>PJEL010000560.1_pt1 | contig 43446 bp, 40 predicted proteins | sample 1853271 | NCBI WGS metagenome assembly PJEL01 (sample SAMN08108733, study PRJNA415343) | Invertebrate metagenome, whole genome shotgun sequencing project. | host: Globobulimina | place: Sweden: Gullmar Fjord | collected 2015-08
GTGTGAATTTGACGAGGTTCAAAATTATCGCTGAGGATACGACCGGTTTCCGTCATTCCCCAAATTTCGATCAAGGGAAATCCGTATCGTTTTTCAAAGACGTCATGCAATTCGGGCTCTACCCCAGCGCCTATTCCATAGCGCACGGAATGCGCTGTTTCCAAATCCGACACAGGTTGGTTCATTAGCATGGGCGGAACCACTCCCAGATAATGAATAATGGTCGCTTTTGTATCACATACTTCCTGCCACCAGCTGCTAGGGTGGAACCGATCTGGAACGACAAGACAGCCACCTGTCAAAATCATACAGCCAAGAGAGACAACAGCGGCATTCATATGAAATAGAGGCAGCGGATTATAAAGCCTTTCTTGCCCTTTTCGCATATCAATGAGGCCGCCAAGTTCCGCATACCATTCGCCGGCGATCAAGTGATAATCGTTGGTCAGAATACACCCCTTGGGGCGACCAGTCGTTCCTGAGGTGTAAAGCAAAGTGGCTTCTGTCAGTCTGGAAGGGCTCTTTTTAAATGCAGGGGAATTTGCCTCTGGCAGATCTTCAAAAAACTTATCTACATTGACCACGAAAAGAGGCTTCTCTCTGTCTTTAGCGACAGCCACCAGATCGTCATATCGATCCGCGATTGTTACGACAAGCATCGCATCAGAATGTTCCATCTGATAGAGCACTTCATCATGGCGATAGTCGGGGTTAATTGGGACACAGGACACACCCAGCGCATTAAGCGCAAGCAGATGCAGCACATATTCAGGGCGGTTTTCGAGAAGAAATCCAACTCGATGACCATGACCATACCCGGCTGCGGCGTAGGCCAATTTGAGTTTTTCAATCTTTTCAGCAGACTCACTATAAGTGAATTCCACGCCATCCTTATAGTAGCTTCTGTTTTTCAGCGGCGGAACACACAAAAACGCATTTTCCGGAAAGGCTTCAGCTGTTCGCTCAAACGCCTCAAAAAGTGTTTCCATATGTCCCCCTCAATTCATTAACTGAATTTGTTATTTCTGTTAAAACCTCTTGGTGCCAGGCGACCAGCATTACCGCGCCTAGTAAACCACCCTGTAAGCTCTGTTTCGGTTCTTGTTCGCTCTCCCGATTTCCAAATCAGCCCATTTTCTTTTGTAAAGGTTGTGATGTCAGATAGCCCGCCATCTTTGTAGCGTTGCAAGGTCACGCCACGACCACGCGTCATCTCGGAAACCTCTTCCATGCCAAAACAGTTCAATTTTCTGTTGTCGCCGATAACCGCGATAGAATCGCCCGTCGCTTCGATACAAAATGCAGCTTCTGTATCGCCGGAGACATTCAAGGTCTGCTTGCCGTTTCGGGTCTGAGCAATAATACTGCTCTCGTCCACAACAAAGCCGCGCCCATCAGAAGAGGCTGCGAGGAGTTTCCGCCCTGGTTTATGAACAAACAAAGAGACGATATCCTGATCATTTCCAAGATCAATCATCAAACGAATGGGCTCACCGTGCCCGCGTCCCCTTGGAAGTTTATCACACCCAATGGTGTAAAAACGGCCATTAGTGCCGAAAAGAACCAACCTGTCTGTTGTTTCAGCAGTGATCCAGAATCGCGCTTTATCGCCATCTTTATATTTCTCTTCCCCGGTTTCCACGACATGCCCTTTCAAGGCACGTATCCATCCTTTTTCGGAGCAGATCACAGTGATCGGTTCTTTCTCAATCATCGCTTCAAGTGGAATTTCAGGCAGTTCTACTGCCTCCCCAATCCGAGTCCGCCGATTAGCAACTTCCGGAACTTTCTTCAGGATTTTCTTGAGCTCTTTAATCTCGTCAGAAATAGCGTCTTTCTGTAAATCTTCGCTTTCCAGTAAAGCTTCCAGACCCGCTTTTTCCTCTGACAGTTTTGTATGTTCTTCCCGAAGCTCCATTTCCTCAAGACGCCGTAAAGACCGCAAGCGCATGTTCAAAATGGCTTCAGCCTGAATGTCTGACAGCTTAAAAGCATCAATCAACGACTGCTTTGGATGATCTTCATAACGAATGATGCGGATCACTTCATCCAGATTAAGGAAAACAATGAGATAACCATCCAAAACTTCAAGACGATGCTCAATTTTCCCAAGCCGATACTGAGATCTGCGGACAAGTACTTCGAAACGATGTTCAAGGAAAGCAAGCAATACCTCGCGAAGGCTCATCACACGTGGTGTCTGCGTAGCATCCAACACGTTCATATTGAGAGAGAACCGGTTCTCCAGATCGGTGAGGCGGAATAAGCCCTGCATCAACATATCAGCATCGATATTCTTGCTTCTGGGTTCCAGAACCAATCTGATATCTTCAGCGGATTCGTCCCTCACATCAGCAAGAAATGGAAGTTTCTTATTTTGAATAAGCTCTGCAATCCGTTCAATCAGCTTCCCTTTTTGAACCTGATAGGGAATTTCGGTAACCACTATCTGATAAGTGCCGCGCCCGGTATCTTCCACTTCCCAGCTTGCGCGCTGACGAAATCCGCCTCGGCCTGTTAGATAGGCTTCGCGAATGCTTTCAGGCTTTTCAACAAGCTCGCCGCCCGTTGGAAAGTCTGGACCCGGGATAAACTCCATCAATTTTTCAATGCCAGCATTCGGAACTTTCACCAAATACAATAGCGCATTACAAAGCTCGGTCGCGTTATGGGGCGCGATTGACGTCGCCATGCCAACAGCGATACCTGTTGAGCCGTTAGCCAGCAGATTTGGAAAAGCTGCGGGAAGAACAACGGGTTCGCTTTCTTCGCCATCATATGTCGCGCGAAAGTCAACGGTATCCTGATCCAGATCTTTGAGCAACAATTCGGCAAAGACCGTCATACGGGCCTCGGTATACCGCATGGCCGCGGCGTTATCGCCATCGATATTACCAAAGTTCCCTTGACCGTCGACAAGAGTATACCGCTGCGCAAATTCCTGCGCCAATCTCACAAGCGCATCATAAACGGACTGATCACCATGGGGATGGTATTTACCGATCACATCACCAACAACACGCGCGCATTTTTTAAAGCCGGAACTAGGGTCCAGCTTCAACAATCGCATCGCGTACAAAAGCCGCCTGTGAACGGGTTTTAACCCATCGCGCACATCTGGCAGGGAACGGGACATAATGGTCGACATCGCATAGGCAAGATAGCGCTCGCTTATGGCGTCCTTCAGTGAGGTTGGAAGAACCTCACCGGGTTTAATCGGAGACTGGTCACTCATACCTCCTATATATCACCAGAATTTAAGCTGAGGAGTAAAAAAGCAGTCTCTGGGCAAGTTTATTTTATTGAGCTTGTAAAGTTTCAGAAGCTATCAAAGTTCAAATATTTTTGGTGAAATGCATTCAAAAAGCGTTCTCTTGCGGGGAGTATATTCTGACGATAGTGAGACAACAGCGATTTATCCAAAAAAAAGCCGGTGAGCTCCAATCCATCACTCACCTGCTGATAAAGAGAGTTAAGGCCTGTTTGATCAACATTTGGAATCTGAAGAAAAGGAGGAAGCTTCAACAATCTATCATGATAGGCAGCCCCGGCCCCCTCACAAACAGCACGGCCAGATTTAGGAGACACATAAACTAAATCTTTTTTCACACCGGTTGCCGCGCACTCACTTAAATCCAGGCCATATCCCAATTCGCTGAGCAAACCCAGTTCCCATCGCACGAACAACGGACCCCAAATTTCAAAATCTTCCGATAGGTTTTTTACCAGTAATACAGTGGCCTCATATAAAGCGGGATGGGGTTCGCGTTCCGGCAATACTTTTTCAAGCAAAGAAAGTGCAGAACTACTCGCCGCCAAGCTTAAAGGTTGATCGAATAGAAAGGTACCGATGGAGCTTTTAGCTTCGACAGTAAACGTACCCAATTGCTCACTTAAACGGCCTTGCCAACGTAATCCAACCTCATTCCCGGGTTGTAAAATACCACGCAGACGTTTTCCCGTTCCCCCGCGCACCAATCCGGCATATCGACCATGATCTTTTGTGACAGCGTGAAGGATCAGACTGCTCTCACCATACTTTTGTGCTGACAGGACCAGCCCTTCGTCTATCCATTGCATTCAAAAGCCATATCAGATGGAGACTGCGTGTTGCAATGCAAGTTTCCAATTTTCTCTCACAAGGCGATGAGAGGGGGCGTCTTTTCCTCGAATTGAAGGGAAGAAATATGCCATTGGACGTCGACATTTCATTGATAAACGCGATCGAGGGGAAAGAACTTTCCTATCAATCGCTAGAAACTACGGATATTTCCTGGTCAACACCCCCTCCTGGTACCTTGCTTCCTTTTCGGTATGAACGCTGTCAATGCACGGGCCCTTCATCAGGATATCAAGTTGCCCTCAAATATGGCCCCCTCATCTGCCGGATTGACATCACTGCGTGGGGGATCACATATCGCAAATCAACGCCGACTATGCACGACCTTGAACTTGTCCTGGTAAAGAAGAAACCACCCTACCGGTTGGAAGTTATTCTATTTTAGCCAACCGATAATCGGGCACCCCATTTTACATCAATCTACCGTAAATTGATTTCAATCAATGCTGCAATTGCGAATTTAGTTTACGGGATCAATAAATAGGTATATCAGGCACTTTTTTAAGTACCTGTAATTTTGAGAGTCAGTTTGATGGTTGTCGCAAAAAACAATGCTATCCACAGTATTTTGAGTACAGATAAAGTCATCGAAGCCGTTTCAATTTTTGCCTTTCCAGCATTGATGCTCCTCTGGGCTATCACTTCATACCTGTAAATTAATAAGCATGGTCTAGATTTTATTTGTGCACTGCAGCACAATAAGACGACTTGTTTTGTCTTCAACAAATACTGATTTATGACATAATAAAGGGGCGGAAATTATCCACCCCTTTAGCTTATTTCTATGCCTTTGAACTACCCGTCGAGTTTGGGTTTTAACAGTTGATTAACAACACCGGGATTAGCTTTCCCGCCTGTTGCTTTCATGACCTGCCCCATGAAGAAACCGAGAAGTTTATCTTTGCCACCACGATATTCTTCCAACTTATCTGGATTGGCCGCAATCACGTCGTCAATAGCTGCTTCAATAGCGCCTGTATCAGAAACCTGCTTCAGTCCTTTTTCTTCGACAATATCTTCGGCCGACTTACCGGTATCAAACATTTCTTCAAAGACTTCTTTGGCAATACGATTGGAAATCGTTCCATCTTTGATCAAGTCAATCAACGCACCAAGCTCTCCCGCAGACACTGGACTATTGCCAAGTGATTTTCCGGTTCGATTCAAATTGCCAAACAATTCACCGGTCACCCAGTTCGCTGACAATTTTGCATCCCGACCTTTTGCTACTTCCTCAAAGAAATCTGCTGTTTCTTTTTCTGCAACCAGCACCCCTGCATCATAGGGCTTCAAGCCCAACGCATCAATAAAACGGGCTTTCTTTTCATCAGGAAGCTCTGGAAGATCAGCTTTTATTTTTTCGATGAAGGCATCATCAAACTGCAATGGAAGCAAATCCGGATCAGGGAAGTAGCGGTAATCATGCGCCTCTTCCTTGGAGCGCATGGATCGGGTTTCCCCTTTCACACTGTCATAGAGACGGGTTTCCTGATCGATAGTGCCACCGGCTTCGAGAATATCAACCTGGCGATTAGCCTCATAAATAATCGACTGCTGAATAAACCGCACTGAGTTGATGTTTTTCATCTCACAGCGCGTCCCAAGTTCATCACCGGGACGACGGACAGAAACATTCACATCAGCGCGCATGGACCCTTCGTCCATGTTGCCATCACATGTTCCAAGATACCGAACGATACTGCGTAGTTTCTTCACATAGGCCGCGGCCTCTTCGGGAGAGCGCATATCAGGTTCGGAGACAATCTCCATCAGTGTAACGCCAGATCTATTCAGATCCACAAGCGTCATCGTTGGATGCTGGTCATGGATGCTCTTACCCGCATCTTGCTCCAGATGAAGGCGAGTGATACCGATTTCCCGGCTTTCCCCGTCTTTCAGATCGATTGTCAGAACGCCCTCGCCAACAATCGGCTGCAAAAACTGGCTGATCTGATATCCCTGAGGCAGATCTGCATAAAAGTAGTTCTTACGATCAAAAACAGAATATTTGTTAATTTTCGCCTTCAACCCCAAACCGGTCCGAACAGCCTGCTCCACAGCGACTTCATTGATAACCGGCAGCATGCCAGGCATCGCAGCATCAACGAAAGACACCTGTGTGTTCTGTTCAGCACCATATTTTGTGGCCGAACCAGAGAAAAGTTTTGCGTTTGAGGTAACCTGTGCATGGACTTCCAAACCAATAACAACTTCCCAGTCCCCCGTAGCGCCTTGAATAATCATTCCCATATTATCCCCTCCACCAGACTTCTGGTGTTGCCGTAAAGCCGGCGGCTTCTTCCAACACACCGGCAGTTCGAATTACAGTTTCTTCATCAAAAGGACGACCTAACAATTGCAATCCCAAGGGTAATCCCTCACTGGATAATCCTGTTGGTATCGAAATACCGGGCAAACCCGCAAGACTGGCGGGAACGGTGAACACATCATTGAGGTACATTTCAAGCGGATCATCCCCTTTTTCACCAAAGGCAAAAGCAGCACTTGGCGTAGTTGGAGTCAAAATTGTATCCACTAGCTTGAAGGCTTCTTTAAAATCGTCCGCAATGCGCGTCCGAACTTTCTGGGCCTTCAGGTAATATGCATCATAATAACCGGCTGAAAGCGCATAGGTACCGATGAGCAATCGGCGTTTAACCTCATCGCCAAATCCTTCACCGCGAGTCCGGGAATACATATCATCAAGGCTATCGCCCTCAACCCGCAACCCAAAGCGCACACCATCATACCGCGCCAGATTACTGGAGGCTTCGGCCGGGGCAATAATGTAATAGGCTGGCAATGCATATTTCGTATGTGGCAGGCTGATCTCAACGATTTCTGCTCCTGCAGATTTCATCAGATCAATACCCTTATCCCACAGGGCATTGATTTCAGCAGAAATACCTTCGAGACGATATTCCTTTGGAATACCAATTTTCATACCTTTGACATCACCGGTAAGAGCTGCTTCAAAATTTGGAACAGCCATATCAACACTGGTACTATCTTTTGGATCAAACCCAGACATTGCTTCGAGCATAATTGCGGCATCCCGCACAGATCGAGTCATTGGTCCTGGCTGATCCAAACTGGAGGCGAAAGCCACAACACCCCACCGGGAACAGCGTCCATACGTTGGTTTCATTCCTACGATACCAGCAAAGGCAGCAGGCTGGCGAATTGAACCACCTGTATCTGTACCTGTCGCGCCCATCGCAATGTTGGAGGCCACAGCGCTCGCAGAGCCACCGGATGATCCGCCGGGAACAAGAGGTTGATCGTCCACAGTCCTGCGCCAAGGGTTTACAACATTACCATAATAACTGGTTTCATTGGACGAACCCATGGCAAACTCATCAAGATTGGCCTTGCCCAGCATAACCGCACCTTCGTTCCACAGATTTGTAGTGACAGTGCTTTCGTATTCGGGCTTAAAGCCATCCAAAATATGCGATGCAGCCGTCGTTAGGGTTCCTTTTGTACAAAAAAGGTCCTTAATGGCGACAGGGATGCCTTCCATTAAGCCTGCATCACCCTTTGCAAGGCGTTCATCCGATGCAGTAGCAGCGGCAACAGCCTTGTCTGGAGTTTCGGTGATAAATGCATTCAAACCGCGGGCACTATCCATTGCCGTGATATGAGCTGCCGTCAGTTCGCGCGAAGAAAATTTCTTTTCTTTCAGGCCATCACGAGCTTCGGCAATTGTCAGTTTTGTTAAATCACTCATTATTCGATCACCTTCGGCACAGCAAAAAAGCCCTCTTCTGATGAAGGGGCATTCGCAATCACCTCTTGGGGATAGCCGCCATCGGAAATTTCATCTTTGCGCCAGCGCATTTGCATATCAGCAACCGACGTCATCGGAGCGACATTATCCGTATCGACTTCGCTGAGTTGTTCAACCCAGCCTAAAATTGCATTTAACTCTGTGGCCATTGGCTCCAGGTCTTTCTCTTCGACCCGAATACGTGCCAAATTGGCTACCTTTGCCACGGTGGCTTTATCAAGCGACATTTGTCACCCTTTGCTGTAAAAGAAGCTTATCTGGAAGGTCGGCCCAGACATTATCTGCAACATTATTACAGATGGCCAAACCGACATTGGCTGCAAATTAGCGTAACCTATGCTCCTCGGCAACCCCACCCATTTGAAACATTTCATTGCTCTTGATCATCGTCTCATGGGATTCGACCCAGGAACCAAGACAATTGGCATTGCCTTGTCAGACACAAGACTGAAAGTAGCGACACCCTTTATCACTATAAAACGCAAAAAATTCAGAGATGACGCTGCGGAAATTGGCACTTTGATTGAAGAAAACCGTATCGGCGGATTTGTCATTGGCCTTCCCCTCAACATGGATGGATCAGAAGGTCCGCGCTGTCAGTCAATCCGCCAATTTCAAAAAAATTTGGAAGGATATTTTGATCTCCCTGCCTGTTTTTGGGATGAAAGGCTTTCAACTGTCGCCGTCACGCGTACTCTGCTGGAAGCAGATGCATCGCGAAAACGGCGTTCTGAGGTTGTTGATAAGATGGCGGCTGCGTACATATTGCAAGGTGCACTAGAAGTCATGTGAGCCTTAACAAGTTGAAATACGGCCTTTTGGAAATGTAAGAATGATGGTTGTCCCTTTGCCGGGACTACTTTCAATAGACAGACTCCCATTATGAAGCGTCATCAAATTAGAGGCGATGGGCAGCCCCAATCCTGCACCATCATATTTCTTGGAGAAACATCCACCTTCAGCCTGCCCAAACGGAGCAAGAGCGAGTTCTATTTCCTCCAAAGACATACCAATGCCATTGTCACGAATCGTTATTTTTCCGTTGGAAGAATCGGTAGCTTCTACTGAAACGCTACCACCTTTGGAAAACTTGACCGCATTGAAAACCAGATTAAGAAGAATTTGGGTTACGCGCCGATTATCTGCATAGAGGATAAAATCATTGCTGATATTTGCCCTCAATTCACATTGGTTATCAGCCGCTTTTTCAGCGACAAGGCGCATGACATTGTCAACCGTCGCCTTCAATTCAAATGATTGCTCTCTAAGTACCAATTGATTTGCTTCGATCTTTGCAAGATCCAGAAGGTCATTGACCAGCATCAGCAAATGATCACCCGCCTCTTTTGCATAGGTTGCGTATTCACATACTTTTCCCTTGATCAAATCTTCCGGACCGGAGGCCAAAAGAGAATTGAACCCTATTATTGCGTTCAATGGCGTTCGGAATTCGTGGCTCATATTCGCTAGAAATGCAGATTTTGAAGCATTGGCAGTTTCTGCTTTTTTCAATGCAGTCTTTAAGTTCTCTTCTGCCAATTTACGGACCGTAATATCTTTCATGATACAGATATAGTGACAGACCTTTTTGTCTTTATCTAAAACAGGGGAAACGGATGCCTGTTCCCAATATCGTTCACCTGACTTGGCATAAATTCCAAATTCTCCTTTCCAAACCCGCCCTTCAGAAACCGTCTGTATCATTTCACGATAAGAAGACCGTGGCATGATGCCGCGAAGAAGAAATATTGTTTTTCTAGCGCCTATCTCATCAAGTGAATATCCTGAGCGTTCTTCAAAATAGGGATTCACATATTCAATAACACCCCTGTTATCTGTAATAATGACCGAATCCGGGCACTGCTCCACAGCGCGGTTAAGTGTTCTGAAGGCATCTTCATTTTCGTATTTTGAGGTCAAGTCGCGAAGAATTACCTGCGAAGCAATTTGATCGTTCCACCGAACCGGTTGCCCTCGCATTTCAATCTGGATCGTACCTCCCCCCTTACGCATCAAAGTGTATTCATAAAATGGCAACCTGAGTTGCTCGATCAGAACGCCTTGCATTCGATAATCGAACATTGCCTGATCTGACGGCAAAATATACTCAAAGAAGGTATGTCCAATGAGATCTTGCCCAGAATCAAGATTTAGAAAGTTGGCAATCGCCTGATTTGCAAAAACCACTTCTCCATTAATATGAACAACGACGCCGTCCAGCGACATATCAGCCAAGGAAGTAAAAAGTGAATCATCATCATTACTTACCGTGCTGACCCGCTTAGTATCATCAAGTTGGTTCTTTCCCTCTTCAGGGATTTCATCAAATGACTTCACCACATCCAGCGCCGCACTACACATCAACTCACTCCAAAAAAAACGCCGTACTGGCTTAACTTAGTTCAATAGAATTTCTATAGTGTGGCTACATATAGATCTAAAGATGTAGTCTCATTGACTTATATCAATGGATTAAATTTGTTTGGAAACAAACAAACAAATATTATCGTTTTGGGCAGAAAAACACATGCTGGAAAGTCTGGCTTGCTCAGAATGACCATCCCCGCTATACACTGTCCTTTTAATGGCACATTTAAATAAAACACGATTTGCCCATCGGCATCTACTCGATATTGCGCGCTTAAATGCAGCAGAGATCACACTATTGTTAGACGTCGCCGATGGATATGCAGACAAATCACGTGCCCGTGACAAGAAGCTTTCACTCTTGCATGGTCGCACCCAAATCAATCTTTTTTTCGAAAATTCCACGCGAACGCTAACATCATTTGAATTGGCGGGAAAAAGGCTTGGCGCAGATGTAATCAATATGTCTGTAGGGTCCAGCTCGGTCAAAAAAGGTGAAACCCTTATTGACACGGCGATGACACTTAACGCCATGCATCCAGACGTCTTGGTTATTCGCCACTCAGATTCAGGCGCGCCTCATCTTTTAAGCCAGAAAGTCGATTGCGCAGTCATCAATGCAGGGGATGGCAGTCATGAGCATCCAACCCAAGCCCTTCTTGACGCCCAAACTATCAGAAATCGCAAAGGAAGACTGCAAGGTTTGATCGTGGCAATTTGCGGTGATATCCTTCACAGTCGTGTCGCACGTTCAAATATTGCCCTTCTGAATATCATGGGCGCACGGGTTCGAGTTGTCGGGCCGACGACTCTCATCCCGTCCAACGCAAAAATGCTGGGTGTTGAAGTATATCACTCCATGCATGAAGGCTTAAAAGATGCGGATATTGTCATGATGTTGCGCCTACAAACTGAGCGCATGCAAGGCGCATTTGTTCCCTCTGTCCGCGAGTATTTTCACTTTTTCGGACTGGATCAGAAAAAACTGGCTGTTGCGAAGCCCGATGCGTTGATTATGCATCCGGGTCCAATGAACCGAGGTGTGGAGATCGATTCAGAAATTGCGGATGATCTGAATATCAGCGCCATTTCTGAACAAGTAGAAATGGGGGTCGCGGTAAGAATGGCCTGCCTTGACCTACTGACAAGAGGAGATGCTGAATGACGTCTCCAGTTCATGCACTCCTGAATGCACGCCTTTTGGATCCTGCGACAAAGACCGATACAGTTGGAGGTCTGCTTATCAAGGATGGACAAATTCTTGATTGGGGAACTCATATCAAAGCTGATGCGATCCCGGATGGGGCAAGTTCAGAAGATTGCAGGGGGCATTGCCTCTCTCCAGGTCTCGTTGATGCCCACGCCTATTTGTGTGAGCCTGGCAAGGGACATCGGGAAACAATGGCAACCGCAGGCCTTGCCGCTGCTGCGGGCGGTGTGACAACCATCAACGCATTCCCTGCGACAGAGCCGGTCATCGATGATCCGTCTCTTGTCGATTATGTTTCTCGCCGTGCACGCGCAACTTGCTCTGTTAATGTATGCATCACCGGGGCACTATCAAAGGGCCTGAACGGAACTGAAATGGCTGAACTTGGCCTCCTTGCCGAAGCAGGCGTTGTAGCCTTCAGTGATGGACAGAAGGCTATTGGCGACATTAACCTGATGCGGCGGGTCCTCGCCTATTCAACAATGTTTGATCTACCGATCATTGTCCATGCCGAAGAACCAAACCTAGCCGGAAGTGGTGTAATGACCGGGGGACGCACGGCAACTTTTATGGGCCTTAAATCTATCCCATCCTGCGCGGAAGCTATCATGGTGGAACGCGACATACGATTGACGGCCATGACCGGCGCTCGTTGGCATGCTGCTCATTTAAGCACGGCAGATGCGCTCAATTCCATTCGCCGGGCCAAGAGTGAACAAATACAGGTAACGGCGGGAACAGCCCCCCACTATCACGCTTTAAATGATATGGAGGTCGGCGAATACAGGACGTTCGCACGTGTTTCCCCACCTCTTCGAGAAGAATCGGACCGTATGGCTGTTGTTGAAGCCTTAAAAGATGGGACGATAGATGTAATTTCATCCCAGCATCTTCCTCAAAGCGCGGACAGCAAGCGCCTTCCCTTTGCGCAAGCCAAACCGGGCGTTGTTGGATTGGAAACGCTGCTGCCCGTTAGTTTACGGCTGTACCACAATCAAGAACTTGGGTTGCTTGACCTTCTTCATACGATGACAGTGGCACCAGCCAAACTACTCGGTCTGAATGCTGGTCGCCTGGAAAAAGGAAACGCGGCTGACTTGTGCCTTTTTGATTTGGAAAAACCGTGGAAAGTTGATGGCACACTTCTTAAGTCAAAATCAAAAAATACGGCTTTTGATGGGCATTTGTTGCAAGGCCGGGTATTAAAGACCTTTGTTCGCGGTACGCCCGTTTTTGAAGTGTAGGAATTATTGATGCCAGAGCCCTTGGGTGAATTCAGTTATACTTGGCCGTTCCTGGCGGCTGCTGTTATTGGATATCTGATCGGTTCCATCCCTTTTGGGCTAGTCCTCACAAAACTGGCTGGTCTTGGCGATGTGCGAAAGATCGGATCGGGTAATATCGGAGCAACCAATGTTCTGCGGACCGGCAACAAACTTCTTGCGCTAGCGACACTGCTTCTAGATGGCGGAAAAGGAGCGGTTGTCGTCATTTTGGCGAATGTATATCTGACACAGGATTACGCCGTTCTGGCTGGTGGCGGTGCGTTCCTTGGCCACCTTTTCCCGATTTGGCTTAAATTCAAAGGTGGTAAAGGGGTTGCAACATTCATTGGGGTCATGTTGGCGATTTCCTGGCCAACCGGGGTTGCCGCGGCGCTAACGTGGCTTCTGGTTGCTTTTACACTTCGTCTTTCATCTCTCGCAGCACTGATTGCTGCGGCATTTTCCCCCCTTTACGTTTACGGAATGATGATGACGCCTTTATTTGGCGAAACCTACTATGGAGATTGGCAACGGATTGAATTGTCTGCGTTTATGGCAATCCTAATTTTTATTCGTCATCACGAAAATATTGCACGCCTCGTTAAGGGTCAGGAACCACGCATCGGCAAAAAATAAAATCCCTAATAAGTTGCAATACAAAATTCAATAACTACATATGCATGCAAATTCTGAATAATGAAGTTGGCAATGCTGAACAATTCTCCCACTAAAAACTTCCAGGCGATCGTGAATCAGATGATTGTCCATCGTTCGGTTGTGACATCTCGTTTCAATCAAAAAATTGCATCGGGGAAAAGAAAGTTAGCTAGTCAAACTGCAACGAATACTGAAATTATCGACACCTTTACAGAATTTGAACTTTCAAACGTCTGCGCGGCTTCAGAAACAGCAATGGAGAATGCAAATTTGGAACTACCAATTGCCTGCCCGGTCCCTCGAGAGGAAAATATGCCCGCTTATTCCAACACAGAAAAAGCTCTAATAGAATCACCTAAAAAAACCTCTTTCCTGTCAAAACTACTAAGTCTGGAATCAAAGGATTCATAGAATTTTCCAAATACGCGTATTATTTCATTATATTTTCAATTGACGCGATCAATAAATTCCATCAGATTTTTCTGATGATGATACTAAAAGAACTCTCTTCTACCGAAAGATTGGACTGGCTTCGCCTTATCAGGTCGGAGAATGTCGGACCCATAACTTTTTTCCAACTGCTGAACAGGTTTGGTACAGCGGGGGATGCGTTGGCAGCTCTGCCGGAACTGGCTAGAAAGGGAGGCCGTAAAAAACCCATCCGAATCTTTGCCAAAGGCGCGGCGCTGAGAGAGATAGAAGAATTGCAAGCTTTTGGCGGAAAAATGATCGCGGCATGTGAGCCGTCCTACCCACCCGCCCTGAGACAAATTCCGGACCCGCCTCCAGTTATCAGTATCAAAGGACACCAGCAACTTCTTGAGAAAGACATTCTTGGGATCGTCGGTTCACGAAATGCTTCAGCCGTCGCCCTTAAACTTACTCACAATTTTGCGTCCAAGCTTGGTCAAAACGGTTTGGTCATAGCCTCAGGTCTTGCGCGCGGAATAGACCGGTCCGCTCATGTTGCTTCATTAGAATCAGGTACAATTGCAGTTGTAGGCGGAGGGGTTGATATAGCCTACCCCAAAGAAAATTCAGATCTGCAGGAAGAAATTGCAACAAGAGGATGCCTGATCGCAGAACAACCTCTAGGCACTCAACCGCAAGCTCGCCATTTCCCAAGAAGAAATCGAATAATTTCAGGGATTTCTTTGGGGGTCGTGGTGATGGAGGCGACACCAAAATCAGGGTCCCTAATTACTGCACGAATGGCTGCAGAACAGGGGCGGGAAGTTTTCGCTGTACCCGGCTCTCCGCTTGATCCACGAGCCAGGGGAACCAATAACCTCATTCGAAATGGGGCGACCCTTGCAGAAAGTGCTGATGAGATACTTGAAGAACTTTCGCAAGCAAGAATTCGTCCTCTTTCTGAACCGGATCAACCTCTGCTTCCTTTTAGCGGCCTGCATTCTCCGGACGACCAAGAACTTGAAAAAGGGCGACCAGAAATCCTCTCTCTTTTAAGCCCTACACCGGTCAATATTGATGAGTTAATCCGCCTGTCGGATCTCTCTCCAGCAACTGTTTTGACGATTTTACTTGAATTGGAGTTGGCAGGCAGAATAGAACGCCATTTTGGAAACAGGGTTTCCTTCACGAGGTAGCCTCTCTATATATGGCAAAATGCTATTTGATAGCTGAGCCGAAATATTAAGAAAGCCTGTGGTGTCTCTATGAATGTAGTCGTTGTTGAATCCCCCGCGAAAGCGAAGACGATTAATAAGTATCTCGGCAAGGACTATATAGTTCTGGCTTCATACGGTCATATCCGCGACCTGCCGTCCAAAGACGGTTCGGTAAAACCGGATGACGATTTTGCCATGGATTATCAGAATGACTCAAAGTCAGCAAAACACATCAAGGCCATTGCCGATGCACTGAAGGGTGCCGAGAATCTGTATCTCGCAACTGACCCGGACCGTGAAGGCGAAGCCATTGCCTGGCACGTCATGAAGGTGATGGAAGAGAAGAAGAAAATAAAAGACGCCAAAGTCAGCCGCGTTGTCTTTAATGAGATCACCAAAAAAGCCGTGTTGGATGGGATTGCCAACCCGCGCGAGTTGGATATGGATCTTGTCAATGCACAACAGGCACGGCGAGCTCTCGACTATCTTGTTGGGTTTACTTTATCTCCTGTTCTTTGGCGTAAGCTGCCGGGCGCAAAGTCAGCAGGACGCGTGCAATCTGTCGCCCTTCGCCTGATTTGCGAACGGGATCTGGAAATTGAAGCCTTCAATCCAGAGGAATACTGGACCATCGAAGCAGATTTTCTCAATGAGAAAAGCAGCAAGATAACCGCTCGCCTTACCCATTGGGACGGCAACAAGCTTGATAAGTTTTCTCTGCCTGATGAGGCTAACGCCAAAGCTGCAGCCGAAAAAGTTCGCGCTGGCAGCTTCAGTGTCGCCAGTGTCACCAAGAAACCGGCGAAAAGAAATCCCTCTCCACCATTTACAACGTCCACTTTGCAGCAGGAAGCCTCACGAAAACTTGGCTTCGGCGCCAAACGGACAATGATGGTTGCTCAAAAGCTGTATGAGGGTTTTGACATTGGCGGAGAAACGACCGGTCTGATTACCTATATGAGAACAGATGGCGTCACACTGGCCAATGAGGCTGTTGAAGCCTGTCGGGAGGTGATTGCGGCAGAATATGGGGCAGAATTTGTTCCGGAATCACCACGCACATACAAAACAAAATCAAAAAATGCACAGGAAGCCCATGAAGCGATCCGACCAACGGATCTGACCAGAACGCCAGCCATGATGGCAGGTTACTTAGACCAGGAACATTTACGCCTGTATGAACTGGTTTGGAAAAGAACGATTGCCAGTCAGATGGAAAGTGCACAAATGGAACGCACCACCATCGATTTTGAAGATGGTGCAGGCCAAACAATGAGAGCGACGGGTAGTGTCGTTCGCTTTGCCGGCTTCCTCAAACTTTATGAAGAAGGTCAGGACGACACCAAAGAAGATGATGGCGGCAAACGCCTGCCTGCTGTCTCTGAAGGTGAAAAAATGAACACCGAAATTGTTCGGGAAGATCAACATTTCACCGAACCTGCTCCTCGTTATTCTGAAGCCAGCCTTGTTAAAAAGCTGGAAGAACTCGGGATCGGTCGCCCATCCACATATGCTTCTATCATTTCTGTTCTGCAAGATCGCGACTATGTACGCATCGAACAGAAAAGATTCTACCCGGAAGATAAAGGTCAGCTGGTAACTGCATTCTTATCCTCATTCTTCACACGATATGTTGAATATGATTTCACCGCTCAGCTTGAAGAACGGCTGGATGATATTTCCGCTGCAAAAATTGACTGGAAACAAGTCTTGAGAGATTTCTGGAATGATTTCTCACTCTCTGTAGAAGGAACAGCAGAACTTCGTGTCACAGATGTTCTGGAAGAGTTGAACAGGGTTCTTGGACCTCATGTTTTTCCTGAAAAAGAAGATGGCTCAGATCCACGGGGCTGCCCGAAATGTGACGAAGGGCGTCTTAGTCTGAAAACAGGACGGTTTGGTGCCTTTATCGGCTGCTCCAATTATCCTGATTGCCGCTTTACCCGACAATTGGGATCTAGTGGCGATGGAAATGGTGACAGTGATGCGGATGAAGGCCCAAAGGAACTTGGACTAGATCCCGTCAGTGGTCTGATGATTACTTTACGGAAAGGCCCCTATGGACCTTATCTGCAGCTGGGAGAGCCAGAACCCAAAAAGAAACCAAAACGAGTTTCAATTCCCAAAGACGTTCCCTTGGACGAAATTGATTTCGAAATCGCTGTCCAACTGATTGCTCTGCCGCGAGAAATTGGCCCTCACCCTGAATCAGGGACCATGATTACTGCTGGTCTTGGCCGTTATGGCCCCTATGTGGAATGTGACAAGAAATATGGCAAACTAACCAACGGCATGGAAGTCCTGACGGTTGGTATGAATAGAGCAGTTGAATTGTTGGCGGCTGCAAAAACACGCGGCGGCGGAACCGCTGCAGCCCCACTCAGGGTCGTTGGCCAACATCCTGAGGACAGTGCCGACATCAATGTAAAAAGTGGACGCTATGGTCCCTATGTGACCCATGGCGGCATTAATGCGACCATTCCTAAAGCATCGGATCCGATGACAATCACGCTTGAAGAAGCTGTAAAACTTCTAGCCGATCGCATTGAGAAAAGCGGTAAAAAGCCAAAAATGGCTAAAAAGACCGCTGCAAAGAAAAAAGCGCCCGCGAAAAAGGCGGCTGCAAAGAAGACAACCAAAAAGGCTGCGCCAAAGAAAAAGGCTGCAGCGAAAGACGATTAACAGTGGGCATAGCCCCTAGAAAAAAGACATTTGAAAACAAACACACCGAAACCGGCTTCATTGCCGAACAAAGAGCAAATTAAAGAATTTATTGAAACAAGTGAAGGCCCCGTAGGTAAACGCGAGATCGCCAAAGCCTTTAATATAAAAGGCGGCGACCGTATTTATCTCAAACAAATCCTCAAAGAGCTTGTCGGAGAAGGCGAGTTGGAGTTGGGACGTAAACGCGCCCTCACTCCAGCAGGTAGCCTACCCAATGTACTGGTGGTTGAAGTCTCCAAGCTCTCCGAAGATGGTGAGCCATTAGCACGCCCGCTCAATTGGGACGGAGAAGCCAGCCCACCGACAATCTATATTTCGCAAGAAAGTAGTCGCCGCAGCCCTGCACCGGGCGTTGGAGATCGGTTACTTGTCCGCTTGGCAAAGCAAAAAGACGGAACTTATAACGCAAAAATCATTCGTCACCTGAAAGCAGCCCAAGGCCCGGTTCTCGGAGTTTATACCAGAACCGGCAATAATGGACGCGTGCAGCCGACGGACAGGAAAAACAAAAAAGAGATTATCATCATGGAAGAGTTTTCCATGGGAGCACAAACGGGTGATGTTGTTCTGTGTGATATTCTCCCCACTCGCCAATTTGGATTACCGGAAGGGAAAGTCACGGAACGATTAGGCCCTATGGGGGATTCCCGATCCCTTAGCCTGATTGCAATTCACGCCCATGGCCTGCCCCATGAATTTTCCGAAAAAGTAAAAACCGAAGCATTGGCGGCCAAACCGGTAGTGCTTGGCAAACGGACGGATCTAAGACACCTACCGATTATTACAATTGATCCCGCAGATGCTCGGGACCGGGATGATGCAGTTTGGGCCGCGCCCGATGATGACACTGATAATCCCGGTGGCTGGCAAATCATTGTCGCGATTGCCGATGTCGCCCACTATGTGACCAACGGATCGGAATTGGATAAATCTGCGCGCCTGCGCGGCAATTCCACCTATTTCCCGGACAGAGTCGTCCCCATGTTGCCGCATGAGCTTTCCAGTGATCTATGTTCTCTTCATGAGCATGTGGATCGTCCGGTTATGGCCGTCCATATGTGGTTTGATGCGCTTGGAAACAAGCTTCATCACCAATTCATGAGAGCCCTAATCAACTCTCAAGCATCTCTGACTTACCGTCAGGCGCAAGATGCAGCAGACGGTCACCCAGACGATGTAACAGAACCCCTGCTCGATGACGTCATTCGCCCGCTATTTAGTGCCTATGACGCACTCAAAACAGCACGCAAAAAACGCCAACCTCTTGATTTGGATTTACCCGAGCGCAAAATCGAGCTGAATGAGGATGGTTTTATCAAAGCCGTCCACAAAAAGGTACGTTTTGAAGCCCATCTCCTAATCGAAGAATGTATGATCCAGGCCAACGTCTGCGCTGCAGAAACGCTGGTAAAAAGACGTCGTCCCTGCATGTTCCGAGTTCACGAACAGCCCGATGGCGAAAAACTTGAGGGTTTGCGTGAAATTCTGGCCGAAATGAATATCAGTTTCACCAAGGGACAGGTGATGCGCACCTCTACGTTTAACCAGATCCTGTCGCAATCAAAAAACGAGACTGATAAAGAACTGATTAGTTCACTCGTCCTCAGGTCCCAATCACAAGCTGTTTATAGCCCAGATAACAGACATCATTTTGGCCTTAATCTAAAAAATTATGCTCATTTCACGTCACCGATCCGCCGCTATGCAGACCTTCTTGTTCACCGAAGCCTTATTTCCACGTTAAGTCTTGGCAAAGATGGCCTGACGGATGCTGACGCAGATTCCTTTGTTGATATCGGCGAACAGATTTCTGGACTTGAACGACGCTCTATGCTTGCCGAACGGCAGACCATGGACAGATTTACAGCTGTATATCTTGCCAATCAGGTGGATCAAATCTTTCAGGCAAAAGTTACCGGCGTCACGCGGGCGGGTTTGTTCTTGTCCTTTGATGAAACTGGTGCTGATGCCCTAGCCCCCATTTCAACACTCGGTCATGATTTCTTCGTCTATGATCAGGATCGCCACAAATTAATTGGGGAACGAACCGGTGTGACTTATCAACTCGCGGACCGATTGGCTGTTCGTTTGCGCGAGGTAGACATCGTGACGGGCAGCATGGTTGTCTCCATTGAAGACGGAAACAGTGGAGGATCGTTTGATTCGCGTGCAAAAAAGCGGCGCAAAGCCGGTTTTCGACCCAATGATCCAAAGGGATTACCCAAAAAGGGTAAACCAAAAAAGAAAAAGACCATGCCAAAGGGGAAAAAGCGGGCAATGAAGCGAAAGTCGTTGGAATAATTCTCAACTCTTGACCAAAATCAATGCGCGATGCGGCAGAATGTCGCAAGCGCTTAAAAACCCAACAGCTGCCTTTAAATACTGTTATAATTCTAAAAACCAACAAGTAGCAGTAGGAACAGATGGACAGTAGTGGAAGATCCCTTAGCCTTGCTTTGTGGAGAGGCTTTATCCGCCGGTGCCCTGATTGCGGCAAGAGTGGCATCTTTAACGGATACATTAAAGTCAAGCATACCTGTGACCATTGCGGATTGGAGCTTTTCCACCAGCGTGCGGATGATGCTCCTCCCTATTTCACAATGATGATTGTTCTGCATTTTGTTGTGTCTGGGCTGTTATTCGTCGAAAAAACCTACAGCCCTGAAACCTGGGTTCAGATGGCTATTTGGCTTCCAGCATCCTTTATCGCAGCTATATCACTACTCCCCCATGTCAAAGGCGCTCTCATCGGCCTTCAATGGGCGCGTCAGATGCATGGCTTCGGACCAAGCAGTGATGGATATTCAGCGCAGCAGATCGACTAAAACCCAGCGTTATTCGCAGGACCTCTAGACTTAAATCCTTAATACAGGCATGCTTGGGGAAAAGTACAGGAACCCGCCACATGCAAAATAAAAATAATAGAAGCGTCGCAGAAGACCGCCAATCAGGAACAAAAGCGCCTCGGCCAAAAGATGCGTCAACCATTGTAATCTATCGGGATGTAGGGGTTCGCACTGAGATTCTTATGGGCGAGAGAAGCGGAAAGCACAGCTTCATGCCCAATACCTACGTTTTCCCTGGCGGCCGGGTTGACGCCAATGATTCCAGAGTTCCACCAGCACGAGATTTGAGAGACGATGTCCTAGCACGCCTTTGCAGAGGGGGGTGCTCTGGCCCAAGAGCTCGGGCTCTTGCCATTGCGGCCATTCGTGAGACTTTTGAAGAAACCGGCCTCCTTATCGCTGCCTCTCATGACAAACCCCGCAAATCCAAAATTGACGTTTGGAACCAATTTGGCACGGAAACTTGCGGACCGGATTTGTCACAACTGGACTATATTGCAAGGGCTGTAACACCACCCATGCGCAAAAAGCGTTTTAACACACGCTTTTTTGTTATGGATGGTGCAAATATTACAGGTTCTCTCGACGGTTCTGGCGAACTGCTGGATATGAAATGGGTTACAATTGATGAAGCCCTTGAGCTGAATATTCCTCTGATTACAGAATATATTCTCGCTCAGGTAAAAGAATATCTGGAAGCGCGACCAATGCCTGATGTTTCGCGTCCGGTAAAGCTCTTTAAATCCGTTGGTGGAAAACGGGTATTTACAACTGAATGAACACCTATATTTCCCCTGCCAAACCCGTAAAGCCTAGAAATGCTGCCAGCCTTGTTTTGTATGAGCGCAAGGGCGACGATATCTATGTTTTGATGGGCAAACGAGCCAAAGGACACCGCTTCCTTCCAGATGTTTATGTTTTCCCCGGCGGGCGCGTTGATGATGAGGATTTTTCACTAACCGCCAGCGCCCCGCTGAAGAAAACTGTATCCGATCTTTTATCCAAACCCGGAGAGATGTCCCACGCCATTGCCAGTGCTGCAATAAGGGAAACGTTTGAAGAAACGGGTTTGATCATTGGCGATGTTGTTGAAGAATTACTAGTCCCCGATCTATCAAACCTCGAATTTATTGTCCGGGCAATTACGCCTGTTCAAAGCCCCATCCGCTTCAACACTCGTTTCTTGATGTTGGATGCCACCCATGCGACCGGATCACTTGCCGGGTCGGGTGAGCTCATAAACCTGCAATGGGTTACGCTGGAGAAAGCCTTGAGGATGCCCGTTGTTGACGTTACTGAATTTGTGCTGCAAGAAGTAGGGCTTCGTCTTTCCGGGGAATCATTAAACAAGAGTGAGATTCCGCTCTTTACCTACTATAAGGGAAAGCCGTTTATTCGTAGGGGATAAATGTGACACTAAGCGCCCAGGACAGACGCAAAGCCATCGTGGCTATCATTGCCGCCGTAACGGTGATGTCCATGTCTCTCAGCCTCTCAATACCCCTTGTGTCCCTCTCTATGGAACGACAGGGGATTGGCAGTGACTTAATTGGATATATGGGGGCTTTGCCTGCCATTGCCTTTCTTGTCGCCTCCCCCTTTGTTCCGATGTTCGCCCGACTTTTCGGAACGGGAACAATGCTGTGGGGCGCTCTTATTTTGTGCAGCGGCTCAATCCTCGCGTTAGCAATCAGCGATAATCTGATTTTCTGGTTTTTCTTGCGTTTGACAATTGGGCTCGCCATGGCGACGCTTTTTCTTATTAGCGAAACCTGGCTCAATCAGGTTGCCGACGAAGAAAACCGCGGCCGTACGGTTGCAATCTACATCTCTTCGATGACCTGCGGCTTTGCTCTTGGCCCAGTATTAATCAATTTACTCGGCTCAGAAGGCACCTTTCCGTTTATCGTCTCCAGCTTGATAATCTCTTCTGCCGGCCTGTTTTTCTATTATTCCAGGGGAACCTATCCAAATCTGTCCGGCCATAGTCAGTTTTCTGTATTCTCGTTTATGAAAATCGCACCCATGATATGCTCAGCAGCGTTGCTGGTGGCTTTCTTTGACGGCTCTGTTTTGACATTATTGCCAGTTTATGGCGTCAAAAACGGTATGACAGCAGAAACCGCTGTACTGATGTCGAGTGTTTTGCTTGCAGGAAATATATTGCTGCAATTCCCTATTGGCTGGCTTGCTGATCGTGTTGGACGCGATATAGTGATTCTTATCTGTGGCACTCTGGGCCTTACCGGCGCCCTGCTCCTTCCATTATTAATAAATCTCCCACTTTTACTTTGGCCAATGCTGGTTATTTGGGGCGGAGCTGTTGTCGGCATTTACACAATTGCCCTCGTCGTAATGGGGCAAACCTTCAAGGGAGCAGACTTAGTGACCGCAAATGCCGCTGCTGGCGTTCTCTGGGGCGTAGGAAGCCTTATTGGGCCGTCATCGGCCGGCATTGCCATGGAGCTTTATGAACCGCATGGAATGCCCCTTATTTTTGCCTTTATCTGCCTGCTTTTCATCGGAATTGCCATACAGCAATCAAGGAAACGACAGCGGGCAAAAATATAATTGGGAAATGCACTGGAAAAATTGCGGGTAGGACTTGACTTGAGCGATTAAATCCGTATTTTCCGGTCTTCAATATTTAATTCACCTGCGATACAGTAGGCGAAAGACGGAGTTTTGGGATGGCCAAGCCGACCACACTGAAAATTAAGCTGGTAAGCACCGCTGATACAGGTTTTTACTACGTAACAAAGAAAAACCCTCGTACGCTGACCGAGAAAATGGTCATGCGCAAATATGATCCGGTTGTTCGCAAGCACGTAGAATTCAAAGAAGCAAAAATCAAATAAGATTTTTCTTCTGATTGGAAATGCGTTTCAGTGTTTTCAGAAAAAAATAAACCCTGGCAGTTGCCGGGGTTTTGTTTTGTGGTTTTCACATACAAAAAGCCTTCAGAGCTGAACTCATAGCGTACGTAGAAAGACTGTTTTGTAACAGATTTTTATGGGAATCTAGGCTGTTACGACGCGATTTCGGCCGTCTCTTTTCGCCTGATATAGCGCTTCATCAGCCCTTTTCAAAAGACTGTCAGATTTTTCGCCCTGATTGGACATCGTCACACCGATAGAGCATGTCAATTCCAGGCTTATATTTCCGCCAGAGACTTCGAATGGATAGTCAGCCACCTCTCGGCGAAGGCGTTCTGCCACACCAGACCCGACAGCCAAGTCAGTATCCGGCATAACGACGACAAACTCTTCGCCCCCATAACGGCACGCCAAATCGATGCCTCGGACGCTTCTACCAATACGACTAGAAAATGCTTTTAAGACATCATCGCCAACGTCATGGCCATGGGTATCATTTACGTTCTTGAAAAAATCAATATCCATAATCAAGACAGATACCGGCTTAAACTCATGCCCGGTTTTATGAAGCAAAGTATCCAGATGGTTTGTGGTATACCGGCGATTATAAAGCCCTGTTAGCCCGTCGGTTACCGCTAATTCCATACTCCGGTGATAGTTATGACGCAACCTGTCTTGGTAGTGCTTCCGCAGGACCTGCGTTTTGGTACGAACAATCAATTCATTGTTGTCAATCGGACGCATGACATAATCATTAACGCCTAAATCAAGACCTTTGACCAGTCTGTCTGTATCAGATTCTTCCACCAATATCAGGATAGGCAACTGACGTGTTTCTTCAAATGTACGGATACGCGAACATAGGCGCAACGGGTCAAACCCTGTTGCATTCATGCTGATGACGGCTAAATCAAAATCACCGCCTCGCGCCAAGACCTGAGCCTCATCCATGTCCCCTTCAACTGTCACATCATATTTGTCTTCATAGACCTGACGAAGTTGATCTGCCGAGAATTTATTATCATCAATAGCCAGAATGCGGCCGCGTTGCTCTAAAAGAGAGTAGGAATCTTCTTCACTCAAGACCCCTAAATCCTGACTGGTTTCTTCACGCAGACGAAACTCATCCATCATCATTTTCAAACGTAGGAGCGATTTAACACGCGCAAACAAGGCAACGTCATCAACCGGTTTTGTCAGAAAATCGTCGGCCCCCGCTTCCAATCCTTGAACGCGATCAGCTGTTTCGCTCAAAGCTGTAACCATCACAACAGGAATATGAGAGGTTTTCGGGTCCTTTTTCAAACGTTGGCAGACTTCAAAACCATCCATTTGAGGCATCATGACATCGAGTAAGATGAGATCCGGAGATTTTTCCCGGGCAAGGTCGAGAGCGTCCGGCCCATTATTAGCCGTGATCACATCGTAGTATTCGACAGAAAGCTTGGCTTCAAGAATCTTTACATTCGGGACGACGTCGTCGACGACAAGTATGCGTGCTGACATTTTTTTATTCTAAAAAATCACTGACGGTCTTGATAAAATTCTCAACCGAAATGGGCTTTGCGACATAGGCTTCACAGCCACCTTCCCGAATTTTTTCTTCGTCACCCTTCATGGCAAATGCGGTGACCGCAACGACAGGAATGGATTTAAGGTTTTCGTCTTCCTTAATCCATTTCGTCACTTCTAATCCCGAAACTTCAGGCAACTGAATATCCATCAAGATCAGGTCGGGCCGATGCTCACGTGCAATAGAGAGCGCCTCCATACCATCTTTTGTCTGCAAAGTGGCATAGCCATGGGCTTCCAACAGATCATGAAATAACTTCATGTTCAATTCGTTGTCTTCAACAATAAGTACTGTTTTCTTTGGCACTGTGCTCATTTCCCAAGCCGCCTTATTTCCAATGGTGACGCACGTTATTTAGCAAATCTCCGATACACTATCTCAAAATCAAAGGATTTCTCACTAAACAAAAATGACAGAGTAACCCTGATTTCGAATATAATGACAATATCATCACACAATAAATAGAAATATGTTTAATATTCGGTTACTGCCTCGGATCAAAGATAACAAAAATTATGATGAATCAAGAACTTGCTAATATAACTGCTCTACAAATCGTTGCCTATATCGTCAGTGAAGAAAAGTACCTGACCTGGTTGATGAATGAAACTGGAATATGCGCCGATGATTTTATGAAGGCCCCTGATAATCCAGATGTGCTTTCCGGTGTGCTTGATTTTCTGTTAAGTCATGAAGATATTTTGATTGATTGTTGCGAAGCCCAAGCAATCGATCCCGCATTACCTATAAAAATAAGACCCTTTTTCCCAGGGGCGAGTCTGGAGTATTAAAGACGATGAGTTCACCCATTCATGACGACGTACTGCCGCAACTGAAGAATATTTCTATCCGTCCGGACAAGCCCCTCATTATTACAGATGCTGACGAGGTACTTTTCAATTTCATGGAAGGATTGGAGGCATTCCTCGAACAGGAAGGCATGTTTTTTGACTGGTCGTCTTTTGCCCTCACCGGCAATATTCGCAACAAGTCTGACCAAACTCCCGTGGAAGCAGAACTGATCCCCAAACTTCTCGATCTTTTTTTCGCGGAGCATTGCCACAAACTCCCCGCGGCCCCCGGAGCTGCGGAACAATTAAAAAAGCTAAGTCCTGATGTGCAAATTGTTGTTTTGAGCAATGTGCCTCCGCAATATGCTCATCGTCGCAGAGAAGCTCTTCTGGCGAATGACATGGACTTCCCCCTCATTGCGAATATTGGCGGCAAGGGACAAGTTGTTCAGCATTTAACCGACGGTTTGAAATGCCCGGCATTTTTTATTGACGATATACCGATGAACCACAGCTCAGTCATGAAACATGCCGAACATGTGCATCGGTTGCATTATATCGCTGACAGGCGATTAGCGGGGCTCTTGGGTCCTGCTGAACACAGTCATGCGCGACTGGATAGCTGGCAAGAACTTCATGATCATATTCAAACCGTAATCAGCAAGGGTTGGTAATATGAGACTTGGGGTTGACCTTGGAGGCACAAAAACCGAGATCATTGCATTAGCGCCAGACGGCACAGAAATTTTTCGAAAACGCCATGATACACCCAGAGGGAGTTATGAGAACATTCTGGATAATATCAAGGTCCTGGTCGAAGATGCTGAACGACAAACAGGTCAAAAAGGAAGTGTCGGTATTGGAATTCCCGGAACAATTTCCCCTAAAACCGGCCTTGCAAAAAATGCCAATACGATAGAATTAAATGACCACCCTCTTCAGCTGGACCTTGAAGCGCTTCTAAACAGGCCCGTTCGAGTAGCCAATGACGCGAACTGTTTCGCCCTTTCCGAAGCAACAGATGGCGCCGGAGAGGGAAAGACTGTGGTTTTCGGCATCATCCTTGGGACAGGCGTCGGCGGCGGTATTGTTGTCAATGGCTCCATCCTGACCGGACCTAACGCTGTTGCCGGAGAATGGGGGCATACGCCCCTTCCCTGGGCAAACCAAAATGAACATCCGGGACCAAATTGTTTTTGCGGAAAAAAAGGCTGCGTTGAAACATTTCTTTCAGGGCCTGGCTTAAGCAAATCCCACGATCCTGTAGGGGCGAATGGCCCCACAGCAGAACAGATATCTGCATTGGCAGAAGAAGGAGATGCTGCCGCACTTCGAACGCTCGCGAGCTTCGAGAGGCGACTTGCCAAAGCACTAGCAAGCATTATCAATATACTCGACCCAGACATAATTGTATGCGGTGGCGGTTTGTCCAACCTAGACCGCATTTATGAAAATACACCGCGCCTTTGGCAGGAATATTGTTTCTCTGATGGGATAGAAACACCGTTTATAAAAGCAAAATTCGGCGATTCATCCGGTGTTCGTGGTGCCGCATGGCTTTGGCCCGGCTGATATGGGCACCCCGCTATGAAAACGCTTTGCAGAAATTGTTTTAAAATATCTGATGAGAAGGAACTTAAATCATCACTGCGATGCCTCAATTGCAGATCCCCAAGACTGATACGGCATTCCGAAATAGAAACACTAAGCCTCGCACATCTTGATTGTGATGCGTTCTATGCTGCCGTTGAAAAAAGAGACAATCCTGATCTAAAAAATAAGGCCGTTATTGTCGCTCATGATAGCGCGCGAAGTGTTGTTAGCACGTGCTGTTATATTGCCAGAATGTCAGGCGTTCGTTCTGCCATGCCATTATTCAAAGCCAAAAAACTTTGTCCAGACGGTATTATTGTCCAACCACGCATGAGTGAATATTCAGCAGCGAGTAAGAAAATACACGCTCTTTTTGCCAAACTAACCCCTGCCATTGAACCTCTATCTCTGGACGAAGCTTTTTTGGACCTGTCGGGAACAGAAAAACTTCACGGAAAACTCCCCGCTCAATCCATGGCTTGGCTGGCAGCAGAGATCGAAAAAACGGTTGGCATTACGGTTTCCATCGGTTTGAGCTATAACAAATATCTAGCGAAACTGGCTTCTGATCTCGATAAACCAAACGGATTCGCCGTTATAGGACGAGAAGAAGCTGTTGAATTTCTGTACGGCCGCCCTGTGAGCGATATATGGGGCGTTGGAAAAGCTCTTAATCGAAAGCTTCTCTCAGAAGGGATAACAACAATTGGCCAACTACAACATCGTGAAGAAAGTGATCTTGTCGCCCGCTACGGCATTATGGGCAGCCGCCTTTATCATTTTTCAAGAGGGCAGGATGATCGAAAAGTCGTTGCACAGCAAAAAGCCAAAAGCATTTCAGCTGAAACAACCTTTTCTGAAGACATTGCAGATGTAGACGTATTGCTGAAACGCTTATGGCCGTTATGTGAAAAAGTATCCAGTCGATTAAAAAAATCCGAAAAGGCAGGAAAAACAATCACTCTAAAGTTAAAGACCGGAAATTTTAAAACGATTACACGAAGCCATACTCTCGATACACCGACACAGCTCGCTGAAACACTTTACGGTGAAGTAAAACCACTGCTGGAAAAAGCAGCCCAGGAGAATAATTTCCGCCTTATCGGCGTTGGCATCAGTGGTTTCGGCCATTTGGAAGATGCTGATACACCAGACCTCCTTGATCTCAAAGGATCAAAGAGTAAAGAAATTGAAAATGCGATTGACGCAGTTCGTGCAAAATTTGGTGACAAAATGATCGGTAAAGGGCGTGGCCTTAGACCAAAGAAATAACCTTTAAACACTCTTTTCGCACATGACTTTAATTGCTTGCCACTGCGTATCGGTAAAAGGCATCACCTCTCCAGTTTTTCCAACAGATCTAAGCTGATCTATTCTCTCCTGAGTATCAGGATGACTGGCGAAGAATGAGAAGAAACTCGGCGCCTTCTTTTTTTGGCCGGCTTCCAGCTTTTCAAGAAGCTTAATAGAAGGAGAAATATCGTATTTCCAAGCGCTCATGTAATCGATCGCCTTTTTATCAGCATATCTCTCGAAATCTCGGCTGTAGGACGCCCCTAAAGCCATTTGGCTAACGCCCGCAATAATCGTCCCGCCTGTCACATCGCCAAAGGCGAGAGAGAGAATGGCTGCAACTCCAATGTTCGCGACGAACAAACTCGTTGGATGCTTTCCTTCTATATGTCCAAATTCATGAGCAACAATTCCGGCGAACGCACTTGGATTATCAGCCTTTTCAATAAGGGAGGACAAAATGACCATACGATTTCCGGGCAAGGCAAACGCGTTGGCGGATTTACTTTTTACGACGGTGATTGTGATTGGAGAAAATTCACGACCACTGGCCTTGGCGAATTTCAAAACTAGATCTTCGAGTGCTTTCTGGGCCGTTTTGGATTTGCAAACAGCCGCCCCTTCATCGCCTTCACTAGCGAATTTTTTGATCATGTGTCCTTCAATTGTTTTCCCAATTTCTGTACGGGTTTCAATCGGTACAAGATCTGCAACGGCAGATGCAAGGAGCGGCAAGCCAAACATGAAGAAAAGTGCAACAGAAGCAATTGCTGTCCCACCGACCAGTATGTAAGGGCGCCACCAACCTTGTGGGCGAAGCCGAGGTTTCCGTATCTGAAGACATTGAGATAAAATATTTTGCACGTCCTCTCTATCTTCAACGAGTAGACGGGCTGAGGATTCTTCACTTAATGAGAGGCTTAGCCGGTCATCAATAGGCGGAGCATTTTCATCCCGTAACTGTTCAAGAGGCCAACGATCTAGTTCGTTTCCATCTTCATCGTTAATACAGAGAAATGTGTCTCCAAGGACAAGGTAAACATTCTTTGCCTTTGAACTTGAACCGTCAAAAAATCGTGCAAATGTAGGCATAATTAAAAGGCCCCAACATCCAGCGCATCGGCCAGCCCTTCTCCATATATAGGAGAGTTCTCAGCACTTGCTGCGACTTCTTCGAATACTTGAACATTGTCTGTTGATAGTGTTTTACAGACGATTTTCACCATTGGGACAATTAAAAAGAGGTATTTTATTATATCAAAGACCACATAGAGCGCGAAGAACAGGAAAAACGCAAACAGAGTTATTGTTGCTGGATTGAATAAAGCAGCCGCCCAAACGAGCGCAGAAATTCCAACAAAACCCGCGACAACAATAAGAAACATACCTGCAAATATGAGTAACATCCGACTGGCTGGCAACGCCGAAGAAAATCTAGCGCCAGAAAATTGTGTCATGCCGACTACATACCTAATTTCTGCAACACGCGCGAAAACAAGCATAAGGAACGTAATAAAACTACCAATAATCATGATAATCCAGATCTCGTCAGTTGCCTGCAAAGAGGCCAATGTAGCCTCAATACTCGACAAAGAAGCCAATTCCAAATCTGACATGTATCCTACATAAACGAGACAGGCAGTAATGATGAACTGTCCGATAAGAATTGAAGGCCAGTAAATTGAATAGAAACGCGCCGTATCGCCTTGATATTGAAAATTCTGATCACCAAAAGCCAGGTTATTTAGCTGATAATTAGCCTGTACGCTTCGAAGATAAGGATATGCCCATCCCAGAGAAACAACGGAAAATAGCGTCCAGAGCACCGTTTTTCCAGTATATACCAACGCTTTGCCTTGCAAAAAGAAACGAACTGTTCGCAAGGATGTTCGGCTTAAACGATATCGCCATAGGCGGTATCTGGCAAATTGCCAGAAGGCGTAAAGCAAAGCAAAATTTGTAATCTGCTCTGCAAATGCAAGAGTAGGATTACTAAAAACAAGAAAATGAAGAAATGTACCAACCGCTGTGAAGAGAAGGCTCAAAACGACCAATGCAATCAGAAAACCAATGAACAACTCTTTCGCTGTTCCGTGGTATTCAAGTCGATCATCTCCGACCTTGATGGATTGCCACATAAGGCGTCGGACATGGGTCTTCCCCCAGAAGCGATAAAAGCCAAATGTCAAAATCCCGAAGAGCTTGTTTTTTAGTAATCGAATAGTGAGAGCTTTTCGCGACACATCAAAAGTAACAAAGGGTGCCATGGAATCGTCTGCGCCTCTGTCCCATAATGTATGTGAGGGCGCGCCATTTAACACCGTATCCTGTTCAGACATAAAGAAAATTCTCGTTTTTAATCATACTAACTTGTTCAGCCTCTAGCACAAATCCTGGATAGTGTTGGTTAGTTATTTACACATCCATTAATTTCAAGGAAATCCAGTTGAATAAGTTTGCCATCGAGTGAAAAATCCTGATATTTCAAAACAAGATCAGTTGCGACACCATTTTCATACATTTTAAGCCCAATTTCATAATCAGGTTCATTTGTTTGTTTTTTTAAGTCGAAATAGGACAATTGAACCGGCCAATAGGAAATCCCTTTCATTCCGGTTTTTGACGCCATCTCGGTTGAAGCCGCGCTTTTCTTTCCTATTACAGTCAAGCTGTCTTGCAACCCTTCAGGCCCATTTCCATCATAGACTTTTGCTGAAATAAGGTTTTTGCCCTCACGTGCAGATCGGAGAATTTTCTGTGTGTGTGCTGTGGGAAACATAACCTCCTTAGGAAGTTCTAAGTTTTCTGTATCATCTCCTTTAAAAGTGACAACACCTTTTTCTTCACTTTTTGTCGCGATCCCATCAAATTTTTCAATCGGGCGACCGTTCAAAACATTAGAAACAGTAAATCGCAAGGCATCCCCGACCTTACTTTCCCAAGTTGAAATATGAAAATCCGAAACAATAAGGCCACCCTCGACATTGCTAAGCTCTATGAGCATACGTTGATTGAGAACATATCCTTCACATCCATTTTCAACCTCCATAACAATACGGCCGCGGACATTTTCAATTCCGCCGTCCCGCTTTGTGTTTCGCAATGTTAAATCATACACGGCCCGATGAGAGGCCAGTGGCACTGGTCCGGCCGCGAATGACAAATGCGGTAGGTAAAGCGCAGATACAGATATTAATAATGCAACGACAGTAAGCAGCAGCTTTTTCATAAAGACAATTATCCAATTAATACGCGGAAGGATGTAAGGCACATCTGAAGTAATAACCCTCATTCAGCTTAGTGTGAAGATTAAAGAGATCAAACAGGCAAAAGTCATCAGCAAAGCAGGAAAATTCTATCGAGCATCATGGAAAATATTTCCCTCTTACGAGAAAAGCGCACACGAATAATTGCCCATACAAAAATCAACCTATTGTTTTTATTGCAATATTCCACAAACAATAATGTGGCATGGTGATTGCATATTCCTTGAGTGAAGACTCGAAACTGTCTTCCAGTATTTGAACCAAATGGGTGACGAAGTCGCTCAACTAAGTCAAGGAGTAGTAATATGTCAGGAACCCTGTTTGCCGAAGTTGCTCAACATTCAGCTATGTTGCCGTCTCAGGAAAGAGACGTCACCCTTTATCTTGAGAGCTTGGCAACACGCTTAAAGGATTCAGATCGAAGCAAGCCTGACAGTGAAGACCGCCATTGGAAATTGATCAATCGGGTTCTAGCCTACGCGGCAAGTGCAGAACAGCATATTGCCGAACAGAAACAACGCATTCGTGAACTTGAAGATCTTTCTACAACAGATGAGTTGACAGGCCTAAATAATCGGCGTGGTCTTCGGGAGTTCCTAACCCGCGCAATTTCGTCGGCTCGCCGCCATACAGAAGCAGGTGTGATTGCATTTCTGGATCTTGACCATTTTAAGCAGATTAATGACTATCACGGTCACGATGCTGGCGATCACGTTCTACGTCACCTCGCAGCCCTATTAAAAGCCAATTTAAGAGACACTGATTTTGTCGCCCGTTTAGGAGGCGATGAGTTTGTTTTCATTTTGGAACGTGCAGATCATGCACAAGGCATACAACGCGCGCACGAAATACGCGACATGCTCTGCGAAAGCATGATCCCCCTAAACCGCGGCGAAGTTCCCTTGTCGGTCAGTATGGGAATTACAAAATATGATTGTGACAGTAGTTACGACACAGTTTTAAGAGAAGCTGACAAAGCGATGTATAAAGACAAAAGGAAGCGTCACACGCTAGGCAGATAGTCCCTATGCAGTGCAGCTATTTACGAAGGCCGCACAATCCTTGACCTTAAACAGTTCTTTGGGGGTGCGAACCCCCCTCAAGCTGTGAAATCCAATAGATTCCAGATGTTGATAATGGTGGTTTGCAGCTTTTACAAATTCTCCCGATATAAGCATATCCGTCTTCAATTTATCGCATAGACTTTCAATCCTGCTGACTTCATTCACTGCGGGTCCAACAACTGTAAAATCCAGCCTGTTCTTCGACCCGACATTGCCATACATCACTTCCCCGACATGCAACGCAACATCCAGCTCCATTGTCGGCAAACCTTTTGATTGGCGCTCCAAATTCAGCTCTTTCACACCGGAAATCATCTTTAGTGATGTGATTAATGCTATTTCACATTGATCTGCCCCTTCCTGATCAGTCATTGGAAAGGTCGCCAGCATGCCATCTCCCATAAATTTGAGGACTTCACCGCCTGCATCCTCAATAGGTTCCGCCATTCGCTCAAGATACTGATCTAGTGTCCCTACAATATCTTCAGTCTCCACTTCATCAGACAGTTTTGTAAAGCCTCGCAAATCTGCAAACACAAGAACGGCATCAATTGCACGGCTCGATCCTCGTTTAATTTCGCCAGCGAGGACTTTTCTAGACGTTCCTCTGCCAACATAAGTTCGAAGAACTGTCTCAGCTGCGTCAAAAGATGCAATGCTCTTCATGGCGAGCGCGAATAAGGGAATTGCCCGCTTTAATAGTCCAAATTCTTCTTTGGTGAACCCGCCTGGTGAGTTACTGGCCCAGGAAGTAATCAGTCCGGACGATTTGTCTCTCCATTCATCCTGAAAACCCCAGCCAAAGTCAAATATCTGACTGAACCAATCCGTCATACCCTGTTCCTTGAATTCAACTAACACCGGGAAATCAAGGTTATCATTATCTTCAAGGGGGCGATGCATGAAACTGACGCCATTATTGAGCATGAAGAAAAATGGACTGGCGAACCAACCTTCACCCGGCTCTTCCGAATGAAGAACATTCGTATTCACGACGATCCCTTCATCTTTGCGCCAAGTATACATGAAGGCACTGACCTGAGGATGGATTGTGCTGAGCGCTATATTTCCTCTGGCCAGATTAATACCCAATGCGTTCAACCGTTCACATAACTCAGCAATCAGTCGATCAGCTGTCATCCCTTCCATTCCTACGTCAATAAGCCAGGAAAACAACTCCTCTTCCCGCGTTCTGGGCGGAAAATGAGTGCAACTGTCGACGAGATTTTTGTTTGACATACCCATAGGGTGGACTTTCAGGAAATAGGGACGAGGCATAAGAGTTACGCTAGGGAACCATATAAGATGACATTACGATATTTGAAGAGTTGACACCAATTTTTAACAAAATACTATTGTTTGAAGTACAACAATCTATATTGGCCTGCCTGACTTAACCTGATAACAACACGGGTATAAAGCCGGTCACTACCGGGAAAACCTGACAAGATGAGGGATCTATGACGAAATCAATAAAAGATTATTGGAAAAATTATATTGGTGGTCAATGGCTAGATGGATCAGACAACGATAGAATTGTCATTGAAAATCCGGCGACAGCGTCCCCGATTGCAGAAGTCGCCCGCGCGAAACAAGCGGATGTGGATCAAGCCGTATCAGCGGCAAGGGCCTGCTTTGCTTCAAGAGAACTCTACAATATGCGCCCAACAAATCGGGGAGCATTAATGTTCGAGATTGCTCGGCATCTTATGGATATGGCCGATGAAATTGCGATAGCTGAGTGCCTCGACAATGGAAAGACACTTGCTGGTGGTAAAAATGAAGCACTGGCTGCCGCCCGCTATTTTACATATTACGGTGGCCTCGCAGATAAACTTGAAGGTCGCATGATCCCTTTGGGTGCAGATTATCTGGACTATACAATTCCCTCCCCCTTTGGCGTCTCTGCGCAGATTGTCCCTTGGAATTTTCCCTTGCAGATTGCCGCGCGGTCCGTTGCTTGTGCCCTGGCCACCGCCAATACTGTGGTCCTGAAATCTCCTGAACTTTCCCCTCTGTCGACCTACTATATTGCAGAAGCCTGTGACCGAGCACGCGTCCCCAAAGGCGCTGTTAATATCCTGTGCGGCTACGGCCATGACTGCGGATCAGTTTTGGTATCCCACAAAGATGTGGATCATATTGTTTTCACAGGCTCCTTAAAAACGGGCCAATCCATTTTGCGTGCCGCAGCAGAAAGGGTCCTTCCTTGTGTTATGGAGCTCGGCGGAAAATCAGCTGGTATCCTCTTTAAGGATGCGAATATTGACCAAGCTGTAAATTCTACAGCGGCCGGTATATTTACTCATGCTGGACAAGTTTGTTCGGCCCAATCAAGATTGATCGTACCAACATCCCTTCATGATCAGGTGATTGAAAAATTGACGGCAAAAGCAAAAAGCCTTTCTATCGGCCCTGGTATTGACGGTCATGACCTGACCCCCGTTATTTCCGTACCGCAAGCAGACAAGATTGAAGGCATGTGTCAGGCAGCCATTCAAGAGGGGGCCTCTGCCGCAACTGGCGGCGGAAAAATTGCCGATATGCAAGGACATTTCATTGCCCCTACAATTCTAACAAACGTATCTCGCGACATGACGATCGCCCGAGAAGAAGTATTTGGACCAGTTCTGACGGTTCTGACCTATGACGATCCGGAAGAAGCAATTTCCATCGCTAATGAAACCGATTATGGGCTTTGTGCTGGCCTTTATACAAAAGACCTCTCAACAGCTCATTGGGCTGCGGATCAGCTGATCGCAGGGCAGGTTTTTGTGAATGAATGGTTTGCTGGCGGTATCGAAACGCCATTTGGCGGCACAAAAAGATCCGGTTATGGCCGAGAAAAAGGACAAGAGGCCTTGCAAAATTATGTACAAACGAAGAATGTAGGCATTCGGATTACAGATGGTGGCGGTGGTCGCCCCGGTGGATAACGTAGATTTTTGTACGGAGGCATAAATGGCCGGTCAGGTTGATGCAAGGCTTAAAGAACTTGGAATTACAATACCGGAGGCTGCTGCGCCCGCTGCCAACTATGTTCCCTATACGATTTCAGGAAATCAGGTCTTTGTATCCGGCCAGGTACCGTTTGTTGATGGCAAAATCCAGTATCGGGGTAAAGTTGGAAAAGACTTTACGACGGATGAAGCTGCAGATTGCGCGCGCGTTTGCGCCCTGAACATACTGGCTCAGGTAAAAGCCGCCTGTGATGGAGATCTGGATCGGGTTGTCCGCTGCGTTAAACTTGGTGGATTTGTGAATTGCATTGACGGCTTTGCAGAACAGCCCAAAGTCATTAATGGGGCCTCTGATTTAATGGTCGACGTTTTAGGCGACAAAGGTCGTCATGCCAGATTTGCAGTTGGAACAAATGCCCTGCCCCTGAATGTTGCTGTAGAAATCGATGCAATCTTTGAAATCAACTGAAGGCACTACAATTCCTGATTGGCTTACGAGCTGTCCTATCGCTCATCGCGGCCTTCATAATCAGGATGTTGGGATTGTCGAGAACAGCATGTCTGCATTCAAGCGGGCAATTGATGCAGGATTGCCAATTGAGCTAGACGTTCACCTGTCTTCTGATCATATTCCGGTTGTTTTTCATGACGAAACGCTGGAACGTATGACCGCGGACACCCGAACAATAAGTGATCTCCCCTTAAATGACCTAATGCAGATTAGTTTGAAGGGGACAAATGATTGCATACCAAGCTTAAGCTCAGTGCTTGAAGTCGTCTCTAGTAAGGTTCCTTTGGTTATCGAATTGAAACAATCACCCTTTGGACGCACTGTACTGGCAGAGAAAGTATGGAATGTCCTTAAAAATTATCAGGGGCAGTTTTCAATCCAGAGTTTTGATCCAATTATTCTCAGCTGGTTTCGAACAAATGCTCCTGGCGTCATCAGGGGCCAGCTTGCGATGAAATCTCCTCCAAAAAAAATGCCTGCCTATCGTAAATTCCTCATGCGGCATATGCTTTTAAACAGGTTAAGCAAGCCTCACTATATCGGGTATAAGTGTGAAGATATTCCCAACTGGTCAGTTATCAGAGCGACAAAGAAAAACATCAAGCTTCTTGCCTGGACTGTCTCTACCGAAGAACAACTAACCCATGCCCGGCAATTTGCAGACAATGTTATCTTTGAAAACCTTCCATTGGATCTGGTAAACTGAATTAACGCAATTTCCCGCAGGTTTTATGTCTCAAGAATATAGCATTTCAACACTGAAGCAGATTTCTGATATCGATGAAGATATCTGGAATGGCTGCATAGAAAATGACCACCCATTTGTTCAACATCAGTTTCTAAAAGCGCTGGAAGACAGCCAATCAGTTTCAGCTAAAACCGGATGGATGCCCTATCATATTGTTCTGAAATTTGGCGACGATGTTGTTGGTGTGGCGCCCATGTATGTTAAAGGCCATAGCCAAGGAGAGTATGTTTTTGATCATAGCTGGGCTCATGCCTATGAACAGGTGGGCGGTCGATATTATCCAAAACTTCAATTATCGGTCCCTTTCTCCCCCGTAACCGGGCCTCGTTTTCTGGTTTGCCAAAGTCCTGAGCAAGAAAAACGCAAAGATCTTTTAGCCGCTGGCGCAAAAGAAATTGCCAGCAAATTGGGGATATCTTCTGTTCACATTACTTTTCTGGAGGAAGATGATCTCACCTCAATGGTTAAAAATGATTATCTCATTCGCACTGGTGAGCAATTTCATTGGGTGAATGACGGGTATGAGAACTTCGATGAATTTCTTGCAGCCCTTACCTCTCGCAAACGCAAAGCCATTCGAAAAGAACGAAAGGAAGCAAATCGAGAGGAATTTGAGTTTGAAACTCTTACTGGCACCGAGATAGAACCACACCACTGGGACGCTTTTTTTGCCTTTTATGTCGATACAGGAAATAGAAAATGGGGGACCCCCTACCTCAACCGTTCATTCTTTGAACAAATTGGCCAGACACTAGCAGAACAAACTGTTCTGTTTCTTGTAAAACGAGACGGGCGCTATATTGCTGGCGCCCTCAATTTCAAAAGTACAGATTGCCTATATGGCCGATATTGGGGGTGTGTGGAAGATCATCGTTTCCTGCATTTTGAAACCTGTTATTACCGAGCGATCGATTATGCTATTGAGCACAAGATAAACCGGGTGGAAGCTGGCGCTCAAGGCCCACACAAATTGGCGAGAGGGTATCTTCCCACAAAAACCTATTCTGCTCACTGGATGCAAGACCCTGGATTTCACAACGCTGTCTCAGATTTTTTAAAGGCAGAAACTCGAGATATGAATGCAGAAATTCAGTATCTAAAGCAACACTCGCCATTTAAAAAATAATTCAAAACTCCCCCAAATCAGCCTTCCCCTGCGTCATCATTCAACAAGCATTTATTGAATTATTCTAAATATAGTGTATGATGCTATTGACGTTTACGTAAACGTAAAGGACGTAAAACAAAAAAACACGATAAAAAAATGAACTGGGAGGAAACCTTAGATGAGCCAACATATCACGCGCGATAAAATATATAATGCAGTCGCACCAGATGATTTTCCAGCAATGCTGGATACAACGAGATATGGCCAGAGAACAGATGCTTTTGATAAAATTATCTCTGCAACCCATGATCACTTCTGGGATCCTCTAAATACCGCTTATCTGGATTTTTCTTCTCCGTTTGATTTAGAAAATGAAATGTTGATGCCACGGGAAAATTTCCCTGAATTAATGTGCTCCGTTGCAGATAGGCTGGATGAAAAACAGCAAATAAAATTAGCCAATGAAAGTGTCCGTTGGTCCCTTTCCGGAATTCTGCACGGTGAGCAAGGTGCGCTCTCTCTTAGTGCCAGCTTGTGCCACATCCTGCTTGATCCCGGCGCTCAGGAATATGCCTCTAACCAAACACGGGAAGAAGCAAGACACGTGACAGCATTCAGCCGCTATATTCAGGTGCGATGGGGAAGCCCCTACCCTGTTGGTGAAGCACTGGGTGGATTGCTCCAAGAGCTTGTTGGTGCAGAAGAAGTTTACAAAAAACTTGTTGGCATGCAGCTTCTGATCGAAGGATTAGCAATGGGAGCCTTTGCCGGCTTCCATTCAAAAGCCAATGACCCACTTCTCAAGCGGCTAACACAACTGGTTATGACTGATGAGGCATTTCATCACAAATTTGGTAAAATTTGGGCAGATAGAACCATCCCTAACCTATCAAAAGAAGAACATAATATCGTTGAAGACTGGGCAGCGAAATGCTTTGAGACTGTCCTTTTTAACTTGATGAATATTCGCCAAAAACAAGTTATCTACAGCCAGTTTGGTTTGGAGTGGGAATGGGTCCGGGATGCATGCCGCGAGGTCTTTACGGATAAAGATCGCCGCGAAAGTCTAAAAGAATCTACGAACATCTTCCGTGTACTTGTGAAAACACTGCTTAAAACCGGGATTATCACGGACCGGACGCGCCCACTTTATTCTCATTGGATTGATATGGATGAGATCGACAATGAAAGTGAAGATATGGTTGGTTACGCCATTGCGGATGAAGGCATTGAATATCTGAAAGGTATAAATCTGAATCGTAAGGTGATTGGCCAGAAGTAACGTTTTACCAATATATCCTCGTTCGACCAAACTTAAGCGGAGCCAATGGGCTCCGTTTTTTTATCTATTGCCTCATGAACACACAAAGAAAGGCAGATCTTGCGATCTGCCTTTCTTCAGTTAAATAAAATATCAAACTTTTTCGCTATCTTTCTTTTGATCTTTTTTGCTTCCAGACTTGTCCACTTTTTCACGGCGATTTACTTCCTCACCGCTTTCAATAGCAAATGTCAGCTCGCCTTTCTTGAAGCCAATGCTCACATGACCGCCTTTTGACAACTTACCAAACAGAAGCTCTTCAGAAAGTGGCTTTTTGATATGATCCTGAATGACCCGCGCCAAAGGACGGGCACCGTTATGGACATCATATCCTTTTTCTGCAATCCAAGAGGCCGCTGCATCGGTTAGAGATAAAGTCACATTGCGATCTTGAAGTTGGGTTTCAAGTTGAAGAACAAACTTTTCAACAACTCTTGAAACCACTTCTGGCGGCAGTGGTGCAAAGGGAATTGTCGCATCCAACCGGTTTCTGAATTCCGGCGTAAAGAGACGCTTGATTGCTTCTTCATCCTCGCCTTCCTTCACCCCACTACCAAACCCGATAGCCTGCTTACTCATCTCCTGAGCGCCGGCATTCGTCGTCATAATCAGGACAACATTTCTGAAATCAATGTGTTTACCGTTATGATCTGTCAGTTTTCCGTGATCCATAACCTGCAGCAAAATATTAAACAGATCTGGATGGGCTTTTTCAATCTCGTCCAGCAACAAAACCGCATGAGGTTGCTGATCAATCGCGTCTGTCAGCAAACCGCCCTGATCATATCCAACATACCCTGGAGGCGCACCGATAAGGCGGCTCACTGTGTGCCGCTCCATATATTCGGACATATCGAAGCGAACCAGCTCCACTCCCATAATCGATGCGAGTTGACGCGCAACCTCGGTCTTACCGACACCGGTTGGACCTGAGAAAAGGTAACTGCCAATTGGTTTTTCTGGCTCGCGCAAGCCAGCCCGAGCCAATTTGATAGAACTTGATAGCGCCTCAATGGCGGCATCTTGCCCAAAAACAACTCGTTTCAGATCCACATCCAGTTTACGCAATCCTTCTGTATCTTCTTTCGACACTGATTTGGGTGGAATTCTTGCAATCTTGGCGACGATTTCTTCAATATCCTTTACGCTGATCGTCTTCTTACGGCGACTTTCAGGCTTTAACATCTGCGCAGCGCCAACTTCATCAATCACATCGATTGCTTTATCTGGAAGTTTACGATCATTGATATAACGGGCAGAAAGTTCCACGGCTGTCCTCAATGCTTCAGCCGTGTAGCGAACCTTGTGATACTCTTCAAAATATGGCTTCAGCCCTTTGAGGATCTTGATGCTATCGGGAATACTGGGTTCATTAACATCGATTTTCTGGAACCTCCGCAACAGCGCACGATCTTTCTCAAAATGACTGCGAAATTCCTTATAGGTCGTTGACCCAACGCACCGAATTGCACCACTTGCCAACGCGGGTTTTAACAGATTTGAAGCGTCCATAGCGCCACCACTCGTTGCGCCCGCTCCGATAATAGTATGAATTTCATCAATGAACAGAATTGCATGGTCCATTTCTTCGAGCTCAGCCATCACGGCTTTTAGCCGCTCTTCAAAATCACCCCGATAGCGCGTTCCAGCCAAAAGCGATCCCATATCAAGAGAATAGATAACTGCAGGAAGCAGCACCTCGGGAACCTCACCATCGACAATTCTTTTGGCAAGTCCTTCTGCTATGGCTGTTTTTCCAACGCCAGGGTCACCAACGTAAAGTGGGTTATTTTTTGATCGGCGGCACAATATCTGTATGGTGCGCTCGACCTCTTCTTCTCGACCAATCAGCGGATCGATTTTACCATTAAACGCCTTCTCATTCAGATTGACACAATATGCATCCAGAGATTCCGTTGAATTAGTATGATGCTCCTCTTCCTCTTCAGGCTGCTCCTGCGTCTCCTGTTTGTAAGGACCTTCCGTCCCCCGAACGATACGCGCAGTTTCTTTACCAGTAGCTTTCGCAACACCATGACTGATGTAACTAATCGCATCCAGTCGCGTCATTTCCTGTTTTTGAAGGAAATAGGCCGCATGACTTTCTCTCTCGGAAAAGATTGCAACAAGAACATTTGCGCCTGTAACTTCTTCACGACCAGAGCTTTCCACATTAATAAGAGCCCGTTGGACAACTCTCTGAAAAGATAGAGTTGGTCTTGCTTCAACAAAACCATCCATTACCAGATCATCAAGTTCTTCGGTTATAAATTCATCCAGATCCTTACGCAATTGTTCCAGATCCACATTACATGCCCGCATGACAGCTGCCGCTTCCTGGTCTTCTGTCAACGAGTAAAGAAGGTGTTCAAGCATAGCAAATTCATGGCGACGCGAAGTCGCCAATGCCATTGCGCGATGTAGGCTTTCTTCAAGTGAATTGGAAAATCCTGGCACTATTCTTTCTCCATTGTACATTGAAGTGGATGTTGATTTTTTCTTGCAAAATCAATTACTTGAGATACTTTTGTTTCTGCAACCTCATAAGGAAAAACGCCGCAGTTTCCGACACCTTTCTGGTGAACATGAAGCATAATCTGAGCGGCCGTCGTTTCGTCCATCCCAAAAAACCGCTGCAAAACAAAGACGACAAACTCCATTGGCGTATAATCATCGTTCAACAATAAAACCCGCCACATAGACGGTTTTTTTGTTTTGGGTTTAGTTTTCGTTACAACGCCAGTATCAGTATCGCCGTCATCTATATTTTTATCATTACCATTGGTCATTATTGTCAAAGAACCGGAATTCCACTTTTATAATTTTTATACTCAAACAGAAGCCCATAAAAAATTGCCTCTGTTAACATAGTTAGAGATCTTAACAGGAATTTCAAAATAAATGATAAATTGTCCCTCAAATTCTTAAAATAAATTTTCATTCCTCCCAAATTTCGCAAAAATGAGGAGTGTCATTGATTTTCAAATGAACGCAAAAAAGGCCCGGGGAAACCCCGAGCCTATTCATTGAAATGTACTACTTGATGTTGCGGTATTTATCCGCGGTTCATCATTTTACCCATATTGGCTGCATACTGTGCGCCAAGAGGTTCAAAAATAGTTTTAGTAGCATCCATTATCATCGTGTTCAATTTTCCAGCTTCAGCGATATAAGTCTCTACTGAACTGCGAGCATAGTCAGATTGAAGTTCAATAGCTTTCTGAACATCATCCGCTTCAATGACTGAACGGGCTACAGAGAAATACTCAGCAACGCTATTTGAACTGAATTCGATTACTTCCGCACCGAATTTTTCACTTTTTTCAACGGCAGCGTTTCCAACTTTAAGGAAAGGCTCAGCGCCTTCTTTATCATAAAAGCTTGCTTCGCTCAGTGTCTGAGTTGCTTTTTCAACGTGCGATTTGCCGTCTTTAATGGCTTTTTCGTAGGTCGTTTTAAATGCTTCGCTTCCAGTTTTGAAGGCTTTTTCAGCAGCTTCAGCACCGGATACAAATGCATCCTGCAGTGTTTTCTGATTTGCTGTCATCAGAACTTCAAATTCTTTCGTAACGTCAGCTGCCGGTTTGGCTTCGGAAGCGGATTTCGCTTTTGTATTAGTATTGCTCATCAGTAGACCCTTCAATTAGCATTTCAAAATTGCTGCAGTGCAACAATGAAATGCAATATATTCCAAAAATCTACTTTGTCAACCATTATTGTGCAGTGCACAATTTA
>PJEL010000561.1_pt1 | contig 43401 bp, 62 predicted proteins | sample 1853271 | NCBI WGS metagenome assembly PJEL01 (sample SAMN08108733, study PRJNA415343) | Invertebrate metagenome, whole genome shotgun sequencing project. | host: Globobulimina | place: Sweden: Gullmar Fjord | collected 2015-08
CCGCCTCATCCGCCGCCTTCCATTCTGGAAAGTCAACGCCGTAGGCGCTCTTGATCCTGGAACGAATGGCCGGATCTCTCAAGCCCATCGAAGAAAGCCTGAGGAGCTGTTCCTTCCTCCGTTCCTCTTCGGACTTCTTCCTCGCCAAGGAGGCGGCGAGCTCGGCCGTCTCCCTCTTCTCTTCCTCTTCGCGCCGCCGCGTGTCCTGCTCGAGACCCTGCCGTCCCGCTAGCGCAGCCTCCAAGATGGGGTTGTGGTAAGGACTGCCGGCGGTTCTCCCCAACGCACTGAATCCGGCCTGCTGGAAAGCCGGATTCTTGAACATGTCTAAGAAGTTCATGATCTAGGCTCCCATCCAGCCCCCGGCAGCCGGGTTCCATACCGCTCCGGTCCCGCCGGTAGCAGGAGGTCCACTGCCCCCGCCGAAGATGCCGCCCAGCGCGCCGTAGGTGGCGAGACCCTGACCGATGCCGGCGCCCCAGGGGTTCTGCTGTGCAGGCTGCGGAGTGCCGGCCTGCTCACCCTCAGTGCTGCTGGTGCCGCCCATGGACCCGATCCCCATGACCGACCGCATGTAGGCATCGAAGGCCCCCTGCCCGTTGTACCGATCGTACTCCCAGCGGGCCTGAGCGTTCGCACTTTCGATGCTCGCTCGCTCCGCTGCTGCAGCGCTGTCCTGCTGGCTCACTTGGCCCTCGGCGCCGAACGCTTGACCGAAGCCGTAGTAGCCCGCCTGCTCGAGGCCAGGAGCCTGCCCAAACCCCTGGAGCTGCTGTTGACCCCACTGGTTACCGACCTGCCCCATGATCCCCATCATGGCGGCATCCTGGCCCGTCTGTTGACCAGCCAGGGCGGCGAGGAACGAAGCCTCGGCAAGCTCGTTGCGTGACAGTGAGTTCATCGCATCCAACGCCAATTGCTGGCGCTGGAAATCCAACTGCCCCCCCTGCAAGTCTCTCGACAGCTGATCGTTGAGCTTCGCGATCTCCAGCTGGGCCGTGGTGTTGCCCTCGTTGATCTTGAGCTGGGTCTGCGCTGCAATCTGCGCCGCCCGCGTCTGAGCCGCGGCGCTGATGTTGGCGAGGTTGATCGACGTCGCATTCTGCGCGCTGCTGATCGTCTCCCGGCTCGTCCGGTCGAGCCCGGCAGTCTCCCATCCCTGCTGATTGGTGAGAGCCTGCATCATGTTGCCGCGTTCGGTGTTGTACTGCCCCGCAAGGACTGCGTTCTGTTGCTCCCCCACCTGCTCCTGGTGCTTGCCGTACATTCGCGCCGCGAGGTTCTGGTACATGTCGCCGCCGAATGCACCCCCCCCCCCTGCGCTGCGGCTTCGTCGAGAGAAGCCCGCTGCTGGTCGTAGGTGTCGAGCGCTTCGCGGCGCATCGGATCCAGAACCCCTGCCTTGAGGAAAGGGTTCCCCGCATCGAGCCACTTCCCGGACAGCACCTGGGCGTTGGCACCCTCAAAATCAGTTGCTGGTCTGAAGGTTGGCCCTGGGCGGCCACCGCCGGCCCCTGGCTTCAAGGTCTGCCCACCTGGCTGCGGGATCGGCGGGTCTGTCGTACCAGGAGGAGGCTTTGTAGCCGCGGTCCCGGGAGCTTGTTGCAGGACCCCCTGATTTACGTATGCAGGTCGGATCGGCACGGAATCACCTCACAGGATTCGGACGGAAGGTGGAGGGGTTCGCCTGAAGCCCCGGCGCCGGATTCATCTGAGGCGCCTGAGGCGCCATCTGGGGCGGCATGCCAGCCTGTCCCCCGAACTGTTGAGGGTGCTGAGCAGCCCAGGTCTGAGCAGGTGACATACCGGCATACGGCTGCGGCTGCGGCTGCGGCTGCGGCTCAAACGCCCCTGGGGTGACCTGAGGCATCGCTGCGGGTAACCCGCCAGGAGTCGACGTGAGACCCCCGCCAGGCGTTACCTGTGGCATTCCTTGAGGCAGCCCATAGCGAGGTTGCATTTGTGGCTGCGGCTGTGGCTCGAACGCTCCCGCCTGATCCGGCATCCCCGGAGGCATCCCCGGAGCCTGGTTGCCACCCGGGACTTGATTCATCCCGCCGCCAGGAGGCTGGTTCAGACCACCAGGAATACCCCCCGGGACTTGATTCAAGGCACCCCCAGGAGCCTGGTTAAGTCCACCGGGAATGCCGCCCGGCACCTGATTAGAGGGGCCTCCCGGTGCTTGGTTCATGCCACCCGGGACCCCCCCAGGGATCTGGTTGCCCCCGCCCGGACCCTGGTTGCCAGGGTATCCCGGCTGCGGCTGCGGCTCGAATGGGCCAGACTGATTCGGTCCCATCGGTTGGCCCGTTCCTGGGTTCACGGTCCTTGCAAGACGAGGATCGCCCGGCGCCAGTCGTATCCCCTGAGGTGGAGCGGCCGGCGGCGGCGGCGTTCTCGTTGACCTCGGCCGTTGAGTAGAACCGGTAGTAGTCCCCGCCGGAGCGGCTGTCACTCGTGGAGACCGCGGCGGATTACCTCTCCGTGGCACTCCCGTCCGTGGAGCTCCCGTTTTGGGGACTCGCGCAGGCGGACTCTTCCGTGGATCCCGTGGTGGATTCCCCTTGCCTGTGCGCGGCACCCGCGGCTTCCCTCCGGTCCGTGGGACTCGAGGAGGCTTCCCTGTGCGAGGAGGCTTCGCGGTGCCAGGGATGCCTGTGCTCGGCGGATCAGGAGTCCCCGGCGGCTTACTTGTCTGGGGCACTCCCGGTGGCTTCACGGCAGGCGGCTTCACGGGTGGCTGCCCCGGCGGCTTCACCGGCGGTTGCGATGGTGGCTGCCCCGGCGGCTGCACGTTCTGAGTAGGCTTCGGCTTTCGGGGCCGCATGCTCTCTCGGCCGTTGAATTTCAGTGCCTTGCGGGTGACGTCAGACCCCGCTCTCTTGGCCTGAGCGATTGCATATGCATCTGAATCTTTAGCGTGGGCCATCGTTCACCTCACTTGTATGGAATCGGTGGAGCTGGGAGTCCGGGCGGCGGCTGCACCCCGGGCGGCGGCAACGCCATCTGAGGAGCCGGCGGTACCGGTCCTCGCATCTGCGGCATGCCCTGTGGAGGAGCCCACCCTGGCCCGGGTCGCTGGCCTCCCGGCGGCATCCCCGGCCGCGGCATCCCCGGTGGAGACATCCCCGGTGGCGGTCCCGGCGGCGCGCCAAGCTGAGTCTGCCCACCCAAGAGGCTGTCGAGAAACCCTTGCATCTGGCCTTGGCTGGAGTTGAACCCGCTTCCCTGCCCCTGGGTCAACAGAGCCTGGAGCATCGGGTTCTCGTAGTTGCTGGCTCGATCGAATGTCGACTGCATCATGGAGTTTGGGCCCTGAAGGAAGTTGGTCAGGCCTGACTGCATGTCGGGGATGAAGGTCGAGGTGGTGGCCCGCTGGTGCATGAGGTCGGCAAGCTCCCTCAGCCGCGGACTGGCGCCAGTGATTCCCGACGTCGAGATGCGTGGAGGGCCACCCGCCTGGCTGTTCCTGTCGAAGAGCTCGCGGGCCATTTCAAGGGCTTCCTCGAGCGGACCCGTGGCAGGCCCCCACGGGGACCGCGTCGTGTCGCTGCTATAAGGCTGAGGCTGCGCGGCCCGTTCAGCCGCACGGTTTTGTTCCTTGGCGTTGGAGGACCCGAGGAGGCCCGAGGCCACTGAGCCGATAAGCGGTGCTGCTGCTGCCCATCCCATGCTTCTACCCTGCCTTCCTGAGAGGTTTCACCCAGTTCCGCTCGACCAGCACATACCCGTGTCGCCCATAGTTCACAGGGCTCTTGGGGTCCTCGACCATCGTGAGGAACTCTGCCCCCTTGGACCTGGCCCAGTTTTCCATCGCCCTGTAGAGCGCTGCCCCCGCCCACGTCCGGCCCCGGCACCGCAGCGTGACGTAGAGCATCGCCTCCTGGCAGTACCAGAAATCGGCGTAGAGCCCCGGAGCCAGCAGGATCCCCGCCACTCCCACCACCTCATCATCCTCGTCGTAGACGACGAAGACCTGGCCATGCCCCCCTATCACGATTTCTTCCCAGGACCGCTGTAGGTGAGCGAAGTTGAAGCCTCCGAGAGGTTTCGTTTCGTTGTAGAACTCCTCGCAGATCTGCTCTATCTCTCCGAAGTCCCAGCACGGTAAAGCGTTCACAATGACACCTCCGGTTCCGCGGCCAGCAAGATGTAAGAGAGCAGGCTCGAGGTCTTCACCGTGAAGCTCCCGCCGCTCTCCGTCTTGGCCTGGACAGAGACACGGATCGCCGTATTCGCATCGGATCGTACCGTCTGCACCGGAGCCGAGAGCGTCATCGGGAAGGTGTGGGTGGCGGTCGGGATCAAGAGGGAGGCGGCCTGCGGATTCCATTTCCGGTTCCGCACCGCCACCCCATCCACCACGATCTCGACCTCGAGCAGGCGAGAGGTGGTGACCTCGAGATCGATCTCAGCCATCAGCCGCAGCCGACCACCTGGAGCCACCGCGATCGTCAGCGGCATCCCCAGGTCGGTAAAGATCGTCGAGTTCACCGTGACGTCCACAGCGGGTTGCACGTTGTCCATAGCGAGGCCGAATACCAGGCCAGCAAGACGGTTCACCGCCTCAGCGATGAGGCGCCGATGCTGCACCTCATCGTGGTGTTCTTGCTGGAGAGGGAAGCCCTCAATCTCAAGGTATTCGGCCATTGCTGCCTACTTTGCTACCCATCCTGTGTTGCCGGCGCCGGACTCTTTGACGTAGAACGAAGTCCCAGCCCCACCGTCCGTGCGTTGGAAGAGGGAGCCTACAGGAGCCGTCAAGACGCTCTCCGGAGTGCCTGAGCCAGCGGTGATCGTTGGGCCTCCGGAGCCGGCGACCTCGAGCGCCCCCTCGATCCGGAGATCGCCACCCGGCTGGAAGCGCGCCACCACCGCATTATTGGCAGCAATCACCACATCGGTGTTTTCGTAGTTCCAAAGATAGCAGGCGTTGCTGTATCCAACCTGCATGCCATCGGTCGAGGTCGCTCCCGTGGAACTGTGGGTGCAACGGACGAAGGACGATACCACAGAATCGTGAACGTGGAGAGCGTCGACTGGAACAGCGGTCCCCATGCCGACATTCCCAGACGCGGTGACGTGGACTGAGTCGTCCGGCGCGTCATCCTTCACGACAACGGGGCTTGTCCCAGCTGTGATGTCCTGGATCTCAATCCCGCCACCACCGTTCGGCACTTCAAGAGCCCACTGGCTGGCGGTGTTCTTCAGCTGGACGTTTGCAATCCCGTTGGTTTCGCTGGTCACCAGAAGCCTGGAAGATCCAGTCTTGGAGATCTCCAAGACGCCAGTGATCGGGTCGTTGCTCGCGTCGAGCAGCAAGAACGAACTCTCGCCCCTGGTAAGGACCGCGTCTACGTCCGTCTTCTTCGAGATCGGCGTGCCAGACGGATCATCGACGACATGAAACTCTTCGTCGCCGTGAAGGACGCCTGCTGAAACTAGTGAGCTTGGAACGGTTGCGTTGGCCAATTGTTTTTATCCTTTCGGTTCAGATTCCAGGTTCAGATTCCAGCGGCGATGTCCATCAGGTTCTGCTTGAGCAGCACCCGGATCTCTTCGCCACATCCATTCAATGAAACGTTCAGGTTCTCGAGCATCTTGGGGAAGTCGAGCTCATGACGGTCGACCATAGGGAAACCGTGGGTCAACATCACCGAAGCGATCGAGACAGGCAAGCTGTTCTCTAGCGCTTCCCCGCAGCATTGCCGCTTCTTGCCAAAGTCGTCGGATGCTTGGACCAGATCACGGATCGTGGGGGGAGTCTTTGCTCTTGGCATTCTGATTCTCCAGTTGTAATTCCAGTATCCTGACCTGCACCTTCAGGTTACTACGATCTACGTCCCAACGTTCCCTCAGCAGGTCGAGTTCCTCTCTTGATGGGCACTTCGACGCATGGACAATGAAGGCAAGCCACAGCGCGCAGAGAAGTAGAACAGAAACCCATCCTGAGTAAGGTGCTGACTTTGTTACCCATCGGTCCACGTCCATAGAGCAGCCCGTTCATTGGTGCTTGCAAGCGTTACACGTCGTCTCGAGTACCGTCAGCCGGTGGTCGCGCTTCTGATTCGAGGCTGCAACCTTTTCGAAACCTTCCTTGACAGTTTTCGCAAGCGACAAGACATTCTTCGAAAGCCCGTCCACCTTCTGGTTGATGCGTCCATAGCCGTAGGAGAACGCCACGAGTGAAGGCGCCGCAGCGCCCCCTACGGCTATGAACAAGGTAGCTGCGTCAATCTGCATGATCAGGCATCCAGCTCTGCGCCAACCTGGTAGCCGATGTCGACGCGTTCGATGATCTCGGCCAGGTTTTCCACGTTGTCGCCATTCGTGTTGCCGTAGATGAAGTTGATCTGGGCCCAGAACATCTCAGGGGTTGTGGAAAATTTGAAGAGCCCCTCAGCGTTCTCCGTTGTCGTCGTGAAGATGTTGGTGTTACCCGCTGGCTCACCGGTACGGTTCTTGGTCAGCACCTTGGCTGTAATCTCAGGAGCCGCAGGGCCTCCGGCGTTCAGCGAATACAGCGGCCGGAGCCACGTCACCCGGGACTTCTTGAGCTGCGCCAGCTCCAGGAAGGGGCTCGTAAACTCTGGCCGCGCCACCCACTTGTAGCTGCCGGTGGAGGCAGGCTCGAACAGTCCGATGTTGCCGTCCTCGTCGTCGGCCATGATGAAGACGTCCTTCAGGCCAGTGAAGTCGGTGCTCTCGGCCAGCGGCACCGCGGCGGCGCCGATCACCCGCGAGCCGTGGTTCGCACTCGAGACCCGCATGTTGTTCCTCTGGCAGACACTCGCCCGCCCGGACCCCCGGTGGTAGTTGAGCTGGACGTCCATCGTGTCTTGGGTCGATCGGTAGAACCAGGAGACGATGTCGGTGACTCGCGAGTAGGTGGCATAGAGCAGGTACCGGGCGCTCTGGTCGGTGTTCATCGCGAAGGTGTCGACCAGCCAGCTCGTATCGAAAATGGTCCGCTGCCACTGATCGATGCCGATGACGTCGAGCCCGCTTTGCGTCATCACCACCGGCCCCGCCGACGTCATGCCAAAGAGCTCGTGGCGGTTGGCCCACACCCACCCGTTGGGGAAGATCGATCCGAGCGAGCTCGAAGCGACCCTGATGTCCACCCGGAAGTTGCCGCCGTAGTTGACTCGGTAGATCGCCTTGGGCTTCAGGACAACGCCGAATTCGTCGCCGCCGACCAGCCCGGAGATGTCCCCGTGCTCATCGGTCAGAGACAGGTACGTGGTGCGCTTGGAGGGATGGCTCACCGAGCTCCCGAAGATCCGCCCGGTTCGATCGCTGATCCATATCCCGTTAGGGTCTGGATCGCCGTACTCGGTAGCCGGCCCCACGTTGGCGTAGCTGGCGATCGCCACCGCGCCACCCCAATTAGCCACGAACTTCGGCTGCGGCGGCCACGCGGTGTACTCGCCGATCTGGGACAACTTCGGGTTGGTCGTCATCGAGGTGAAGGCCGAGATCCTGCCCCTGATCCAGTAAAGATCCTGCGAGCCGTTGACGGCCACCGCCACCGCGTCAGTCGGATCCGTGTAGATCACAGTCGAGACGCCGGCCACTGTGAAGCCCGTGGTGTTGTCGGTGACGCCAGAGAGCGCTGTCCAGCTGCCGTTCCAATACTCCCAGGTCACCGTGTAGGTCCCTACCCCGGCGGTCCCCACATTGATCGATAGATCGGCAGGGAGACCGACCAGGCGGCCGAAGTAAACCGCATCGTTCGCCGCGGCGGTGTTGGGGAATGGCTGAGCATCTGATGCCCCGGAATCGTTGCAGTTGATCGTGATGTCAACGTAGTCGGGTGCTCCGGAGTTGTCCTCCTGCCAACACTTTGCGAAGCGGAGATTGTCGGGCTGAGAGTTGGTAACCAGGCCGACGAAGTTTCCCGTGTCGTTGACTCTGACCAGCGCCTCCTGCAAGTGACCTCCGACCGCTATCTCGTTGGACCCGTAGGCGCAAAACTGCCACCCGGTGTTGAGGTCCGAAGCCTGGCCAGTGGCGACCGTCGACTTGCTCCACCCCGAGGGCTCAACGGCGAAGATCTTGGTGTCGGTCCCTACGTAGATCGTCCATCCCAGGGTGCCGTTTGCCGGGTGAACATGCATCCCGCGGATGTCGGTGTCGGACAACGAGCTGAAGAACACCACGCGCTTCGACAGCCTCGAGTCAATGAGCCACCCTCCCGCATAGGGGAGGACGTTCTTGACTTCGAGCCAACCAGGGTTATCTATCTCCCCCTGATCAGGGAGCCACAACTTCGGCGTGTAGCGGACAACAGGCATCATCTTATGGCCTGATCAAGGCCTCCCAGTCGATGGTTACCGATGCGGTAGAGGCGGATACGATGCCGGTCCACCAGATGTCTGAGCCGCCAGGAACCTCAAGGGGATTGCGAGTCCTCACCGCCAGCGCACCGCTGACCCCCACCGCTCGATACATCAACCGCGGCGAAGTGAACGGGGCGGCTACCGTCAAGAAGCTCCTCCGATGCATAAAATTGATGTCCACGCTCTTCGTCGAGTCAACGTGAATCGTCCACCCAAAGATCATGCACACTCGGTTGGTAGGGACAGAATATCGGGCAACCTGGGTTTGCCCCATCGCTGCGCTACTCGTCACCAGGATCTGTGCGTGGGTCTGACCAGCGGACACCGTCCTGATCGTGATCGTGCCAGCATTGCCGCCTGCGGTTGTGGTGCCGTAAGTCCCGGCGTCTACGACATAGGCTCGGTTCACTCTCGAGAAGACTTGCGTGCCTGCAACCGCCGTGGTCCCGTTGGTGGCGATCTCCTCCGAAGCCTCGAGCCCACTCGCGTCCAGACCCTCAACGATGATCGACCTGGCGCCCGTGCCCGCCGCGGCATCGTTGGCGCTGGCTGACACCACCTCAACAAGAAAGCTCGCCGTAGGCCACGCGTAGACGCCGCCAGTCGTCCAAACGTCGCTGACTGCCGTTCCGATCGCGGCAGTACCGCCGAACTTGTGCAGGATCTCCCCCGCCACCGGTAGATTGGCATACCCCGATGTGTCTCTTGTGCTCATGACGATTCCTTTTCGAAAGTGTAGCCCAAGGCCTCGATCTCCGACTTGAAGAGCTCGCCGACGAAGTCTTGCGTCTCATCGGTGTAGAAGCTGCGGTAGTCCGCCCCGCCTCGGGCCGCGCTGAGGTTGGCGCGGAGGAGTGGAACGGGCTCGACCCCTTCACCGGTGAGGAACTTGTCGAGCTCGTCCTGCAAACTCTCGTACCGCAGCACCACATCAGCATCCTCGAGCATCCAGAAGAGACGGCCATAGGTCGTGATCCAGGAGTTCCGCGGCCCGAGATCGTTCTTGAACAGGTCGAGCGGCCACGGCCTGGCCGGCGGCGGCGTAGCCCGGTTCATGTGGTAGATCCAGCTCACCGCGGTGTCCCACGGATTGCGGACGGTGGTGAAGATCTTCCAGTCGCCCTCAAGCGGCGGCTCGAGCCCCGGCCGTGGTAGACCGGTGTGGTGTCCACTCGCCGCCCTGAAGCCTCCCAGAAGCAACGCATCCCGCGTCGCCACTGAGGCAGTGCGGGGGTGCGCCAGGTAGGCCAGGCGGACGGTGTCGTGAACGTACATCGGAGATCAGAAACAAGCGGTCGTGTTGTCGTTCATCTTGATGTCGGCGCCGGCCCCGTTGCAGAAGCAGTGGTAGTTCGACGTCGAGTTGTAGAAGATGCCACCCACGTCCACGGTCCCAGCGCAGGGGTCAGCGGTGAAACCCTTCGGAACAATGATCCCGTTCGCGAGAAACCTTACGGTCTCGACCGCTGCCTCACTGACACCGTTCTTGAAGACCGTATCGGTGGTGTTCACTGAGGCTGAGAAGGTGGCCGAGGCCTCCGCACAAATCTGAGCAGCGATGGCTACCGCGTCGGTTCCCGCGCTGTCGAGTGGTGCCTGGAAGTTGATACAGCCAAGAGTGTCGCCGTCGACGTTCGTAAGCTCGGCAGTGCTGACCGTGACGGTGCCGAAAGACGCCGCATCACCCTGAACCTCGAGCAAGGTGGAGGGGATCGCCGTGTTGATGCCGACGAGTCCACCCGAGTCGATGCGCACCACCTCAGCTGCAGCTGCCGTCGTCGCAGTCTTGAACACAATCTCCGTGTTGTTGGCACTGGCGCTGAACGTCGTATCGGCCTCGCCGCAGACCGCCGCACCTACGAGAATCGCGTCGGTACCACTAGACTCGAGCGGTGCCTGGAAGTGAAGGCACCCGAGCTCGTCGCCGTCGACGACGGTGAGCTCCGCGGTTGAAAGCGTCGCGGTGCCGGCGGCGGCCGCATCCCCCCGGACATCGAGCTGTGACGCCGGATCCGCACAGCTGACGCACACCCGATCGGCGCTGGCATCGGTGCAAAAGAGGTTGGCGTCGGTGTCGCCTGCAATGCAGAAATCGACATCGTTACCGGCGGCGTTGATCGTGGCCGCGGGGCACCACAGGTCCGTCGCAGAGTCGTAGACCTGGAGCGGCGTGCTGCTGGTAGCCTTCGTGGTGCACAGGAACTTGCCATGGTGGGACCGGTACCTATGCTGAGCAGTGGCCGGCAGAGCAGCCAGTAGAAAGATCAGAGTCGGTAAAAAAAATCGCCTCATTTTCCGAATTCCTTTCAAGGGTTGGATCCTAAGAATGGCCGGATCTGACCCATGGTGATCAGAGGCGCCGCCTCCCGGCGTAGCTCGGCCAGCGCCACCCCGTAGGCCACTTCGGCCGATTGCTGATTCGATTTATTGCGCTCGAATTCACTGAAGTACTTCATCGCCGTGCGGGCGGTGAGCACATCGTATCCCCGGGTGAACCAAGCGTTCGTGAAGGTCGAGGAGTTGATCGCCGCAGCATCGGCCCCGATGTAGGTCCACGCGCTCGCCGCATACTTCGGGACCGGCGTCTCCAGGTCTTTGAGATACCGGCCGGAGAGCTCGTCGATTGAGTCCGGAGGCGGATTGATCCACAGCGTCTCATCGTTCACGGTGTACCGATCAGGGAGCCCCGACTGATTCGTCTCCCACCGGCGGCGGTCGAGGTCGGCCGGGTCCACCTCGGTGAGCTTGCTGTAGGAGAGCGGCGTACCGCCCTTCTCGTGGTCGAGGCGGACCTGCTGTCCCACCACTCCCCAGAAGTCCCACGGCAAGAGGTTGTCCGTCGCGCCCCCCTTCGTCGCCTTGGCGTAGCTGATCTGGTCGGCGAGGGTATCGAGGGTGAAGGTGGAGGTGTTGAAGGTGAAGACCATGGGCCTCAGGGCCCGTAGAGCCTGACAAATGGCACGGTTCACCAGCTCATCCGCGGCGCCTGAAGCATCGAGCTTCCAGCCCTCGATGACGGCCTGGCGAACTGTAGCCATATCGCTCATTTCTTGGCCTTGATTTTCTCGACCTTGTTTGAGGCAGCGCCCTCAACTGCGGTAAGCCGAGTCATGATCGAATCGAAGGCCTTACGGCTCCTAGAGCGCCCTAGCGCCTCGGCTTCCGAAGACAGAGCCAATTGATTTTCTAACACTTTGACCCTCTCCTGAAGCTGCTGGAACTTGATGCGGTCCATTGATTTCTCCAAAAGTGTTGTGGGGGTTTCGCAACCCCCACAGGTATCAGCACGCGGCTTCGAGAATCACCGCGACTCTGACATATCGGCTGGCGGTCTGAAGCGTTGCCGGCGCCGCAATGGTCTTGACGCCGATCCAGCCCTTGGCGGTGAGCGGCGCAATCGGCAAACGATCCGGAGCCGTCCCATCCCCGATGCGCATGACACCACCGGCTCGGCCGGTGGTTGCCGCCTTGGCCACCTCATGCGAGGTGGTGCCGTCGTTGTAGATGATCGAATGCGATGCCAAAGGCGTCGCATGGGCGTCATGATCGCCCAGTTCCACCTCGATGACCAGCGGCCGGGTGCCGACTGCTACCGAGATGCACTTGACGATGTTGTTGATGACGTCAAGACCCTCTTCGTCAGCTACAGCGCTGACGTATCCGCCCGTCCGTGAGTCGCTCGGGTAGACGCCACCCAGGGCGTCGGTGTTGTCGAAAAACGGAGTAGTGGTTGTAGTTGCCATGATTTCTCCTTATGCCCCCGTGTCGCCACGGTTCTTGGCGTAAGTCGTGAGGACGTACGTTGCGTAGTCAACATCAGTCCCCGCGCGGTTGGCGTAGATGACCTTGGCGCCGCCCCACATGGCCCGAGTGACACACCGGTAGGAGCCGCCGATGTTGTACTTCTCGCCATGAAACGAGAACCTGTTCTCGCCCTCGTTGACGCCCCACCCCATGGCCAGGGCGCCGGCGCCGGCGAAGACGGCCCGGCGGGTGTTTGCGACCGGAGCTGCCGTCGAGCTGTTCTGGCCCGGGGGGTTCCAATTCGAAACTATGATGATGCAGCCGCGGTACGGCCGCACATTGCCCGTCGCATAGGTCGACTGCTCGAACGGTAGACCACCCTGCAAGGTGGCGTTCTCGATCGCATCGATCTTCGAATCGTCGATGAGATCGCGATACTGGTCGGTGTGAATGAAGATCAGGAAGTTCTCGCCGCCGGCCCACTTACACGGCCGGATGGGCGGGATGGTCTGAGGCGCTGTAGCGATCAGATCATCCAGCAGAGCCGATGTCATCTTGTGAGTGGCTTCGGTGGTGAGCGCCTGGTCGGTGGCCTCGTCGTTCGCCCGCATGATCCGGGTGGTGGACGGGGCGGTCACAGCATTCATGCAGGACCACTGGTGGCCGAGCCCGTTCGCATCACCAGCGATGATCTGCCTAGTTGCAGGGCGGTAGTAGTTGCTCGCCGCGGTCGCGGTGTAGCCGGCCAGGTGGATCATCGGTCCCGCATTGAAAATCGGATGCCACCACTCACGGGTGAGATCCTGACCTTCTCGGATGACCTTCCAAGGGACCCGCTGGTCATCCATCTTGTACTTCGTAGCGAACGGAGCGGAAGTCAGCTCTTCGATCGTGAAGGAAAAAGTGAAGTGAGGGTAGCTTCCCTCGGTTCCTTCAATCGCTTTGCCGCCTACGGTTCCCTGAGCGGTGATCTGTCCCGTCAGGACACAGGTGATCTTGTCACCAAACTGTTTGAACTCTCTCTGCTCTTTGATGAGTCGGTCGTTCCCAGTCCCCATGAACCCGTATCGGGTATCCATGAAGACTCCGCCCCAAGTAGCTTCACGGGCTGCCCTCGCAGCCCATAGCTTCTTAGTGGCAGCATCTGCTGTTCCAATGGTTTTTGCAGCCATTTTGACGTCTCCAAAGGTTGTTTGTTTAGCCAAACTGGCGTTAAGCCGGTTGGCCTCAAACCCCTATCGCCGGGGCGGCGGATACGTCCTGCTGCTACTCCCCAGGACGTTGGGAGACGTCGGAGCTTGCTGTCTACGGCATGACCCGCTCTCGAAAAGTCACGCTCGAATCTTCAAAAGTCTATACCATCACTGGCCTAATTCTTCAATCTTGTTTGTCACAGCCTGGTAGACCCTCTGCGTAGAGATCCCCGGATTGCGCTTTCTGGCCCACTCAATCACCACGTCCATGGCTTCAGGGATGGCCTCACCAGTGAGCTCATTGCGGAGAATTCGGGCCGCCACATCTGCGATCAGAGACCCGTTTGACGTCGGCGCAGTACCACTGCGAGACGTTATCGGGTTGGCCGCCTGCACCTCTCGGTGGTGCGTTATGGCAGGTGACTGCTGCACCACGGGGGCCGCGGCCTGTCCATTCCCGTTGACCGGGGCAAGGCCCCACATCTTAGCCTGCTGAGCCACGTATAGTGGCCCCGTTAGCCCCGCGGGGATCTGTCCAGAATGCTCCAAGGAGTAGCTCTGGAGGTAGGCCTGGAACCGCTCAGTTTGAGCCCTGGCCCGCGCTGCCAGCGGATCCATACTGCCGCCTTCGGGAGAGGCGTAGAACTTCGCTCGAGTGATCTCCGCTTGCTGGACAATGGCCCAGGTGGCACTGTCGACATTGGCGTCTTCTTGCTTGGCTCTGTTCAGGAGGTAGTCGGCCTGCTGCTGCCTCTCATTCGTCTGACGTTCCGCGGCCTGCGACTGCTCGAGCGTCTCGTGCAACGGCACGATGCTCTTCTCAATCTTATCGAGCCGCGGCTCCAGCATGTCCCTGAGGCCCTTCAGCATGTTGTACTGGAAGAGCTCTGCGGGATCCGTAGGCACCTTGGATTGCTCCGCGAGGACCTTCTGCGCTTCGAGTTGAGCCGTCGAGAACTCCTCGACTGGCTTCATCCGCTCTTCGAGCCCCCTGAGCATGTCGCCCATTTGGCGCCGGTCTTCACGAACACGGGTAAGCTCGTGCTGGAGCCCGTCGCCGCGTCGCCGCTCCTGGTCGAATTGCTCAGCGGAGATCGACCGCGGCTCTTCAACAACAGGCTCAGGCTCGATCCCCGGATCCGGTTCTGTGAGATCAGGTTCAGGGCCGAGCAGATCACCGTGTTGGTCGTCTTCGTCGAGCTCTACACCAGCCAGGTCTATCCCTTCACCAGGCTCGTCACCTGTCACAACCGTCACGTCTTCAAGTAGTTCGTCAGGCATTGGGTACCCCTTCTGGCGCCGGTTCCCCGCCGCCGTCGATGAATGCTTGGAGAGCCCCCGGATCGATACCGGTGAGCTCGGCAAGGGCCTCGACCATCCGGCCCGGCTCCTGCTCTTGAATCTTCGTCAGCAAGTCGTCGCTGGCCGCGCCCCAGATCGGATGCGCAACCTTCGCGATCACTTCGGGGGCAAGCTGTGACACCCACTGCCACATACCGGTATCAACCATCGAGTCGAGCGCCGCCTGCGCCATGTCGCGGGTCGAGGCCTCCTCCCCTACCACGATGTCGTAATCGTAGGCCGCCCACCACTGGCTCTTGTCGTCCGGGACATACTTTGCATGAGGCCCGGCAGCCCGTCGGAAGTCCTCGACGCTCCAGGTTGTGATGATGTTCCCGATGTGCTTACGAGTCGTCGCCCGGCGGAACTGCCGCAGCGAGTCAAACGCCTCGCCGATCGTCGAGTTCATCGCCGAAATCTGCTGCTCGACCAGCCTTGACGCCGTCCTGGCCAGGTTGGGAGCCGTACCTACACCGTACTGGCTCTGACCAGCGCCACCAGGGACCAGAGCCATGAACTTGTCAAAGAAGCGCTCAACGCCGTCTGGCATCCTGCCCTGAGGCAGATCCACAAGGGCCTTTTTGCCCCCAGGCATCGGGATTACCCGATCCCCCCGGGCCGTGGCAGTGTTGATCGCCTGGACAGCCGCCGGGTCACCGGAATCGGTGTCGTAGCCAAAGGCGGCCTTCGACATGTAGGCCATGCTGTGGAGGTAGAGAGCAAGCGCCGCGTTCATGATCTGTTGGCGCTTCTTGAGCAGATCGACCACCCCGTAGGGGATCTGGCGGCCGTCCTTCTCATCCATGAACGGGATGAGAGGGTACATCGTCCACATGCCATCTTTGCGCCGGCCGGCCTCGAGCACCTTCATACCCACGAACGAAGCGTAGTAGACCACCTCTGGCTTGAGCCGGTAGTAGTTGGTGAAGTCCTGGCCGGCGTGCTGGATGTAGGCCGACTTGAACATCATCAGCTGCTTGGCACTCGTCAGGTTCCTGTAGATCTTGGGCAACGGGTCCGGAGGCGGCTCCGGGGGAGGCTGCCCAGGTACTGGCGGCTGCTGAGCCATCTGAGCCGCTTGCTCCTGAACCTGCTGAAGATACTGCTCAGCCGCGGCGGTGGCCATCGCCAGCTGAGGGAGGAACTGCGGATCATCTTCCCGGGTCTCGACATCGACGGGTAGCTGCTCGCCAAACTGACCTTGCCAGATCTCAGCCACCTCGCCGGGGAGCTCGAGCTGATCGATCGGCTGGCGCTCGATCCATTCGAAATCAACGATGAAGGTCGTGCGCGTCTTCCGGCGGTAGAGGAAGCCGTTACCCTCCACGGTGTTCATCCAGGGATCACGCTCATCGTAGTCCGAGGTATCGCCCAACTCGACGATCTCATCCCACACGCTGTCATGCTCGGGGAAACGCTCGTCAAAGTCCCATCGGTTGAGGTACCGGCCATGCGCGATGCCGCGGGAGTCTCGGTAGTTGCACTCGGTACCCCCGAAGTCCAGGAGCAGGGTCTCGAGAGGTAACCGGCGCTGCTTCATCTTCGGGGTCCGGCTCGAGAATGCGTCGACGAAGATCTCCGTGGCGCCTACCCGGCGCACAGCGGCTTGACGGAAGCAAGCCGAGTCGCTCTGCTCCATGTCGTCGCCTTCGCGAATCTTCCGAATCGCGGTGTTGAAGGCATCGGCGAGACCCGAATCCTCTGGATCCCTGCCGGTGATCTTCGGGATGAAGCGCGAGGTGCTCTCCCGGCCCGTGATCGACGCCACCACCGGCCAGACCTCGTTGACGCTCTTCATCGGGATATTGAGCTGGCTGAAGATGTCAGCCAGATCATCAGGCCACTGGTCACCCAATGGGCTGTAAAACTTCTGGTTCTTCTGGGCGTCCTCGATCAGCTCCCGCATCAGCTCCCGGTTGTCCTGGACGTGGATCCGGTACCGCGCAAGGGCTCGCTCGCCGATGCTGCCGGCGCCGGCCTCAAGTCGCTCATCGTCGATCTCGAGCGTTTCTTTGAGCTGTTGTTCAGCCATTTCCGCTCACCGGGAGAACGCAATTCTTCAGGGTTCTATCCGCACCACCTTCTTCGAACCACTGAACGATCATCCGCTTCGCAAACTGCCTCTCCTCAAAACTCATCGGGACACCCAGTTTGTGGTGACAACGAAATGGGGGGGCCATCACACCCGTCTTGCGGCACTTTGCGGTAACCCGGTATTCCGTTCTCCATTGGGAAATTTCTTCAATGAACTCGAGATTGTCCGGCAACGGACCGGGGGCTTCAGCAAGCGCCAGAAGTTTTGCAACTGGCGTTGTCAGACTCAGAGCTACTAACGCCCCTTGGATGAATTTCCTGCGGTCAAATTCCATTGTGCGGGCCTTTCTGTAGAGAACTCGCAAGGCGGATGTCTCTTTCGAAGGCTTCCTTGTGCGCTGGCGTGTTCTGCGGCTGCCTGCACACCCTGCAAACGTCTTTGCGGTCTGGATCGAACTTGTGAGGAAAACCCCCCGGGCCTCCCCCCATGCTCATCGAATCGCCAGCGCCTATCATCTCAGCTCCTTCGGGAAGTCGTAGGTGGTGCCACGTCTTCGTCGGCCCCCGGCGAAGTTGGCCGGCACGTTGGCGGCGCCGAAGAGACCGAGCATACCGCGGTGCTCCGGATGCTGGTCAGCGAGGGTCTGACCATCGCTGAGGGGCACCCGCCAATCGCTCTGCCGGGGCCACTTCAGCGGCCCCAGGGGTCGCGTCTCGACGTCCTTCGAGCCGCAGAACTCCTGTACCGTCTTGTCTACCGGCTCACTCAGCAACGCGAACATATCCAAGAGGTTGAACTGGTCATCACTGCCGCCGGGGAAGTCCGCCATCGCCTGCCGCAACACCTGGACAATGCACTCATCCTGGCCACGGCGCTCACGCACCATGCGAGGCGGCAGGCACAGCTTCTCCATCAGGGGGCCGACGCGGTCATTTATCCGGTCAATCTTGCCGAGAGCACCGCTCCCCCCGCCGCGGGTCACCCGCACAATGGGGAAGGTGTAGCTCTCCCGCTGCTGGAGCTCCGCGAGGAACGAGACATCGCCGCCTGTCCCCCCCTCCTCGATGCGGGCCTCGATGAGGTTGCCGCCGGCCACCCGCCACCGTCTCGCCGCTCGCATGATCCACCGGCACCGTCGAGCCGCATCCATCAGGTCGAGGATGCCGTCGATCCACCGGATGTTGCCATCATCACAGAGCGCGACAACGCCGATCGCCGAATCGCACAGCTCGCGCTCCTGAGACAAGCCGGGGTAGCCGGCCGGATCCTCGAGGATGTAGATGTTGGCCCGGGCGGCGACCTCGCGAACCGGCGCGGGGAAGACCTGCAGCTTGCCGACGTCGAGCGTGGGCTTCTTCGCCATGTCGAGCCGGCAGAGGTACTGGTGACAGAACTCGACCCACTTCTTTGGACCCTTGCCGCGATAGTCGCGCAGCTCTGCGTTGGTCAGCAGGACGCCCTCGATCTCTCCGGACTCAAGCCGCTGGTCGAATTCCTTCTGCTGCATGACGCCGCCGTACTTTTCGAAGTCGACGGCGCTCTCGTGCCAGACACTGGTGATCATTCCCTGCTCTTGCAGCACCTTGTAGGCGCTCCGGGTGCTGTATTCGGTCCCAACGACCCAGTCCTGACGGTGCTGCGTGTCGGAGGGATCGCTCGCTTTCACCGCGGCGCTCATCTGGCGCGCCGTCTTGTTGACCATGGTGCCTGAGTGGGCGTTCGTGTCGTCCACACAGTCATCCAGGATGATCATCTCGGGATGGCCCCCGGTGCCAACGGCGTTGATGCCGTAGCACTTGACGGTGGACTCTGACATCGCCTCGGCGGCGCGGCCCATCGAATCCCGCCGGACGGTGAAAGAACCGTCACTCCAGTCCTCCGCTCCGTTCTCTTTCGGGTCCGGGCCCCAAAGGACCTCGGGAAAGAGGTAGAAAAGCAGCGGGTTGGTCTCGAGCTCGAGCTTGATGCCGCCCGCCCGATCACGGGCAAACGGCTCAGTCCTCGAATAGTAGTGGATCCGGATGTCGGACTTGATGAGGATTCGCTGGACTATGAGAGCCTGAATCGAAGACGTCTTCCAGCCGCCGCGCTGCCAGTACAGCCACTTCCGGTGAAGCTCCCCGGTGCGATTGTAGGCGTCCAGCTGGCGCACCGTCTTGTAGAGGAAAGGCTGGTCGAGCCACCTGCAGTTGACGTTGTTGTGGACCCGATCACCGTGACTGAGGCCGAAGCGCATCAAGGCGTATAGGTCTCGCTTGAACCACGAGCGCATGTACTGGATGAAGCGATCCGATCGTGCCTTGAACTCCTCAGGACCGATCTTGGTCAGCAGCTCCTCGACGTTATCGCCCCACGGCATCTCCGCCTTCAGCCCCTCCCAGAGCTTGAAGTACCCCTGGTGAGTCTCAGGGAGCTTGATGCGAACGTCAGACATCTACGCCGCTCGCTTCCACCATCGAGGTTGTAGTTTTGCCGCCTTCGAGAATCCAAACCTTCTGCACGGCATCATCGACAAAAACCCCCTCGTCGTCCCACCGTCTTCCGGTCTCTGAACACCAGTGCGGAGCGCTCCATCGCACGATATGTTCGCGAGATTCGCCTTGTGACCGCATCGACCAATCCTTCGGATCGCAACTCATGATGCCTTCACCAGTTTCGGTTTCGCCGGGGCCGGCGGCAAGAGGCGGGCGCTGACAGAGCTGAGCTCTCGCATGACGTTGACCCCCTGTTCGATCTGGTGGCGGTGCTTCACCTCGCCCTCAACAACGACGCGGCTCTGATCCTGATGCCGGACCGATCGCGTCTTGAGGTAGCTGGTGAGGCCCGAGAGCTGGCGGAAGTCCCAGCCGTCCTTCTTCGCCTCCTCGGCCGACTTCGGCGCCAACGTTGCCGCCGCATCCTCGACGCGCACGGTCTGCTGCAACAAGATCTCTTCCTCGAGCGCATGGAACGCCTCGGAAAAGGCCCCAGACCCCTTGTCGGTGTAGCGCACCACATCGGCGAGCCGGACCCCCGCGCGCCTCGCCGCCGCTGCCCGGTCAATCACCCCGTCATCGGTGAAGCCAAGCCCGAGCTCCTTCACGTAGAGGTGGAGGCGGTCGACGAGGACTTCGTCGGGGATCGGTGCCCGGCGGCCGTCGACGACAAGCCCCTCGAACCGGTCGCGGAAACCCGGCGTGGTCTGGCGCCAGGTGTCCACCAGGTCGGCCCCGAAGCCGATATCGCCGCAGACCTTGTCGTACCGGGTGTCGGGGGCAGCGGCATCGAGCGCATTCAGAAAGCGCTCGTGCAGGAGGGTCTTCCCCACTCCTCAGCCTCGAGAGTGGATCTTGTCGTTGGCCTTGGGCCATTCGGTGGAGATGCCGGTCTCGGACATGTCCCGCTGCGTGGGAGCCCTGCCGCGACCGTCGCCCTGCTGAGTGGAGAGGGGCGGTAGCTTCCGTCCCAGGCCTGGAACCATCGAGCCCGTAGACTCGTTTCGGCCATCGCCAAGACCGTTTGCGTAGCCGCTTGAGAGGTTGGGTTGCTTCTTCACAGTAGTCTCCTATGGGATGTTCAGTCCCTCAGAGATACCACTGAGTGAGAAGGAAGTCAAATCGCGATATAGGCGACCACCCACACGAACAGGCCGATCAACGCAACTGCCATAACGCCGACCGCAATCTCAAGATGGCCGATTCGTCTTTCGTGGGCCTCCATGATCCGATGTATTCGGGCTTGAAATTTCTCCATGGTTCGCATGCCGACCAATTGCTCGTGGTCGACCACCTGCTCAAGTTTCGAGTAAGGGTTCGTCTCGCTCCACGGCGTCCACGATACTTGAGATGGATCGTCATATTGGATCATGTCAGCTCCTCGAGCAGTTGCCGAAGGTTCTCGTATTCAAGTTGAATGCGACACTGAATCTGTCTCTTGATGTCGTCGGGTACTCCCCCCCTGCCTGCTTTCAAGAATTCTTCATTCAGGTCGGCCATTTGGCCCCGGATTGCCATGACCTCGGGGCTCTCCATCTCCCTCAGCACCTCAATCGAGTTGATCTTTGAGTTGATCTTGAGAATGTGGGTAGGGGAGAGGCGAGGCCCGTTGCTCGCCCACCGGCCCCTGCCCATCAGGTAGTCGTTCCAGGGCACCTTGTAGAGGATGGACACCAGATCAGTCTTGCCATACTGCCTGAGCCGGCCGGCTATCAGCTTGCGGACGTTGGGGCTCAGCTTGAGTGGCCGGAGCTCCTGAGGCGGGTCCATTTGCTGCCCCCACACTGTGGTGCGTTGCTCGTTGAAGCAGTCCATCCACTCTCTGATCTCAGGTTTCAGCTTCAACGCCGCGTCGAGACTCTTCTCCGCAGCTTGGGTCGCGAACCACAGAACAAGCGACTCCCTCAAGATCTCTGAGGCGCCCCCACCTAACCCCCGTTTCGCCGCCTCGACCTTGGTCTTTTTCCACAGATCGGGGTCCATCCATACCGTCGTTCGGACACCCCCCCTCACTATTCACCACCTTTGGCCAGAACTCGTACGAAGGAGATCAAGGCCTCTGCAAACCAAAATTGCCCAGGATAATGACTGGACATAACATCCTCATCTTTCTCCCAGCCACTTAGTGTTCGTGGTGCAGTTTCGCAACCGATTTCCAAATACACTTCACCGCCGGAAGGGTACGCCAACCAAAAATATTTTGCCGATCCAAAACCAGTGAGCTTCTCAATTTTCAAGCCTGGGTGACGGTTGGCGCCGCGGAGGTTGGCGCCGCAGAGGTTGGCCTCGCGGAGGTCGGCGTCGCGGAGGTCGGCGTCGCGGAGGTAGGCGCCGCGGAGGTTGGCCTCGCGGAGGTCGGCGACGCGGAGGTCGGCGCCGCGGAGGTTGGCCTCGCGGAGGTCGGCGTCGCGGAGGTCGGCGTCGCGGAGGTTGGCGTCGCGGAGGTCGGCGCCGCGGAGGTTGGCCTCGCGGAGGTCGGCGACGCGGAGGTTGGCGCCGCGGAGGTTGGCGCCGCAGAGGTCGGCCTCGCGGAGGTAGGCGACGCGGAGGTTGGCGTCGCGGAGGTTGGCGCCGCGGAGGTCGGCGTCGCAGAGGTCGGCGTCGCGGAGGTTGGCGCCGCGGAGGTTGGCGTCGCGGAGGTTGGCGCCGCAGAGGTCGGCGTCGCAGAGGTAGGCGTCGCGGAGGTAGGCGCCGCGGAGGTCGGCGTCGCGGAGGTTGGCGTCGCGGAGGTCGGCGTCGCGGAGGTCGGCGCCGCGGAGGTCGGCGTCGCAGAGGTTGGCGTCGCGGAGGTCGGCGCCGCGGAGGTCGGCGATATGCGCTTCGGTTCTCACCGCGGCATTCCAGCAAGCGACGCTGCAAAGCAAAGTTTCTCGGTCGTTCATCTCATTTCCTTTCCTGTGGTTCGATCCAGGGCGTTCTCATTTCGGTGAACACATTGCGCTCCTCGGGCGTCTCGAGGATTTCATCGCCACGCCACAGCCGGCCATCACTGAATCGCATCCCGAGCTTTTTCGCGGCCGTCACCAGATTCCTTGAGAAATCTGCGGGTCCCGTGCGAATCGTCATGATGCAGCCCCACCTTTCCGGCGTCGTCATGAAAACGTCAACGGTGATACTCGGAACAACGAGAAGGACCTTGAACATGCGAGAAGTAGGCTCGCCAAGGTCCATGCCGCCCTTCGTATGCCACAACAGATCGGGGGTCCCTCTCCCGATCGGGACCGCTCTTCCTTGGTACTTCAACGTGTTGAACGCTGCCCAGACCCCGTTTACATTCTCCGCAACGTCGAAGAGCGAGGGCTCCGGGTTGAACCATTCCACGGTCCGGGGAATGCAGACGAGCTCAATGTCGTGAATCACCGGCGTCTGCCGGCGGTAGGAGCCCGCTACCTGGATCCGGTGGCAGTTGGGCGCCAAGAGTTCCAACAGCCCACTGACGACGGGCGTAGCTCGCGCTCGTGCAATCGGTGGTGAGGTGCTCATTAGAAGAGAACCTCGTCAGCCTCGAATTTCTCCAACTCGAATTTCTCCAACTCTGACCGATGGTTGGCAAGCACGCCCATTGCTTCTGCCCCGATGCGTACCAACGATTCAAGACCTTTAATATCAGGGAATATGGTGGTGCCTTGATCCCCCGGCTTTGGGGAGTGGATGTTCAGAACCGCATAAGCCCCCTCCTTAGACTTCTCCACACTTAGAGAAAAGGTGTCCTCCTGTCGAATGTGTATAGTCGTGTCAGTCCTCACCTGTGCCTCCATTTCTGCCAGCCATCATCGGCCAGCACCAAGAGAGTTGCACAGCTGCATAAGTATGTCAACCACCCTGAACGCAGTAATGGCCAGCACGTCATCCAAGTCTCGTGCTGGCCATGCAACTCGGGACACACTCTCGAGCTGCTCTAGTCCCACCAGAGCCTACCACAGCGGACCACGGCCTTCCCCTCGAAAAGGGATCGCCACCGGATGCTTGACAGCATTTCCGGCGGCGAAGTAGGATCGGAGTCGTTGGCAAGCCGGTCAGCAACCCGGGGCCAACAATGCGGTGAGAGCTTTAAACTCACCGGGTGAGGTGAATCGTACCGATCATCGCCCAGCGAGTCAAGCCCCTCAGAGCCAGAGAGCTCCACGGAGACCACCTGGCGCCCCAGCCGTAGCCGTTTGAGAGGTGTTGGCCCAGCAGCAATACTTCGAGGCACCGTCGCACTGCCAGGACTTCTGACGCGCGACGACCCGAGTCTGAGGTAAAGCGGGTTCAGTCAGGCGACCGGAGCGCAGGTCGTAACAGATACCAGGCCGCTAGCGTGCTCGTAAGGCGGTACCAATGGCTCTCGAAAGCTCTCGAAAGGCATCTGGTGGGTGAGGGGGACGTTCGTCCCTCACCTGCTAGATCGAAGATCGAAGGCATCACGACCCAGAAGGGAATCAGAATGCAGAATCAGAGCTATGAGTATCGAATCAGGTGGAAGAGTGAAAAAAGATGGAGGTACGAAAAGCGCGAGTCGGAACTCGGATGCAAGACGCTTCTTGACTACCTCTTGGGCCAAGAAGACGATCCCCCGTGCCAATGTGGCGAAACTTTCACGTGCGGTTGGTGTTCAGGAGAGAGAAAGCCAGCTAAGGAAATCAGCGTCCAACGCCGCCCTGTGGGGAAGTGGGAACCGCACAGTATGACAATATGAGTCGCAAGAAAAGACGCCGTAGGCCCAGGACCCCGCTATGCCCTGAGTGCAGGATCAACCGGCCGTTCCGCGAAGGCCCCTGCCCCCCCTGCCTCCGACGACTCGGCAAGGAGGCGCCTACGGAGTCACCGCCTGCTCCTCGACACAGCGGCCCGCTGACGTACGCAGAGCGCCAGCACATCCTCGGCTTGATGGGGTTCAAGACCTACGATCTGTATCTCAAGTCGTACCTCTGGAAAAAGATCCGCGTGCAGGTCTTCGAAACCCACGGCCGGCGGTGCTGGATCTGCCGCAAGCGGGGCACAGCAACCCAGGTCCACCACGAGTACTACACCGCTCAGAACCTATCCGGTGACACGGTCTCGGGACTTCGCACGATCTGCCCCTCCTGCCACCACCTGATCGAGTACACCAACGGCGAGAAACTGACCGGCCGTCAATCACGCCGAAAGAGCTCGATGCTGAGAAAAGGCCCGGTGAAGCGCCGGAAGAAGAGAGCTTCCAGGAACAGGGAAAAGATTCGGCCAGCTGTCTACGAGATGGAGCGAGAATTCAACCGGTTGATGAATCGCGACTAAAAGACAACAGCCGCCCCGTCAAGAGCGGCTGTCGAAGCACAGAAACCAGGCGGCGTGAGATGTGTGTTCCGCCGCCTGGAAAGATCATAGATCCGGGGGATTGCCGCTGTCAAGCTCAGATTCCTGCAAACGCTGTTTGATCCAGTCATCCAACGAACGAAGAGTCTCACGTTCCCCAGCCTTGAACTGGATCATTTCCGCGATCTCTTGTTGGATCTCCTGAATCGTCAGCTTCTCGGACGACGCTGATGCCCCTGAGTTCGTTGCGGTGTCAAGATCAGATTCCTGCAACCGCTTAACGATCCAATCCCGGACGTGTTCTGCTTCGTTTCGTCTCCCAGAGGCAGCAAACCACAGATCACTCCCGTGTTCTCGCGCTTCTACTTTGACTTGGTGTCTGAACATCCTAAGGTCAAGGTATTCCGCGATCTCCTGGATCGTCAGATCCTTGTGCATAGGGATGCACCCACACTGGGTGCAACGGCCGTACCCGTCCCCACAGGGCACGATCTCATCATGTGGACACTCGGGACTCACCCGCCTACCGCCTTGGGCACGAAGGGAAGGGCCTCCTGAATTCCGTTGCAGATGTCATACAGGCTGGAGATCTCGGGGCTCTGCAAGCCGTGACGCTTCACCGGACCCTGGAAGGCCACGATCTCGGGCTTACGCCTCGACCAGCATTTGACCTCGCCGCCCTCGTACTCCCGCTGGTCGCCGTTGACGTCTGTCGCCGGCCCGATTTCACACAGCCGCTGGTCGAGCTCGTAGAGCTTCATCTCGGCGGTCGTGCTGGCGTCCTCCCACCAGTTCTTGTTGATCCCAATGACCCAGTCCCATTCCGTCTGCAGGGTGAAGACCTCAGGCACCTTCAACACCTTCATGATCTTGTCTCTGACCCCCGCGTCCGCCTTCATGTCGAGCATCCAAGCCGGGGTGATCACCGCCTCAACAAGGTCCTCGTGGTCACCTCGAGCTGTAGTCAGTAGCTCATGGACGTCCTCGGTGATCTCGTAGGACCAGTTCCATTTCTTCGGCTTCACTGCTTTCGGCGCTTTCGCCTCTTTCGGTACCGCTGTTGGCTTAGGCATGGTTGATGCCCTCCTTTCACCTGGCAGGATACACCGAGATCGGACGCGGTGCAACTGTGCGTCTTGACACCACCGCACTATGTATGCAATGTTGGGTGAAAGGAGACCTCATGGAGACGAAAACGAAAGCGACCAAGTATGGACCCCGGATCGCCCTGGACCCTGAGACGCTCAAGCGTTTCAAGCTGTGGTGCATCGAGAACGACACGAACATGTCCGCCTGGCTCGCCGGCCAGGTGAAGAAGCTGGTGGGAGGCAACGATGAGAAGATTTGAAGAGCAATTTGCGCAGAGCTACTTGATCCGTGGTGCAGACTCGCTTGATTCTACGAGCTGGGTGCTGGTCAAAGACATGACCTTGGAAGAGGCCAAACAGCTTGCCATCGACCTGGGGCAGCAGTTCCTCCAGCGATGGCGTGACAACGAGCAACGCACCGCGGTATGGGACCCAGGGGAATCAGAGCTCACAGCCCCAAGTGAGGCCGTGAGAGGCCTCACCTTGGAGGTCGAGGAGCTGATCAGGGGGCGCCGAGTCTATGATCTTTGGGCCAAGGGGCTGACGGGCAGGGTGGAGGCGCTCGAGTCGGCCTTGCAAGCCGTGACGCATGCCGAGTTGATGGATCGGGAGGAGAATAGGCGCCTGGCGGATAGGCACGAAGCACTACTCACCAGTCACGAAGCACTACTCACCAGGGTGGAGAACGGAAGGCTGACGGACAGGGTGGAGGCGCTCGAGCGGGGTCGCCGCGCCATGAACGCCACCGACTTCGGAAATCTTGATGGTCCGTACAGCCACATGCCCGGCCCCGCCGCGGTGGGGCCGAATGCCCCCGACAACGCCGGCGCCGGCGCCCTGGCCATGGGGTGGGGCCGGCCCACTTACACGGGCAGCGGGAGCGGCCCATCTCGAGATGGGAAGCAGGTGAAGGGTGAGTAGCTCTACACCTAAAGGCCTCGGGCCCCAACTGGCGAAAGATGTGCTCATGTTCTGCCTCTCACATCCCGATATCGCCATCACCGTCGCCGTCAACGACATGCGAGACTTCGTGATCGACTCTGCCCGCTCACGAGTTGTTGAGGCCAACTTCCTCAGCGGCCAAGGAAAGAAAGACGCCTGGATCAAAATCAAAGCCGACGATGCTCTCGTCAAAGCCCTCCGCGGTGAGCCCGAGAACAGCCCCGGAGTCTTTCTCCTCGTCGCACTGCCCACCGAGGCAGTAGCCCTCACGCAAGAAGCCCTCGACGTCCTGCGGTCGCCCATCATCCGACCTGGTGACAACTGATGAGCAACTGGAGCAGCGTCATCATCACCTGGTCAGGAATTGACGAACTCCCGCCCACAGGGATCGGGTCCATAGACGAAAGCGGCAGGCAACTCGACAGGCTTGTGGATATCGAGAAGGCCTACTGCAAGATCATTCGCGACTCCTGGGGGCCCAACGTCCAGTGGGGCAAACGGTGGGTCGTCTCCTGGGCCTGCCCCGATCAACGGGCAATTGGCGGCGCGTGCGAATTCCTCGCCACGACACACTACGAAAGCTTCGACCCCGATGGCTTCTTAGAAGCCGCCAGGCAGTTCCAATGGAGCAACCCCGAAGAAGTGCAGATCTTCTTCAAAGACGAGGACATGGAACGGTACGCCTCAGCCTGGAGGAGCCCACTACGATGAGCAAGCGCTACGGCCGCCAACAGAAGCGCCGACACCGCCGACGCATCGCTGAGCTCGAGGCTCTGCTGACAATCAGCAGGAAGTCTCATGACTTTACCGAGAGCAGCAGACTGGCGTGCATCGCCCAGCACAATGTCCTCGTCGAAAACCTCAAACGGGCCTTCGGCAAGCACTCCACCCTACTACCCCCTCGACGGCTGGATGGATTCTGCCCACGGGGCGATGTCCTGAGAATCAGGCCCGACCGCGGGCGAGCTTTTACCGCCTCTCCCATCCCCACTTACGCCACTTACTCAGTTGCCAATCTACACGCTGTCACCATCGACGTCGAAGTCAAACGTGAAGACTTCGGAGACCTCCACTGCTTCGCCAAAATCGAGGACCGAGAGGAATGCCTAAAGTGGCACTACTTCATCTCCGGGCGCATGTGGCAACAATCCTTCCGCGACCTCATTGTCGATGAGGTCACCTCACAGCTGCGCCACGAGCTCACCGCTGCCTTCGAAAGGAAACAAGACTGATGACCAACTGCAAGGCCGTCATCTACTGCAAATGATCGCCGCCCTCTATGTCGCCAAGAACGGCTGCTACTACGGAATCGAGGACGTAGACCCGTGGCCCCAAGAACGCGACGCCCGACTCTACCCAGGACCCCACCCCGTCGTTGCTCACCCCCCCTGCGCCCGCTGGTGCCGACTCGCCGGCCTCGTCGAAGCCAGGTACGGATACAAACGCGGCGAAGATGATGGCGTCTTCGCCGCTGCACTCGACGCCGTCAGAACCTACGGCGGGGTCCTCGAACATCCCGCCTACTCCAAAGCCTGGACCGCCTTCCAACTCCCACTACCACCCGCCGCAGGATGGCAACGCGGCATCTGCGCCGGGTGGGCCTGCCATGTCGAACAAGGCCGCTACGGCCACCCTGCCAAGAAAGCCACCTGGCTCTACGCCTACGGCGCCTCTCGCCTACCCACATTCGACTGGACCAGAACACCAGATTCAGTAGCAACCGCTATCGTCTCATTCTGCGGCAATCATCGAAAATGGGGGAGAAAACTCCCCAGACTCCGGACAAAAGAGGCCTCGGCCACGCCTGAAGAATTCCGCGATGCACTCCTCGACATCGCTCGATCATGCCCCATGCGCCCGCGCACGGCACTCATATGAGAGAGGTGATCTATGGCGGACGGGGCCGGCCCGATGGGTTCAACCCCCGGGTCGAAGGATGAATCCAGCCTTGACTGCACCATCTCTCTGCCGCGTGCTGCATTACGATGCGATTGCCTCATGCATTATCATCCCACTATTGACAACCTCTTTGACGCCAACGTTTGCAACTTATAGTCAGGTTGTCATAATGCTTATTATCATCAGAATCGAGGTGGCCTCGACCACGCGCGGTCAGAGAGTGCTCAAGAGGTACGCAGGCGCGGGGAGAATCGAGGTGGCCTCGAGATGTGGTCATGATGAATGGTCATGAATGAATGAAAGGGCTGCGTGGTCTGAGGGGGAAGCGAGAGCCCCGCGCTTCGCACGGCTGATGATCTTCACTGTGAATCGGAGACGGGGCAGTTGACGAGGGGTATGAGTCTTCGTTGATCTCAGATTCTCCCCTCTCCCTATAGTCCCTCTCCCCTCTGCTTTTGTTGGGGGGTGTGGTGAGATGGCATGGCATACAGTGCATCAGTTATGGTAAGCTTGCCCGCATTCCTTGAGAGCACTGCAAAAAGGGACGTTCACTAAGGTCTGGCATTGCTGAGTGGTAGAGTCGGAGGAGACCACCGAAAACGCGTAAGCTCCGATAGACCGAGCGTTCCGACGTGAGGAGCTCCCCGCAGCCGTTGGGCTGCGGGGAGCTTTGTTTCTTTTGTGCCCAGACGCAGAGAAGCCCCGCTAGCGGCTCAGGCTAGCGGGGCTCAGTAGGTGGGGTGAGTAGCGGCTATTCAGGCGGGTCTGGTAGCAGTGGAGCCGGAGGACTCTTCATCGAGCACCACGCCGAATTCAGGGTTTTCGATCCTCTCTCCTGTGTGGTTATACCCTGTGAATGGCTGAATATGCGAGGGAATCAATCCAGCGGATAGATCTGGTCTAAGCGCCACCTGCTCGGCTGTCAAAACCTTCCCTTGAGTAGGGTCAAACCAAGATTCCTGTACGTCCATACTAACGCCCCTTTCTTGGGGTTTGAAGCGTGATTGCTCCGCTCAGCTCTCGATACGGCTCGAGAGCTGACGCAGCCTCACAGCTTGTCTGACCTCGAGAGCACCACACGGGGAGAGACGAGTATATCCTGCCGCAGTAGCCGGTAGGCTTCGCTGTACGCGGCAGGATCGACGTTCGCCGGCACCTTGCCAGTGGTGCCGGCGGACGCGGCCATGGTCACCCGACCGCGGTCCAGATCGACGCGCCAGACTGTCTCCTGGAGAGTCACTTCGATGCTACTCATCGTCCTCGACCTCCTGCTGGTCGTAGTCTTCAAGCGTCGGAGCGGGTGCGGTGCGGCGAGTGTTGTTGACCTCGACCTGAAACGCTGACTGCATGTCACCCTGAGGTTTCAGACAATCGGTGGTGTGCTGGTGGTAAGGTCCTTCGATCATGCCGCAGCGGTGCCGCGGCTGCTTTACCCTCATCTTGGGGTACTTGTAGACACTCACGACGCCACCTGCCGCCACCCTTCGGCCTCGACCTGCTCGGGGTCGAGCTCATTGAGCCGCTTCTCAACGCATTTCTGTGAGGTACCCCAGAGCCCATGCATCCAGCGCCGGGAGGGTTTGTCGTAGCTGAAGCCTGCCGCTTTGAGACTGGCTATCACGTCGGCTCCAGGCTTGCCATCAAAGGCGACGGCAAGGCGGATCCGCTGACCCTTGAAAGCCCAAGTGATCGGCAGGCCAGCACCCCTGCACCAGTCGATCACATCTTCCGGGACTGAGGCCCATCCCATGACGGGCGGATCAGGCATATCCTCGATCTCGTCTTCGCGGTCACAGTCGATGACGGTGACGTCGAGCTCACGCAGCGCGGTCACAGAGCAGTCGCGGACGATATCCCAATAGAAGGCAAGCGACGCATCATCGTTCCCGGGGGTATCGATCTTAGCGAGAGCTTGTCGAGCCTGGAGAACTCCATCCGGGTCATTATTCATGCTTCACCTCACCCTTTCCAAGTCGGTCATTTGTGGTCTGATTCGCCCGGGAGGCCACCGTCCGGAGGACAGTAGCAACCCGCGAGGATCAGCTCTCAGAGTACGAATCGAACCACGGCCCGCGGGCTATGGTGATCCTGTGCCGGTCGGCTCGAGTACATGTCGAGGACGATGTTTCGGGGTCACGGCAGTGAGCCTGCGCCTCTTCGAGTGTAAGGCCGCTCTTTATGACGCGCTGATACTGCCTAGAGCCCTCTTCGGCGTAGAGGCGCTTTATTTTGTACATCATAATACCTCCGCCGCGTCCATAACTGCTGACCCGGCGTTATCGATCACGTAATGCGACCAGAGCAGATCAGGACGGTCGGGGTCGCCCCCTGCCAAGGCGATTTGCAAATAACTAGTATAATCCTCATTGGCCGGTTTATCGAGGGACTCGAACGTGTCGCCAGGCAATAGACCGATGGCTAGTCCATGTTGCCATCGGTACGTCTTACCCTGCACGTCGCCACCTCCGTAACCCTCGGTCAAGAGGATCCTGCGCCCCTGCTTTTCGACGATGGCTTGATCACACGGTAAATCGTATGCTCCCGATAGCGTTCTGACATCGATTAGTTTCATTTTTCAATCCTTTCGGTAGTTGTGGGGGTCGATTCGCCCGGCTCAGCCGCGGGTGGCCATCGCGGCGCGACGGGTCTCCTTGCAAATGGACTCGATAACAGAATCGTTCGAGATAGCTTGGCCAGTCGTCTGGCGGCCCCAATACTCATTTTCTAAGACCACCTCGCCATGTTCCGAAAGCTTGCCAGCAAGCCAACACGACACGGCCCACCACTCAAAGATCTCGAACACGTAGAGCCCGTTCTCACACTTGCCACACTCTTTCGTCTCGTCGACGTCAAGGTATCCTGTGCCGTTGCAGTCGTTGCATTCCTCGTCGTATCGAATGTCGTCGACATCGACAGGGCAATCGCCGCCAGCGGCATCAATGTGGTTGTGGTTGTCGATGGCATATTGCATCCATTGGGATATGCAGTAATACACTTCGTTTCGGACCAGACGAGCGCCGCGTGCCTGCAAGCTTCTTTCTTCATTTGTTAACATGATTCAATCCTTTCGAAAGATTATGAGTGTGCCGATAATTCCGACTACGTAGAGGAGGACAATCACTGCTCTGCTTTCGGCCGGCTGTACTTGACCGTCTTGACCGTCTTGACCGTCTTGGCCGTGCTGCCGAGCTTGGCGGTTGCCGTGGTCTTACCTTTGAAGACCACGAAGCCGATCGCCTTGCCTTCCAAGTCCGTGGCACATAGGGCTTTCGCCCGCTTCTCGCCAATCCCCTTGACGACTCTCAGAGAATCGCACGTTGTGAACTCGTGTCCCTGTTCGCGGGCGTAGATGAAGCTGTCCGCGGTCGCTGCCCCGACGCCGGGGAGATATTGAAGCTGTTCGGCCGTCGCCGTGTTGACGTTGACCTGTCCCTCAGTAGGTTGAGCGTTCGCGACTACTGCCAGCAAGCAGGTGAGGCCTACGCCCATCGCGATGATTGTGGCCATCTGGTGGAGCTTGTGCATTGTCATTCCCTTTCGTTTGTGCGGGCTACCCGCGGTCTGTGTGTAGGACCATCCTTAACCCTTTCGATACGTATGTCTACTGTAAAGAATTGTCACACCTCTCGAATTGGGGCAAAGGCCAACGTCAGCAGGGGTTTCCCCGCTTCAAACTTTATCTGCATTGACGATTATTGACACGGGTGCCGCTTTGTGTCACATTAGGGTCACGAATTGACACATTCCGGCCGGTCGGTGGTCTTCGGAGGTGGAGGCCTGGACTCGATCTGACCTCGAGACCGGGGCGCAGCTTTTCCTGGTTTCAGGGCTTGACTTCGGTGTGCATAGTGCTGCATAGTGATGAGAACACCTGAAAGGAGACCTGAAACCATGAAGAGAATCACCGTTTCACTGAAGGATCACCAGCTTGCTTGGATCCAGGAGCAGGCCGAGGCCCGAGATGTCACAGTGGCCTGGTTCCTGCGAGACCTCATCAACAAGTCCAGTCAAGGCCAGGGGGGAGATTCGCAGCCAGAGGAGTTCGCCGACTACCACGGGGGGCCACGATGAAGACTCAGATCTCGATCTCCCCGGAGCTTCGTGACACCCTCAAGGACGCGAAGGGGGATAAGACCTACACCGTCTTTCTTCTAGAGCTGATGGACAAGATGGCGCTCAACCTGATGGACGAGCTCAGCGGGATCAAATATCTCCCCGGCGTCGGGGCAGCGACCGCAGTGGCGATCGATCCTCTGAAAGAACCGACCCCTGAAACACCAGCAGGAGACCTGACCGAGGTCGAAGCCGTCCAGGCCATTGTGGAGGTGCTGGGGGACAAGGACCTCATCGACGACTGCCGGCGCAACCCCGGCGCCGCCTACGTGCTCACGAGGGCCAGGGAGGCGCTCTTCGCGAGCTTGTACCCTGGCCAGGACGCGGAGGCAGATCCAGAGCTTCCTGAAGGGTTCATCCCTCGTCACGGCCCCGATGGCCCCGATGGGGAGGTGCTCACTGCCCCGAACGTCGAGGGGCCTGGACGGCCAGAACCGGCAGCCCTTGCCGCCGGCTGGGACCTGCCATCTCCGCAGCCAAAGGCAGGTGGGGAATGACGATCAAGGCGCTATCGCTGTGGGAGCCCTGGGCATCGCTCATGGCCACTGGGGCCAAGACGATAGAGACAAGGTCATGGTCTACGTCATACCGTGGCCCGCTACTCATTTGTGCATCCCAGCGGCGCAACAAGACGCAGCTGAATGACTTGCTCGAGGACCCCGATTTCCAAAATGGTCTTGCTGGTCTATGCCCAAGGTGGCCAGTGACGTTCAATGACTTGAACTTTGGCCATGCCGTTGCCGTGGTTGATCTGTCGAACGTGGTGCCCACGTCATCAATGGTTCTGGCGCAGGATGAGGAGGCCTTCGGAGACTTTTCCAACAATCGCTTTGGGTGGTGCACAAGGAATTTGCGCCGCATCAAGCCCTTCCCGATCAAGGGCAAGCAAGGGCTATTTGACGTCGATCTACCTCGTGGGGTTGAACTGCTGGAAGGTGGTGAGGGATGACCCGCCCGGGACCGCTCGAAGGCCGAGAAGAAGACGAAGTTGTCCAGGAGGTCTACGGCGGGGAGCGCGCGGCGCTCAACCTCGATACCGGGTGGCACCCCACGATAGATGAGTACCACGCCTTGGCGTCTGAGGGGGTGATCTCCTCCTCCATGTTGACCGACCTGGTGCCGCCGGCAGGGCGCCCGCGCCTCTACGAGGAGCTGTGGGTCTCTCAGAGCCGCGTCAAGCGCCTGGTGGGTGTTGATGCGTGGCGGGGCTCGATCGTCGATTGTGTGCTGACTGAGGGCGGCGAGGTGGGGTATTTCGCCGACATCTGGTGCAGGGGCTTCAAGGACGCCTCAGGCAAGGTCATCGCCGTCATTCCTCCCAAGCTAGACATGCGGTACGCCGCCAACAAGGAGAAGATGCAGAACTGGAGATCTGCATGTGAGCGCGAAGGTTGGGGAGTCATCGGTCTCTCCACCGATCGAAACGGCAAGGAGAAGCTCGAGCTGTCTGCGGCAAACAAGCTGCTCGATGAAGTCGAGTTGATCGCTGACTTCATTCGAGAGGGCAGGACTGAGGCGGCAGAGCTCGCCCGGGAGCTGCTGATGGGATCCTCTGGCGTCAGCCAGTTGTCGCACCGTTTCACATGGAACGGCCTCGCCTGCAGGTGGCGGCCTGATCGTATCTATGAGGAACCGGCCGAATGGGGTTGTGAAGTGCCTTGTGTTCTCAACTGCGGTAGTCACACCAGCTCCAGCGGTGCCTCCTACGCCCACGTCAGCTTGAAAGTCACCATGCACGCCCACCCTGGCCCGTTCTGGGCCAACTACCAGAAGCAGGGCTGGGGGATGCGAGATGCCTTCTACGAGCTGGGGTGGTCACGCCTTGTGGCTGAGCAGCGGGGCCACGGCAGGGAGCACATCGGCAAAGCGGGGCTCCATCTGGAGGACTTCCCGTGGGCTCTCGTACCCGGCTTCGACCTCGACGGTAATGACCTGCCCCGCAATTATCGGTACGTCGAAGAAGAGCCAATCGACTGGATCGTAGTCGCGGTGCACCACCTGCCGGTGCCCGAGGTCTACGTGCACATCGTGCCTGAGCAGCAGAGGCGCCTGGCCCGCAAGCGGTGCACCGCGGCGCTACAGCTGCTGAAGCAGTGCATCGACACCAATAACTGGAGCCTGCCGGAGGAGCGAAGCGCGCAACTGGGCAGGGATCCACGAAGTTACGAATGGGGAGACACCTAAGTGAAAGTTACGAAAATCATCGTCCGCCACGAGATCACCTTTCCAGATCCCGGTGGAGCTGCCGACTCCCCTACCTACACGGCGGGGGTAACCCTGGAAGCTGAGCTTGAATGTAGCCCAATGTCCTCAGATCTCATTGTGCAAAACGCAAACACATCACTCTCGGGACGGGCTCTAGCTCTCCTCGAACTGAACAAAGACCGCGCCCTGACGCGGGCGATGTGTGGCTCGAATCGTCGCAGTGTTGGGCGACCGTTGCCCAGCTGGATAGCATCGTCAACGGTCCGTGGCGCCATGGCTCGAGACAAGATCTTGCTCATTGTGAAGGAATTGAAAGACGGGCCCGGAAACCTGAGCTTCGGAGAGAGCGTCGAACTGTTGGAAAACGTCTTGAAAGACATCTGCCCCGACGACATACCCTTTTAGGAGAACCAGATGGAAGAACAAGCCTTAGAAGTCGTTGCACCTTCAACGATGACGACAACAGTGGACGCTCAGGGAGTCCTCGAGGCCATGCAGCAGGTTCAGCAGGTGCTCCGAGACTGCGCGGTTGAAGGCGAGGACTTCATGACCCTCGAAGGAACCGCGAAGCCGACCATGCTCCAGCCACTGGCTGAGAAGCTAGCCTACGGGGCCCGCTTGGTACCTGACCCCAAGATCGAAGAGCTCGACCTCGGCGGCGATCACAAGAGGTGGAAGGTCTCAGGCCACCTGGTAGACCTCGAGGGGGTCATCAGGGGCAGCGGCTCGGCGAGTTGCTCAACGATGGAGAGCAAGTACCGCTACCGCTACGTAACCCAGCCTTGCCCCCAGTGTGGAAAGGCGGGATCGATCATCAAGGGCAAAGAGGAGTTCGGGGGCGGATGGCTCTGCTGGCGCAAGCGAGACGGATGTGGGGCGAAGTTTCCCGACACTGAGAACTTCACCACCCGGAGGGAGGAGAACCCCGATCTTGCCGACGTCTGGAACACCGTCGAGCAGATGGCGATCAAGAGGTGGTTGGTGAGCACCGTGAAACGGACCCTTGCCCTCTCGGGGATGTTCACGATGGATCTCGAGGACAGCCTGAAGCCGGCGCCCAAAGCGCCGGAAAAGGAGCCGGCGAAGAAGCCCAATCCGTCAACAGCCCGGGGCCGCGGCAAGCCGCCGCAGCAGGGGCGGCCCGCCAAGGCGCCGCCGCCGCCGGCCGCAGGAAGAAAAGGCGGGATGGACCTTGGATCTAATGCCCCGCCGGTCGATGCCTATGAGCAAGAGGCCGCTGCCCCGCAGCGAGGTGCTGCCGAACGGATCGTAAGCCCACAGCTCGCCGGACAGCTCGGCGGGATGGCCATGAAGGCGGGTGTGGAAGACGTCACTCCTATCCTCAAAGCGATCGGATTCAAAGGGACCAAGTTGATCAACCTTCCGCATCGGTTGGTTGAGGCCTTCACCAAGGCCCTACCGGCCGTCGAGGTGAAATCGTGAAGATACGAATCGACACCTGCGAAGTAACCGACGAACAGGCCGTCATCAACGGGCAAAAGCTGCGGGCAAAGGATCTACGAGAAGTCCTCACCTTGGCGGTCGAGGAGCTGGTCAAGGGGCGCCGAGTTTCCCTCTCTGAGCTTCAGGTTCGCCTCGAGATGATGAGCTTCCTCACCACCCCTCAAGCCAGGGAGCATGCCCTGCGACTTCTGCTCTCAAGTCAGGAAGGAAAAGAGGAAGCGCTGCGGTTTCTCCAGACTCCACACCCTGAGCCTGTTGGTGATCCCGATCCAGGCCACCCCATCGACGAGGACCAGCTTGCCGAGGCGGACCACTGCGACGGCAGCGGTTCCATACCAGGCGAACTCGACGGACCTGGGTTCGATTGTCCCGGCTGTCCCGCATGCGACCCCTTGGCGGCAGATCCGAACGACGATCCACCTTTTGCAATCCCAGCGTCTAGAGTGCCTTCGCCACCTGCCACTGACGACGATATGATGTGCCTCAGATGCTCGCACTTCATGGAAGCTGAGGAGCCCGGCCGCTGTGAGGGTTGTGGGGGCCGGATTCACTCGCAGTGCCGCGCAGCCGACGTCGGGGATGCGGTGGAGCACTTCGGACCCCTGCCCTTCGAGCTGCGCGGTGGCGTCGGCAAGGATGGCGAGACCGTTGCCGCCCCCGTCCTGTGCGCTGATTGCATCCGCCTGAAGCTCGAGGAGTTGGACGTCGACGAAGACATCGGTCACGAAGCGAGCGAGTAATGGGACTCCCGCTCAACATGCTTCCTCCCAGGGTGAGGAAGCTCTACAACGCCACCGTCTCACGGAAGAAGAAGCCACCGCTCAATGAGCCTTGCCCCTGCGGGTCCGGCAAGGTCTACAAGGTTTGTTGCGGTCAGGTGGCAAGCGAGGCGCTGTTCGAGCGCCAGATCAAAGTGATGAAGCTCCCTCTACCACAGAGGAACTATCCCCTCGCCCTGGAAATCAGTGGGCGCAAATGGCAAGCAGACTTCGCCTGGCTCGGGGTTCTTTCCCGGCTCGAGGTCTTCCCTATGGGAAAGATGCACCTGGCGGTGTTCTTGGAAGGCCAGGTGCACGCCATTAAGGGCAAGAGAGATCAGGACTGCGAGCGTGACAACGTCTTGCCCCTGATCTTGCCCAATTGGCAGATCATGAAGTTTACTCCGCAGCAGGTGAAGGACCTGATTGCGATCGACTCGGTAAAACATTGGCTTTCGGGAGATCTTGAAAAGACTCTCACCGCGCTACAAAGAAAGCCGAAATTTCTTTGAAAGGAGAATCAGATGCGTAAGGGTTTAATCGTTCTGTTGGTGGCCACCCTGGTCACAGGATGCGCTGGCTTGCGGATGGGCCTGGGCACACTGTTTGCCCCTGAGCTCAACGATGCCAGGCGCCTGGCCTTGCAGGGTACCCAGTACCTGTTATGTGACAAGGGTTCGGTGGTGCAGGAACCCCTTGTCGGGATGCTTGTGCTCAGGCTATTTGCCATTGCTCTGGGAGACGTGGCGCTCGGCAAGTCCTGTGACGACGCAGAGGAGTTCCGTGCTCCTTGCGAGGCAGAAGACGATCCGATCTGCGTTGCAATGAGCAGGCTTGAGAGGGAGGATCTGTTCCGGATGGAGACGCAAAGCTTCGTGCCACCCTCGAATACTCAAAACGTCTTCGGTGCGAGGCAGTCAAGCACTCAAGTACACCTTGTAAAATCGTTCAATGGAAAGGAATTACGGAGATGAATATAAAGCTTCTATTGCTCACGCTTCTCTTGCTCACCGGCTGTGACGGTAACTCGATATTCGGAGATGGTGCAGGTAACGGGACCACTGCTCCTGAGCAAATCCCAACTACCACATCAAATTCAATTACCGTGGGTGGCGACTGTGACCCGGCAGGAAGCGGGTTCATATGTGATGACGACAGCAGTTGCTTTTCCTTTGATGCCGCAGGCATCCAAAACGAAGTGCCTTGCCGGGACGTGCTGTGGGATCCGGAGTCTCAGACGACCGGCCTACCTCTCGGAGCACTATCGGGACCGCAGGGCTCGCCCGTTACCTTCTCGGCAGTACCGCCGGGAACTTATACCGTTACCCAGACCGTCGTCCATAGCGACGGCGTTACCGATCGGACCGCCGTCCACTTCGTCACGGTGGTGGGGAAATGATGCCCGAAGAATACGAGCAATCACAGGAACTGATCAGAGCCGTGACTCGCGTAGCCTCCGCGATTGAGCAACTCGACCTAACCGAGAGAAGGAGGAACGTGCTTCTCCAGAAATTGGAAGACCGAGCGGCCGCAAGTGAGCCTTACGCTGAGCGGATTCGCGAACTTCAGATCAGGCTGATGTCTACTGAAGAGGCCCCTGTTCCTGCTGAGGAGTCGGGGGGTGGTGGGAAATGACCGACAAGGACCGCCTCGATGCGCTCGAGGCCATCAACCTGCCGCCGGGGTATGGGTGGGAGATCCACCCGGGATCCATTTCTGATAGATATTGGCGTCTGCAAATTACAAGCAATCTGCCTTCCTACCCCACCGTGAGGGATGCTATCGACGGGTTCGTGGAATTGAAGAGCGCTATCCTCTCCACTGAGACAGATGGCGTGGGCATCACAGCAGAGGGCTATGGCCATTGGGGCAAAACAGAAAGGGAACGCGAAAGGGAACGCGGAAGACGCTACTGAAGAGGCCCCCACTGGCGAGACAGACGGTCCCGCTCCTCCTGCTCCTGCTGAGGAGTCGGGGGGGAGTCGTGGCGGTCGACCCACCGAGTGAGCTTCTGCTCGAGCTTGTCCTGCCGGTAGTCCTCAGCCTTGTCCTTCCTCGGGGCGGTCCACTCTTGGGCCGCCTCTTCCGGCGTCAGGTCGCCGAGCACCACAGCCTTCTCCAGCTTGCTCAATCTGCCCGACTGGAGGATGTTTTCGAGGGTCACATCCTTCACACCCTGCCTCAGAGCCACTTCCTTACCCCTCACCAGAGCGTGAAAGCGCTTCTCGGCAGCCTGGTGGGCAGCTTCTAGGGCCGCTTGGCTCATTTCGGGGGTCACGGTACCCCTCAGACGGAGAACGTCGTTCAGGCGGGCCGCTAGGCCGTCGAGGTCGTCGCTCGTGGCGTGGACCATGTTCTCGAACCGCTTCTCAAAGTCGATGATGGTGGGGCGGACCCCCATCCAGGCCCCCACCTCGGTCGCGATGTCGAAGTCGCGGGAGCTACCGCCGCGCTGCCCCTCGCCGCGGATGGCCTTGACCATCTTGATCACGTCCTTCGCTTGGCCCATGGTGGCGAGACTGACGTGCTCGAGGCTGTCCTGGAACTGCTTGAGCGGCTCGTCGAGCTCGTCGCGAACCTCCCGGCCCCACCGGTCCTTGTTGTAGATCACCTCTCCCACCGCACCAGTTAGCACGTCCATCTGGTAGTAGGGCTCGAAGGTCTCACGCATCGCCGCCGTCCAAGCGCTCTCGTCGAGCTCCCCGGCGCGCATCGCCGCGATCAGCGGCCGCTTCAAGTTGTTGAAGTAGTCCCCCTGGCTGAAATCGAGGACATAGATCCGCCCGGTGCCATCGCGGTAGACGGGGATCAGCTCCGAGCTCTGCTGGTAAAACGGCGCTGCCCAGATCAAGTCCTCCTTGTCCTGGTCGTCGAGCTCGGGCATCGCCTGCCCGCCGAGCTTCGCCGCCAGAGATCCGAAGAGGTGGGTGCCACCCTGGCGCAGGGCCTCGGCGGTCGCCACCCCGGCGCCCATTGCGGCCACCAGCGAGCCCAGGCGGTGTGCCCCGACCTCTCGCAGCTTCCGGCGGCTCTCCGGCGAGGCCTGGTTGAGCACGCGGGCCAGAGCGGACCCATCATCCGGACGCTGGATCCCGATCTCCTGAAAGCTCAGCTTCGCGGTGTTTTTGAAGTTGATGGTTGCCGCGGCGGGGAAGGCCACGTAGGGCCCGAATACGGGTATCTTGCGAATCGCCTGCACCACCTCGGGTTGCCGATCGTAGTTCTGCAAGTTGCTCTTGATCGTCTCGCCGGAGATCTCCGCCAGGTCATCTTTCGAGACCTTGCCGGCCTCGACGTCGCGCTGAAACGCCCACCGGAGCTTGCGTATTTCGATCCCGTCCTGGATATTCTTTGCCAAATCATCGCCGAAGATGTAGCTCTTCCGGGCGATCCTGAGAGGGTAAGTCGCTGCGCGGCGCAACGCTCCGGTCTCTTCGTTGACCCCATTGAGCATTTCGCCGAAGAAATAGTCCATGTCACCGACGTCGATGCTGCTGTCGCCCACCCCCCGCCGCTTCTTGTCCGCCGCCTGCAAGATGCGCTGAGGCGACGCTTTACCGATACCGGCCGATGCCGCGGCGATCCCCGGCGCATCGAGGTAGGAGCCCAGGGTGTTGGGTACGTCTGGCCCGAGGTCGGCAAACGTCCATCGCCCGGGGATGATCCCCCCGTTGGCAAGCACATCGAGGAAGTTGGAAAGGATGTTCCGTGCCTGTGTCTGGATGCGGAAGACGGTGTTGCCGGCCTTCGCCGCCTGCGCTGCCATCGCGGCACCGCCCATGGCCTGCATCCCGAGGTCGCCGCTGCGCATCAGCTGACGCCAGCTCATTTGATTCGAGGCCGCCTCGAGGGCTGTCATCAGGTTTCGATCTGCGTTGACGTCGTTGACCATCTGCCAGCGCTCGAGCCCCAACAGCTCCGGAGGAACACCGCCGCTGATCGGCTGGCCTTCGCCGGTAGCCAACGGGCGGGAGTTCAGGATCTCCCTTGCCACCTGCGACCCCTGCTCGGCCCGCTGGCGCAAGCTGACGTCGACGCCGGGGCCACCGTCCAGCTCAGGCTCGACGAATAGCTTGGCACCGATACCACCATCCTTTGCCAGTCCTGAGGACTCTACGATCGCATCGTACATGCGCCTGGTAGTGATCATCTTCGAAACGTTTTCAACTGTCTTCAGGTGGCGCACCGCGGGGTCAAACTGCTCACCCATGATGGCCCGGATCTCCGGGTGGAGGTCGAGCTTGCGCTTGTAGAGCGGCGTCCGGTTGACGCCGGGGATGGCACCGCCGATCGACGACGCCATGCGGCTGGACTCCACCACCTCGTTGTCAATGTCGAAGATCCCGCGGAGCTCGCGGTCCACCAGCGCATCAGGCATGTCCGGCTTGCTGAGCTCGGTGCGCGTCGCCGCCCGCGCTGCTTCCCACTCCGGAGTCGGCGGTAGGGTCTGATCGAACAGGTGAGGCGCGACCACGCGCAACTGCTGGTCAGCTCCGTCGTGAATGTCGTAGGACCGGTAGAGGTAGCGCCCCTTCCGCTCCTCGAGCACCTCTCGCTGCCGATCAGTGAGCCAGTCCGGATGATCGAGAAGCTTCTGTGTGAAGGCATCGCCGGCCTCGCGAATCTCTTGGAGGATAGGAGCGATCTCGGCCTCGATCGGGATAGCTGCCTTCTCTTCAGGCGTGCCCTCGAGCCAGTCGTTATGGCGTTTCCTCATCTCGGCCGTCGCCACCTCATCGCCGCCAGTCAGCGCTTTCTGCGTCTCCCGGTAGCGCTGGCTGCGGTCCTCGGCAAGGAAGACGTCGGCCTGCAGCTCCTGCTCCTGGCGCTCACGTGCCTGGAACATCTCCTCCGGGAGACCCTTCCGGGTGGTCAAGTTGCGCTCTGCCCACGGCGTGAGCTTGACGCCCTCTTTCGAGATCTCCACAGGGCTCAGACGTGCGGCCCCCTGCGCCACTCCCGGCGCCCCACCCAGGGCGGCCCCCACTGTGCCGGCCAGGCCGAGCCTCTTCAACACGTCGCCGGCGCCGCCTACATCCGCCCCCGTGCCGGCCTCAAGCCCGACCTCGAGTCCCTCCTGAAGCGCCTCCGTGCCCCCCTCGCCGGCCATGGCGGCCAACGTCCGGTCAAGTAGCGCGCGCCGCTGAGCCGGCGGGACCTTCTTCAGCAAGGCCTGCACCGGCTTCGCGCCGATCCGCTCAAGCAACCCGCCACCGACTGCTGAGGCCGTGGCCTTCGCGCTGGCCTCGAGATCTCCAACGCCGCGCTCCTTCGCTTCCTGGAGGCTGGCACCGCCGGCCCGGGCTCCACCGTAGAGCAGAGCAACCGGCGCCCCCCCGAGCGCCGCGGCCGCCAGGTCGGGAGCCGCAGCACCAGCACCTCGAGCCACCTCTTGCAAGAAATTTTCAGCGGGGAAGTCAGGTCGCAGGTCTTCGGAGAACTCCTCGACGGGCTTCAGCAAGTCCCGTGTCTTGGCCCGGTCGATCTCTTCCTTGTCCCGCAGCTTGCCGGCGATCTCAGAGTCTGGGAAGAGAGTCTTGATCAGCCCCGAGGGGTTCAATGGATTCGGGGTGTCTTGGAAGAACTCAGCGATGTCGACCGCGGTGTTTGGCAGGTCGGCCACCGAGGCGGCGAGCTCGCGGCCGAACGCCTCAGGGTACGCCTCCCACCAGGAGGGGTTGCGCTTCTTCTTCTCTTCCTCCTGCTTCGCCAGGAATTCAGCAAAACTGATCAAGTGGCGCTCCCGGGGACGGGTACTCCAAGTTGCTGTGCAACGTGGGCGAGCTTCTCATCCAGCGTTGCTCCGGGGGAGTTCTGGATATCAGCCATCGTTAGCCTAATACCCTTTGCTACAGCTATGAGAATCAGATCAGTGGCCGCTTCTGAAGTCTCAGGGGCATCGAACGACATCCCACCGCCTCGTGACGGCGCGCCTGCCGGTGGTGGACCTGCCGGTGGCTCGCCACCTGTCATTTGCTCGAGGAGAGCCGCTCTAGCCATGGCCACCTTGATGACCTCCTCGTCTGGCTCCCGCTTCCTAGGGCGCTCCTTGTCGTTGGCAGCCAGGGCGGCGAGGATCATTCGCTCCTGCAAGCTGGACGTGCGGCGAGGGGGCGAGCCCTCTCCACCTGGTGCAGTGACCCATTCGCCGGCAGCCTGATCCCACTGCCGAATCGATCCGCCTGGCCCGGCGCGGAACTTCGGCCCCGCATCACGCTTGGGTGCAGACTTGGGGCGAGAGTGCGACTCGATCAGGTCCACTGCATCCTTTGTGCTCCCCGCCGCTACGAGGCTATCGACGACGCGCTTGACGTCGGGCGGCAGCCCCTCGGCCGCGGCACGGATCGCATCAGATTTCGCAGTTGCAGATTCTTTAGCGAGTGCCGCCGTCGCGAATTCTTTTTGCTTTGCCGCCTCATCCGCCGCCTTCCATTCTGGAAAGTCAACGCCGTAGGCGCTCTTGATCCTGGAACGAATGGCCGGATCTCTCAAGCCCATCGAAGAAAGCCTGAGGAGCTGTTCCTTCCTC
>PJEL010000562.1_pt1 | contig 43370 bp, 32 predicted proteins | sample 1853271 | NCBI WGS metagenome assembly PJEL01 (sample SAMN08108733, study PRJNA415343) | Invertebrate metagenome, whole genome shotgun sequencing project. | host: Globobulimina | place: Sweden: Gullmar Fjord | collected 2015-08
ATAAAATAATATCTTTTCAAACGGCAGTCATTATTGGCGTGTTTTTAAGTTTTATCTCGTATCAGTTGTTTGCTATGCCGTATATTAGAACAGAGTTTGGTAATACCTTAGAAGGCATGGTTCGGATCAAAGTGGTTAATGAAACCAAGCGTGATTTGGCGTGTTACGTGGGCATCGATGGTAGAAAAATAAAATTTAGGTTGCCGAGAAATAATCAGTCTAAATGGTATAAAGCGACCGATAAACGGTTCACTTATAAAAGCTTTACTACTTGGTGTGATTATATTGAAGGGTATCCTGAATATCAGTAGCAGCAGGGTAATAATATGATAGCTAAGGTTAGCTCTAGGCCGAAGTGCTAACCCAAAAGGACTATTGAAATATAATCACCGCTTATTTAAGGGCGACTTCATTACCATTAATTACGTATACGGCCTTTCCTTTAGGAATTCCCGAACAGTGACTTGTTACTGGCTTACACCAAGAATCAACTACTTGTAAGTCTTCACCAGTTTTAACTATGTATCTCCACCCGTAACCCGTTTGTTTCTTTTTGGCTGCTTGGCGCTTCGCTCCAACGAGACCACCGACAATTTTAGCAGCATCTTTACCTGAGCCTGAACCGAAAGCTGAACCGATTCCAACACCAACCGCGGCACCTAGCAGGGGACGACCATCCTTGCCTATTTCACTAGTGATAACGTCTGCTTTTTCGACTACACCTTCAACAACGGAAGATTGAGCAAGTGCTGGTGCGGCGATTATCAATGAACACAAACCTAGTACTAAATTTTTCATACGTTACCTTATATAATTTATCTTGATTACAATTTAAAGCTTATAAAATTATATTAGCTCATTTGCTAGAAAAGTGTAATCAAAAACATTGACCTCGATTAAATTGTTTTCGCTTTTTCAATCGAACAAGATTCGTTATCATGGCAGCTCTTATAACAATAACAATAGTCGGTGTTCTATGTCTGAATGGCTAAGTATTATCCCCCCTGTATTAGCAATCGCGATAGTGCTGTGGAAAAAAGAAGTGATACTCGCGTTGGTGGTGGCTATATTTAGCTCTGAATTGCTGATTTTATCGAATACAGGTGACAGCCCTGTTACTACATTTGGATTAGCGGGCATTGAACGCATTGTTCATGTCTTTAGTGATGGCGGCAATACGCGTATTTTAATGTTCAGCTTAATGGTTGGGGCATTGTTGGCCTTTATGCGCTATTCCGGTGGTGTTACAGCAACTGTTAATTTTCTTATTAATAAAGGGGTGACGGGTAGCGCACGTCGCGCTCGACTACTGGCTTTTTTTACCGGCGTAGTTATCTTCATAGAATCGAATTTAAGTGTGTTGATGGCGGGTATTATTTCCCGTGGTTTATTTGACAAATTCAATATGAGTCGAGCTAGGCTTGCTTACATTATTGACAGCACTAGTGCGCCCATCTGTATATTGCTGCTAGTGAATGGCTGGGGTGCTTATGTGCTAGGGTTGATGGGGGCTTATGAGCTTGATCAATCTTATGTGTCTATTTTAATTCAAACCATCCCACTCAATTTTTATGCTTTAATTACTTTAGCAATAGTGTTTTACACCATCATCGCAGATAAAACCCATGGTCCGCTAAAACAAGCAGAGCTAGAACAAAAGAGAAGTCATACCCACGCTGAAATAGACGTAGAACCAAGCCATCCGTCTTTCATGATAATACCTTTGATAACTATGTGTGTTGCTATGATAGGCTTCATGTTTTTTACTGGTGATGGTGACTTTACCCAAGGCTCTGGCTCTAAGTCTGTTCTCTACTCTACGGCTCTTGCCTGTTTGGTTGCTTATATTATGATGATTGCAAGCAAGAAATTTAATCACAAGCAAATGACCGAAATTGGCTTTAATGGTATGTCTGAACTATTACCGTTGGTGACTATAGTGCTGCTATCTCTGGCGTTAGGGGCAAGCTTGAAGTTGTTAGGAACTGGCCTATTTATTTCAGGCTTAGTTGCTGACAATCTGCCACTATTTTTAGTTCCTGCTGTGCTATTTATTGCTGGAGGCTTAATGTCTTTCACGACAGGAACTTCATGGGGCACGTTTGCTCTGCTCATTCCTATTGGTATGCCATTGGTGATTAATCTAGGTTTGCCAGCACCGTTGGTATTGGCCGCTATTTTAGGCGGTGGTGTGTTTGGTGATCATTGCTCGCCGATATCTGATACAACAGCGGTAAGTGCTGTGGCCTCGGGTTGTGACTTACTTGAACACGTTCGAACTCAATTGCCATACGCATTAGTGGGCGGAGGCCTAACCTTAGTTGCTTATATCTTGGCTGGGTTGGTGATGATTTAAACGTTAAACGCTAAGCAATAAAAAGGGAAACTGCTTGTTTCCCTTTTTTGAATGTTTTTGTCTGCAAAGGTAGCGGCTAAGAGACTTTAAATTGTGAAATCGTCGTGTTGAGTTGTTCAGTCACTTCTTTCTGGGCTCTGCTCTTAGTGCCCATTTCTATCGTTTGAGAAACGGCGGTGTCTGCTAATTCATTGACTGAAACGGTTTGCTCAGTTATTTCATTAGATGCTGATGCTTGTTCACGAATGGTCGCAGCGGTTTCATTGGATTGCGCTTTAATTAACGCAATAGCTTCGTTTATATGCGAAAGTTTATCACTTACTTCGCCAATCAAATGCACACCCTGTTCTGTCTTTTGTTTACCTGTGTTCATGACTGCTACTGCATTTGAGGCTGACTCTTGCAGTTTATCGATTATTTTTTCAATATCACCAGTAGAGTCCTGAGTTCTGCTTGCTAATGTTCTTACTTCGTCTGCAACAACGGCAAAACCTCTGCCTTGTTCACCAGCCCGAGCAGCCTCTATAGCAGCATTAAGTGCCAACAAGTTGGTTTGTCCAGCAATGTTTTTGATCACTTCAAGGACTTCCGCGATGGATTCTGAATTTTTATGAAGGTCGTTCACTACGTCGGTGGCATTACCCACTTCGCTAGATAACTCATGTATCAAGCTAGTGGCATTTTCTGCTAACGCTTTACCTTGAGATGATTCTTCGGTCGCTCGCGTTGCATAATCTAGTGAGGTTTGTGCACTATCCGAAATGCTGTGAATGGTTTGCGTCATTTCTGTTGCTGCTGTCGCAATTTGTTCAATATAGCTTTTTTGAGCATTTACTGTTGTAGTGAAATCAGTGACGAGAGAGCCGACATTGTCTGATTCACTCAACACGCGTTCTGTTGTGGTGTTGCACTGACTAATGATTTTTTGGATGTTCTCAACAAAGGCATTAAACGATTTACTTAATTGACCTAATTCATCGTTACTGTCTATTTCGATGCGCTTGGTTAAATCGCCCTCACCTGTTGCTATGTCATCCATTGCCGATACTATACGTTTTAATGGCTTAGTGAGTAGTTTTTGAATGGTGAAGAATATTACTGCAGAAGTGACTAGTAAGACCAAAATAACTAACAGAATTGAAGAGACAGTAGTATCAAAGACGGGATCGTCAATAATATGCATGGGTACCATAAAGCCAACACGCCAATCTAACGCTTGTTTATCGTCTTTGATCGGGGCAACAAAAGCTAAATATTCTTCGCCTTTGAAAGTTACTGTCGAAAGCAGTTCGCCTTGACGCTGGCTGTCTTTTAATAATTGACTAAATCCTTGGGCGTCGGAAAATGACTGATCAATAACATCCAGCGTGGGTAATTTGCTCATATCGATGCGACTGTTTTCATCGGGAAATGAGATGATTTGGCCTTTACTTGTATATAAAAAGCCAAAGCCTTGATTTTGATACTTCATGGTGTCAATTAAGCCACTTTTAATTTCAGAGGCTAAAATATCTATCCCCATGACGCCGAGTAAACTACCTGAGGGGTCGTAAACTGTTGTTTTTATCGAAGTTACTATGCTGCCATCATTAGCATCTATTTCTGGATTGGTGATGAATAATCGGTCTTGTTTTAGTGCTTCAGCCCACCAAGGACGCTTACTGGTAAAGTAAGAATCGTCATTGTAACGACCGTTGATATCAAAATATTCATAAGTCGCAGCAGGGGCATAAAAGACGGACTTGATCATAGGGTCATAGGCTGATTCATGTTTGAACAGCTTAACGATATCTTGATAGGCGGGATCATTTTCTATATTAGACCCTCTTTCCTGGTACTGACTAAACCAACCATTAATAAATGGATTGCCTTGTAGCGAAGTGACAACGCGAGATCTTTCTCGAAAGAATTCGTGAATACCATCAGAGGCTTGTTGTGTTGCGCGACGAATTTCTTGAGTGACGGATTGTTTGACTGATTCTGCACGTTCAGAAGTGACTGCGTAAGCAACCATAATAGCGATTATGGCAATAATGCCGGAAACCGAAAGTAATACTTTACGTACTACCGATTGTCTTTTATTCATAAATACATATCCCAAAATTTATAAGTAGTTATTCAGTGGGCATTAGTGACGTAATATATGCCGTCTAATACAAAGTCCTGTCGATATTTTTAATAATTATTATTTTGTTCAAATACATAGTGATTTGACAGGTTTTATCATACACATAAATAAGAACGTTTTGGAATAGCTTTTTAAAAATGAAAAAGCCTGCATTAAACAGGCTAACTTATTGAAATATATGTTTAACGTTTTCTGAAAAGCGAAATGAGAGCATTGGTTGAGCCGTCCATGGTCAGCGGTTCATCTTTGTTAGATAGCTTGCTTAACACTCGGTTGCCTAGTGCTTTCCCAAGCTCAACTCCCCATTGGTCAAATGAATTAACCTGCCAGATTACACCTTGAACAAACACCTTATGTTCATAAAGAGCAATTAAGCTACCTAACGTTTTTGGGTCAAGGCGGTCGAACAACAATGTATTGCTTGGCTTATTGCCCTTCATTACTTTATGGCTAGCGAGATTGTTGATTTCCTCGGCACTACAACGAGACTTTTTCATTGCGGCGGTTACTTGTTCTTCACTTTGACCTTCCATTAACGCTTGAGACTGGCCGAAACAATTTGAAGCCAGCATATCGTGATGATTAGCGACATCATGATGCGGATAGAGTGGTAACATAAAGTCGACCGGAATATAGGTTTTGCTTTGATGAATTAATTGATGAAAAGAGTGCTGACCATTAGTTCCTTCACTACCCCAAATAATAGGACCAGTGTCATAACTGAGTTCTTCATTTAAAATCGATACTGATTTACCGTTACTTTCCATATCAAGCTGCTGTATATAAGCCGGTAAACCACGTAAATAATGATAATAAGGTAATAATACTTGCGACTGTGCACCGTGAAAGTTTCTATACCAGACGCCCAATAAGGCCATAATGACGGGCATGTTTTGCTCTAATGGTGCACTAGTGAAATGTTCATCTAACTCATGAGCGCCTTCAAGAAAGGCCAAATAATTATCATAACCTATCGCTAATGCTAGAGGTAAGCCGATTGCCGACCATACCGAGTAGCGACCGCCAACCCAATCCCACATTGGAAAAATGTTTTCTTCATCAATACCAAAAGCTTTAGCGGCTGCTATGTTGGTCGATACACACGCGAAATTGTATTGAATATCATTTGAGGAAGCGGATTGTAAAAACCATTCTCGTGCTGACTCTGCATTACGCAGTGTTTCTTGAGTCGATAGGGTTTTAGATGAGGTAATAACGAGTGTAGTTTCTGGGTTTAACTTAGCTAACACATCTTGCAAATGGCAGCCGTCAACATTCGCGACAAAGTGTACATTAATATGTTTTTGGCGATATGGCTTTAGGGCTTCGGACATGATTTTAGGGCCCAGAAAAGAGCCTCCGATGCCAATACTGATGACATCGGTAAATGCTTTACCTGAATATCCTTTTTTATCGCCACTAGAAATGGCATCCACGAAACCTTTTAATTTTTTCAGTGTTGCTTCGATTTGCGGCATGATGTCCAAACCATCAACTAAGATTTCTTTTCCTGAAAAATTTCTTAATGCAGTATGTAATACCTCTCGTTTCTCGGTGATATTAATCGGTTCACCAGAGAACATGCGATCTCGTTGCCCTTCAACATCAACGAATTTAGCTAAGTCGATTAGTAACTTCATGGTTTCTTCAGTGACATGGTTTTTAGAATAATCGAGCATTAACCCTGCTGCAGAGAAAGAAAAGCGTTCAAAGCGATTAGCGTCCGCTTTAAACAAATCTCTCATATGAGTGTCTTTAAATTGCTCATAATGTTGAGTGAGTGCTTGCCACTGAGCAGAACCGGTGATCATCTGAAGTCTCCTTGTCGAGCAGAAAAATAATGCTAGTTGATTGACGAAATAACTTACCGTTAGGTGAAAAATAAAGTGGAGTTTTCACCTAATTGACTGAAGTAACTAAAGATACCTTTGAAACGTTGACTAATCAATGCAGCAGACGATTTATATAGATAATATCTATCGATTAAGTTATGTCGATGGAAGAGTAAACAGGGGGGGGTGAGGAGGCTATAGCCAAACTGCGTTTGCCCGTAGTTTGGCTATAAAATGGGTTTTAGCCCCTAGCGGTTTAGAAACTATACCCTAATTCAATCCATCCGCTGAGACCTTCATTAGGAAGACGATTCATGACTGGCACGTCGCTACCTTTCACGCGGTTGTAACCGCCAAGGTGACTGGCATAGGCTTTATCTAATAAGTTATCTATACCTGCCCTGATGCTCAGTTCTGAATTAAAGAAGTATTGCCCTTCTAAATTCACTAAAGCGTAGCCAGCAGTTTTTGCTTCGTCATTGGTGTTCGATACCTTGTCTTGGGCGTCAACGGCGGTGATATTGAGCTTTGCGATATAATTACCTTTTTGGTATATCGCATTTATTTGCCCATTAAGCGGTGCTATGCGGTAGAGGTCATCATTGATGTCACGTCGTTCGCCACGAATATAGCTAGCAATGCCGGCAAGGCTAAAATGCTCTGTGACTTGATAATTCCAATTGATGTCTGCCCCATAGAGCTTGGCGTCAACATTGGTAAATTTTAACGGGTTGTCATCTCCCGACATCATCATGGCGAGCATGCTTGCTGTCATATCTTGCATGGTTAACGGCGTACCTTGGATATAATCATTAATATTTTGATAGTAAGCATGTGCAGAGACGCTTGTGCTAGCCTCTGTGTAAGTTAAACCTAAGTCGGCTTGGTAAGCCGTTTCACTATCGAGGTTGATATCTCCAATATAGGTATTACCGTCGGCTAAGCCTCCAGTTGACTCCATTGGAGTCCATAGATAACGCTCTTGATAAGATGGCGCACGATTTTTCAAACCCAAGCCAATATACGCTGTTAACTGATCGGTAATGGCGTTTTGCATACTAAGGGCAAGATCAACATTAGTATCGTCGACGCTTCGGTCGGCATTGTTAAAATCATCCTGCAAGTCACCTGCCATCATTCCCATATTACCCGCCATCATCGCCATGGAGGTACTAACTTCACCAGCATCGCTAATAGCTTTTTTAACTCGAACTCCAGCATTAATATTCCAGCTGGCCAATGATTGTTGCCACTGTGCGAATATGCCAAAGCGATCGTCTTTGATGTCATTAAAGTTGACCACTTTAAACATTGCATTGTTTGGATTGGTGATCACCGAAGAATGATCAGCTTGATAACCGTCGACTCCAATAGTTAGCTCACCATTGTCAAATTTTCTATCCATAGTTAATTTGAAATCGAATGAATCAGAGTCGGCGTTATTTCGACGATGCCTCGTTGGAATATCGTTTTCACGCATTTGAAAATTAGTCATTGCGTGTTCGGCATCTAAATAGCCAAATCGCCAATGGTATGTCCAGGTTTTACTCTCGTAACTGCCATCAAAGGTGACTCGGTTTGAATAAATAAATTCGATATCCATAGGTAGAGCAGGCGTACCAGAGTCGGTTGTGTCGGTATAGTGGTAAGCCAAACCCGCTTCTAAATCGTCGATGTTGTAGCGAATATCGGTGCCGTATTGTTTTTTGGAAAATTCGGTCGGAGTGATTTTATTATCATCTCCGTCTTCAAAATCATCACCTTTCTGGGCGTTGCCGTATATCATCACTCCCACATTATCTTTCGAAAAGTTGGCGACACCAGCTAACGTGCTAGCATCAGTGCCAAAGCGATAACCCGTCTGTAGGTCACCATTTACAGCTAAAGACGCTTGATGATTAACTTCAGCTTTACGCGTTTTTACATCGATTGCACCACCTAAAGTATTGATGCCTGCAGAAACCGGCGCTATCCCTCTAAAAGCTGTCATCGATTCAACCATTAATGGGGTTGAGTAGCTCAACGGCGTGTCCATAGCATTGGGTCCCGCGCCAATAATCACTTGCCCATCAATTGTCGTCGCAACTCGGTCACCATAAAGTCCACGAAACTGTGCAATACCTGTCAGTGGGCCGTTTCTATTGACATTTGCACCAGGCACCGAGTTTAGCCAACCGGCTAAATCTGGCACTGTTGTTTTACCTTGCGCATAGCTTTCGTCCACTGTTGGTTTGGAAAAGCCTCGGTTGACTACTGTGATAATTTCCATCGCGTTTTCGATACCATCATCAGTGACGATATCGGCAAAACTTGTTGAACTAACGCCAAGACTAGAGACGAGAGAAAAAGAGATAATTCGTGCTAATTTTTTGGGGATAAACGGGGTTGTATGTGATTTCATTGATAAAGGTCAGTTGTCGTAATTAATTGTAAGTTATCTCTTTTATTTATTCACGCAATTCAAAAAGCATCAGGTGCGACATTTTGCCGCACCTTTGGTGAGTTTTAATTAACCAATTTACGTTAACAGCGACGATATAGGTTGCCGGTTAATTTCAAGGAAAGGCTCGGTAGTCTTGTATTGTTTCTTGGGGTTTAGTAGTTTAACCGACAATAATAACAAAAATGGAAGTAACAATGTCTGTTGAAGCCCTCTATAAAGTAATTCTGTATCCTTTTATCACTGAATCAATTGCTAGCTTAAAAGCAATGACGAATCTAACCGGCACTGCTGGTGATGCGTTTATGGATAACGTAGATGACTTTCGATTCAAAGGCTATGCTGTTTGTTCAGATGTCAAAGGTAGCTTGGATGGGGTGATCATGATGCATCACTACCCTGAAACTGCGATCGCAATTGGTAATTCTGTGTGCGAAAACATGTTTGGTGAGCAGTATAATTTTGAAGAAATTAACGAAGAGCTAAGCCATGCCTTGGCTGAGTGGGGTAATACCATTGTTGGTCGCTCTACTGATTTGCATGGTCGATATAGTTTGGATTACGACTTCTCTGCTCCTTACTTTGTTCAAAATATGGATGATATGGACAAGTATTTAGTAGGCGTTAAGGAAGTTGTCACAGTACCTATTTCGGTAGAAGGGGTTGGGCGTTATTACTTTAATTTGTTAGTTCGTAGCGTTGATTACCAAAATGCCGGCACTAAACGCGAAGAGCAAAGTACCGGAATAGCCAATCCACACACTACCCCTCTACCTAAAGATGCCAAAGTGTTGCTTGTTGATGATAGCTCAATGATTCGCAAAGCCATAAAGCGTTATCTAAACCAGTTGGGCTACATGGATATCATTGAAGCTGACGATGGCTCTGTTGCCGTTGAAAAAGTGAAAAATGAGTCACCAGACTTCATGTTTATGGACGTAGTGATGGGTGATATGAATGGTGATAAAGCATTGGCTGCCATTCGAGAGATGGGCTCAGATATTCCGGTGGTTATGTTGTCATCAGTAACTGACAAGAACTTAGTCGATGAATGTGCTAAGCAAGGTGTGTCGGGCTTTATCTTTAAACCGATTCAAGCAGATAGTGGTGCACAAATTATTGAAGAGTATTTGAAAATAAAATAACTACATAAATGACAAGCATTAAATAGCCAGCGGATAGCTGGCTTTTTAATGCTTGTCACAACAAAAGCGAAACGTATTGTCGCGACGATAATGAATCTATAATCATCAATTAAAAAATTATAGCTAAAATACTATGCACTCTAACGACCCTTAACCAGCATAAGCTTTTTAAAATTTTTGCATCTTTAATGGCTTTCGTTTATCGTGTGAACAAAATCGTTAGTCAAATCAGTTGGTATGACTGGTTGTATGGTTTTGCGAATCAAGGTCGAATGAGGTAATACTAATGTCAGCATCAATAAAACAGAAAAACAGTGAGAACGCTGCACAAACGCGCCGTGACTTCTTAAATAAATTTGGCAAGCTAGCAGCGGTTACACCAGTTGCTGTTTCAGCGTTAATGAGCCCGAGTACTTCAGCAGCGCCAAAGTCATGCGTAGGAAACGGTAGTAAAAAGTGCTAATCTAGGCGAATAGGCGCTTAACTATTGATCGTTCGTTAACTATGCTCATTAACGTTCCTTTAAACTCGAGCAATCTATCTCTATATGTTGAAGACGATAAAGCTATTGTCTTCAATTTCGCTCAACAAACAATATTCACACTCGCACCTATTTCAGTTTCGCTTTTATTGGCTTTAGATGAGAGTTTTGACACGTCCTTAGCTGTTTCGACAGTCGCTGAATGCAGCGGCTTAAGTCCTGCACAAGTCAGGCAACATTTATCAGACGTCACCCCATTGTTTTCCCTACACCCTGATAAGCGCAAATTTCAAGACGGGTTATATCCTGAGTTAAAAGAAGCCTATTCCCTACAAGAGCATCAAGCAGTTAATTATCTGGTTGGTGATACCTGCTTCGATATTCAAACCGCACATAATCAGCTTGCAGATGAAATATCGTTAATTTTAGAGCCTTGCAAAATCAATGGTTCTAAAGTTGATTTCAATATTGCTATTATTGAGCAAGATAGCGGCTTTGATATTGTATCTAATAATCACTCGGTACAATCCGGGCTGTTATATGAACAAGTGATGCCAGAACTTATCGATCGGCTACAAATTTTAGCATTTCAAGGCAGTGACACACTTTTTTGTTTTCATGGTGCAGCTTTGCACATGGCACAAGGAAATCTATTGATGCCCGGAGCGTCTGGTGCTGGTAAGTCAACTTTAACGGCCTATTTGGCACGCTTGGGAGCTAAACTCTATTCTGATGAAATGATTGCACTTAATGAACACTATCAACCTATGGCAATTAACCTCCCCATAGCGATTAAAGCAGGAAGTTGGACTATATTAGAGACCGCTTATCCTGAAATACATAGCCAGAGCGTATGGCTGCGCTTAGATGGTCGTCAATTAAAGTATATTTGGCCAACTTCTTTTGTTGAATCGAGCACAAGTCAATCAAAAGCCATGCTTGTGTGCCCACAATATCAAGATGATGCAGAGCTCAATCAGTCATTGCTTGAAGCTAAACCCTTATCCGTTATCGATACATTGACATGGATGGTTGAAAGCGGATATCAAATCACTCGTCAACTCGAACAACAACATTTGGCAGAATTCATTGCGTATTTGAATCAGTTAAAAAGGTACATAGTTCGATATAGCGCCAATGAGCAAGCTGAACAAATCATTACACGCTTGTGGAAAACTTAATGGTACAGGACAGCAAAATTACTCATCAATCTTATATCGATTTGTGTGCTTGGTTAGCACCCTCAGTGCCTGTGTGTGAAGACAGAATGTTTAGGTTAACTTGTGAGCCTGATTATTTGCCGTTAATTGCATTGGCGAATAACTTTTGGCTAACCGGTGCCCTAGCATTTCAGTTAAAAAATAAAGGGGTTTGGACAAAATTACCCTCACTTTTATCTGAGTATTTGGCAACAATAGAAGCTGCATATTTAGAACGTTCGGTGCAAATTCAAGATGAAGTACAAAGTGTCAGTCAACTATTAAAAGGCGCAGGGTATGAGCTTTTGCTTATTAAAGGCGCCGCTAGTTTGTTCAATGGTGCAGCAAAACCGATCAGTACTCGGTTTATGAGTGATGTCGACATTTTAGTTAAAAGGCAAGATATCAAATCAGCCTATGATCTTCTTACCTCAAAAGGCTACTACAATGCGCTTGAGTCACATGAATTACATGGTAAGCATCATCATCATATGCCAGTTTTAAAGCGCGAGGAGGGTGTTTGTTATATCGAGCTTCACCAAGGAGCTGTCAACATTAAATTTGACCATCTCCTTACTGCTGATGATGCATGGCAGCACAAAATGAAATTGGAGCTGTTTGAACATATTCAGGTTAATCAGCTATCTGCGAATCAGCAGGTTATTTTGACCATAGTACATAGTGAGTTATCAGACCGAGGCTTACAAGATCAACACTTGGAGTTAAGACAGCTCTATCACCTAGTCGTTATTTCAGAATTTTTTAGTAAACAACTCAATTGGCATCAGATTCAAGCGCATTTTGTGCAGCACGGTCAAGAAAAAGCACTGGCTGCTGCAATTTATAGTGCTTATCAATTATTTGGCTTAGTGACTCCAATTACCGACCCGATGGATGAATGGGGGGAACAGCATTTATCGTGCTGCATCGATAAGTATATTGCCCATCAAGGTGTTGAGCTGCAGAGCCAGCGTTTAAAAAACATTGTCAAGGGTTATGGTAGGCAATCGATTGTCTCTTTGTATGGTGATGAAGGAGATTGGCCAGTCTTGTCGGGGCGACTTAAACACATTAAACGACACATTGGTTTATTAGTAAAAAAGCTCTGCAGATAATATCTCTCGATGTCATTGCCGGGTTTGTTCTGGCTTTTTGTGCTAATTCACTGAATTTTTTAACTCAATGTACTATCCTTGCGCTGATTACTTTACCTATTGATAAATTAATGCTAACTTTAGCCGGTAGTCAAAAAACAACTCCAGATCTAATTCTATCTTTCATAAAAAGCCGTCAGGCACATTCAACCTATTTATAAACTAAGACACCCACTATGAATCTTACCGAACTGAAACAAAAGTCTATTAGCGAACTTGTTAAACTAGCTGAATCGATGAAGCTCGACAATTTAGCACGTAATAGAAAGCAAGATATCATCTTTGCAATTTTAAAAGCTCACGCAAAAAGCGGCGAAGACATTTTTGGTAGTGGTGTGTTAGAAATCTTACAAGATGGTTTTGGTTTCTTGCGCTCGGGTGATTCTTCATACCTAGCCGGTCCAGACGATATTTATGTATCGCCAAGCCAAATTAGACGTTTTAGTATGCGTACCGGTGATACTATTCAAGGTAAAATTCGCCCACCTAAAGATGGTGAACGTTATTTTGCGTTATTGAAAGTTAATGAAGTTAACTTTGACAAGCCTGAAAACTCTCGTAATAAAATTCTTTTTGAAAACTTAACGCCTATTCACCCTATCAATCGTTTAACGATGGAACGTGGTAACGGCTCAACTGAAGATATAACTGCGCGTGTTTTAGATTTGGCATCACCTATTGGTATGGGACAACGTGGATTGATCGTTGCACCGCCAAAAGCGGGTAAAACACTATTACTTCAAAACATCGCTCAAAGTATTGCTCATAACCACCCTGAAGCTGAATTAATGGTATTGCTTATCGATGAGCGCCCTGAAGAAGTGACGGAAATGCAACGCCTAGTAAAAGGTGAAGTGATTGCTTCAACCTTTGATGAGCCCGCGAATCGACATGTGCAAGTCGCTGAAATGGTCATTGAAAAAGCAAAACGCTTGGTTGAGCATAAAAAAGACGTGGTCATTTTACTCGATTCAATCACCCGTTTAGCCCGTGCTTACAACACCGTAATCCCTTCATCAGGTAAAATATTGACTGGTGGTGTTGATGCGAACGCTTTACATCGTCCGAAGCGTTTCTTTGGTGCGGCACGTAAAATTGAAGAAGGTGGTAGTTTAACTATTATTGCAACTGCTCTTGTCGATACTGGTTCTAAAATGGATGAAGTGATTTACGAAGAATTTAAAGGGACAGGTAATATGGAATTACACCTTTCTCGTAAAATTGCCGAAAAACGAGTATTCCCAGCAATTCACTTTAATCGCAGTGGTACACGTCGCGAAGAGTTATTGACTAAGCCGGCTGAGCTACAAAAAATGTGGATTTTGCGTAAAATAGTCCATGAAATGGGCGAGATTGACGCCATGGAATTCTTAATTGATAAGTTAGCCATGACTAAAACAAACAATGAATTTTTTGACTCAATGAAGCGCCAGTAAACAGAGTTTATTATTTAAAAAAACCAGCTTGATGCTGGTTTTTTGTTTTTATGTACGGGTCGTTTTCTGATGTTAAGCCTTCACCTCTCGCTTGCTAAACTTGCTAGTCAGCGTGTTCATTTGTCAACACTGTCTGAACGGGACAACTTGCATGTGAAAAAGTGGCGGTTCACGTTATACTAGCGCCCAAATAATTATCAAGTGTGCCTATGAAATACAGTGATTTAAGAGACTTTATTTCGCAATTAGAGAAATTGGGTCAACTCAAGCGAATAAAGCAACCTATTTCGACTAATCTCGCGATGACTGAAATTAGTGACCGAACGCTAAGAGCGGGCGGACCTGCCTTATTGTTCGAAAACCCGATTGGTTTCGATATCCCGGTGCTGACCAATCTATTTGGTACTCCTGAACGTGTCGCCTTAGCCATGGGACAAGACGATGTCGCAGCCTTGCGTGATGTCGGTAAGCTACTTGCGGCCTTAAAAGAACCAGAGCCGCCGAAAGGCTTTAAAGATGCGTTAAGTAAACTGCCACTTTATAAGCAAGTACTGAACATGCCGACTAAAGTGTTGAAAAAAGCCAAGTGCCAAGAAATAGTGATTTCCGGTGATGATGTTGATTTGACTAAGTTACCGATACAAACCTGTTGGCCTGGCGATGCTGCACCATTAATTACTTGGGGGCTTAGCATCACGAAAGGGCCACACAAAGAGCGACAAAATTTAGGTATTTATCGCCAGCAGTTACTCAGCAAAAATAAATTAATTATGCGCTGGTTATCTCATCGCGGTGGTGCGATCGACTTCCAAGAATTTAAAAAAGCGTATCCGGGAGAGAAGTATCCAGTTTCAGTGGCGCTAGGTGCTGATCCAGCAACTATTTTAGGTGCGGTTACTCCGGTACCCGATACTTTATCAGAATATGCTTTTGCTGGCTTATTACGTGGTAGTAAGACCGAAGTAGTGAAAAGTTTGAGTAACGACCTGCAAGTGCCAGCTTCCGCTGAAATCGTACTTGAAGGCTACCTCGATCCTGATGAAACCGCGCCAGAAGGTCCATATGGCGATCACACAGGTTACTATAACGAAGTAGATGATTTTCCTGTCTTTACAGTCACTCATATTACTATGCGTAAAGATCCTATTTATCATAGTACCTATACGGGTAGACCGCCGGATGAACCTGCTATTTTGGGGGTCGCGTTAAACGAAGTATTTGTGCCGATTCTACAAAAACAGTTTCCAGAAATCGTCGATTTTTACTTGCCGCCCGAAGGTTGTTCTTATCGTTTAGCTGTGGTCACTATGAAGAAACAGTATCCTGGACATGCCAAGCGCGTGATGATGGGGGTGTGGTCATTTCTGAGGCAGTTTATGTACACCAAGTTTGTCATCGTTTGTGATGACGACGTCAATGCTAGAGACTGGCAAGATGTGATTTGGGCGATAACCACTCGTATGGACCCTGCTCGTGATACCTTGATGATTGAAAACACGCCAATTGATTATCTCGACTTTGCTTCGCCAGTATCCGGCTTAGGCTCAAAAATGGGGATGGATGCGACGAATAAATGGCCTGGTGAAACCGACCGTGAATGGGGAGTGCCCATAGAGATGACCGAAGCAGTCAAACAAGAAGTTGATCAAATCTGGGATGAGCTAGGAATTCTAGATTAACTAAAAACTATAGTTTTTAAGTGATGCAGTTTATCAACTGCACGCGAGTAAAAGGTAAATAATTTAATGAATAGTATTGAATGTCAAATTCACCAAATAACATCGCTGACACCATTTGTGTACAAGGTATTATTGAAGCCAGAGCAGCAAGTAGACTTTCTGCCGGGGCAATATTTAAATTTTGTCATGAGCGACGAAGACAAGCGTCCATTTTCGATTGCTAGCGCCCCAGGTGCCGAGTTTATTGAGCTACAAATAGGTGCTTTTGGGGAAGACGGCTATGCCATGCAGGTGATCGAGCGAGTTAAGTCGTCGTCATCGGTGACCATAGAGATGCCGTTAGGTAATGCGTATCTCCGTACAGAAAGTGAGCGCCCACTTATCTTGCTTGCAGGTGGAACTGGTTTTTCATATATAAAATCAATGTTTGAATATTTAGTTAAGCAACAAACAAATCGCCCTGTGACAGTTTATTGGGGTTTGAGAAACACTAAAGCTTGCTATGAATTAGCCGAAACACAGGCGATGTTGGATCAATTGCCACAAGGTAAGTTTATTCCTGTTGTCGAACAACCAGATGATGCTTGGTCAGGTAAAGTCGGCTTAGTTCATCAAATTGCTATGGCAGATATAGACAACTTTGATGGGTACGACATCTACCTTGCTGGGCGATTTGAGATGGTTGGTGCTGTGCGTGATGATTTAATTAAAAAAGGCGCTAGCACTGAACATATGTACGCAGATGCCTTTGCATATATTTAACCTTTGTAACCAAGCTATTGGGAGCTGTGCATTCCAATAGCTTGAAATTAGTCAGAGCTTTCAGGGTCAGTCGGCCCTTGAAATCCTATCCTCTATGACTACTTTGTTCCGACCGCTATCTTTGGCCTGATATAAACAAGCGTCAGCATGCTTAATCCACTTGATAATGTCAGTAGAAAAATCTGCATCGGCAATGAGTGCTCCCATGCTGGCCGTCACTGAAAACTCTTTTGAATTTGGATCTAAAAATATTTGACTGGCGATGGTTAGGCGTAAATTTTCTAGCTTTTGCTTCAATGCGGCAACGGTGACATAAGGAGCTAATATTAAAAACTCTTCACCGCCATAACGTATCACCGTATCTGTTTCCCGAGAAAACTCAGCACTCATCACTTCTGCAACTCTAACTAAGCAATCATCACCGGCGAGGTGCCCATGTTTGTCATTGAGGCGTTTAAAATGGTCTAAGTCGAGCATGACTACCGCCATTAATGCGGTATTACGCTGAGCTGATTTTTGGATGTATTCAAAATTTTGACTGAGATAACGTCGGTTATGAACTTTGGTTAATCCGTCAATTAAAGTTAATAATTTCAGTTTTTCGTTAGCGTCATGAAGCTCTTTAGTTCGCTGTTCGACTTTTTCTTCTAAATGATACTGGTACTCTTTCATCGCTTTTTTGTTGGCTTTAAATTCTTCGTATAATTGCCTAATTTCTATTGATGCGTCACCATATAAAGGCTGAAAACTTTCTCTGTCATGTTTTTCCTGTTCAGCGCTTTGATTTATCTTTCGAATAATAAAGTTAAGCGCTTGAGTAAGCCGCCTACCAAGTAAGATTGCGATCATTACCGCGATGATTAATGTGATGATTAAGTTAATAAAAATTTCCAAGTACTGGCGTTCTATATCATTCACAATGAGCTGATTATTGATCAGCGTATATATTTCCCATTGGTTCGTTAATGTTTTCACCTGGTAGGCATAAGCGGTATCACTTGCAGCATGAATTCTTAGTAACGGCAAGGTTGCAGGGTCGTTAACAACTTCGATATTAAATTGAGTGAGTGGTGTTAGCTCTAATTTGGGGCTCGAGTACATGATTTTATTATTCGGATCCACTAACACAAGTTCGACATGTTCATTGTCGAACTTAATCTCAGTCAACTTGCTGACTTCTCCAATAATAAGTGAACCACTGACCACACCAATGGCTTCATCACCTCTCATGATCGGCGCGCTCATCGCAACAATAGGGTCTTGTCCTATTCCTCGACCTTGAAAGATAGGAGAGATATATAATTGTTTTTCAGTGATTGCTGCTTGGAAGTAACCTCTATCGGCAATAGATCTGGTTTCCGTATTGTTAGTTGCTATACCTTCTGGGCTCGAATACTGAAGAACGCCTTGCTTATCGGTGATTAGCATATTATTAAAGTGTGAGTTCGCCAGAATATTGTCTAGGCTAGCTTGATGTTGTTGTTTCGGTTGGCTACTTAAAGCAAAGCTAGCGAGATTAATAATGCGAGATTGGCTTTCTATAAATTGATTTGATGTGTCAGCAAAATGAGAGGCACTGACCTTTAGTGTTGAGTCGATATGTTCGATGGCGTCAGATATAAGGTTGCGACTTATAAACAGTGAGGACGAAATTAAGGCAAAGGAAGTGACTAATACAATCGAATGCATCAACTGTTTTAACAAAGATCGGTTTGTCGGTGGTTGTTGTATCGCAGAAGAAGTGATTTTGTGATCAAATAAAAATAAAATAATTGTCGCTATGCTTGTATATAGAGCAGCATTGACTCCTTGTTTAAGTGTTATAAATAGCCAATAGTCATCTAATGATGGTGAGGGCAACCAAATTAACAATGCTGTAAGCGGCATACCAATGAGTAGCCAATAGAGAATATCACTAAATAACACGTAAGTGCCTTTCGAACGTGCATAGGAGATAAACAATGCCTCTAGTCCGAAGGTGATAAAACCAAATGGGTGTCCCCATGCCGACATCAGGGGGAATACCGTAATCAAGGCACATAGCAATGCATAGTGAGGTTTTAGTCGCATGGCGACAATAACAAAGGCGGCATTACCGAAAATAAGTTGCACTTGAGGCAAAAAAGGAAAAGATAGTGAATTTACTAATGCGCCAATAATGCCTAATGCTACAGCAAAGATTAATGGTTGATATTTCTCTAGGTTTTGTGTCTCTGTCATCAGGCTCTTTATCTTGCTTATGCTATGGTTGCTGATTGAGCAATATTGATGCAGCTTCTTCATGACACCCTTGTTTTAATAGCGTCTTAGCGAAAGTTCGCACATCGCTTTCAGCCATCGGGTGTGTTAGTTTTTGCTGTAATGTCCTAAAGGCTTTTTCAGCCAAGATGAAATTTTTACCTTGGTATGAAAAATGCCCCAAATTGCTGAGCCAAGCAGTATCGTCAGGATTCTTATGAAGATGCTTTTCGATTGCCGTTATAAATTCTTCTGGATGTGTAATCGGTAGACTTTTCAATGCACTGATTAATTTTCCATTAGTGCCTTTTTTGATTGCTGGCAATAGTAATTTATTTAGTGGTTCGACAATACTTTGTTCCGCAAGTACATGACAATAAGCGAGTAATACCGCTTCACGTTGCTTAACCTTTCTAGGTAGCGACTGCCAATAATTCAATAATTCACCATTACTATGTTCAACAATCACTTCGTTAAAACGGCCTCTAAAAGCTAAACTTTCCCATTGTTCAACTTGCTCATTTGAAATGTTCTTTTGCTTTCTTGCTTGCTCTAATTGAACTATTGCTTGTTCAAAACGTTGTTCAGCAAGACATAGATCAATTTCTAATGATAATAATCTAAAATCATGGCCAATATGGCGATGATGTTCATCAAGCAGAGTTCTGGCTTTGCTTAATTCTTGCCTGTCAATTAACAGCCTTAATTGTACGAGGATACTTTCAAGCCCAATATCTTTTATGGAATGCTTTTGATGAGCGGCAAGTTGTAAATAGTGATCAGTATTGGCTGATAGACCTTGTGCTTGAGCGGCATTAGCAGCCATCAAATAAGCAATTTGTGGTTGTTGAGAAGGCTCAGCGCTTTTGGCCAGTAAATGTTCGGCTTGCTTGTAGTCTCCCAATAAATAGGCGGCAACCCCTTTGTTTAACTCTCTTTGACCGCGCCTTCTACTGGCAAAAGCGATTTTATTCCAGACTCCTAAACTTAAATCTATGCCACCACGCATAACTCTCAAACCAAACATTAAGGCAATAAAGAGTAAAACCAGCATTATTGATGCAGTGACTACGGATGATTCAACGGTAAAGTCCCCCATAGCGATCAAAATATAGCCTTTTTCACCGATTAAATATGGAACTACCGCAACCGTGGCTAGAAATAATATAATGAACAATATTATCCGTATCATAATATTGCCTCGTCGTTGTCATCGTTAACTGGTTTTTCGTTTTCTTGCTCTACAGGACTTTCTTCTATAACCGTTTTACTTTCTTCAGCAATAGGCTCTGGCTCGGCCACCGAACTTTTTTGACTAAGTTCAGCACGAATTGCTGCAAGAGACAGTAACTTAGCCGGTAGTTCTATATTAATCGTTTGTGACTTCAGCTTCTCTATTTGGGCGATAAATTGTTTAACTGAAACTTCGTCTGTATCGAAGTACTCGGTCAACCAATCTTGTGTATTTGATAACGACTGCTGATAAATCGCGTCTTTTTGCTGGCTTGCTCCCCATTGGGCGAGTTGCAATTTAAGGTGTATGTTTTGACGTAAGTTTTGTTGCTGTTTGGGTGACAATAAGGGTTCGACATTCGCAGTTCTGCGTCTCACTGTTATAAAGTCTTCCATAAATTTATGCCAAGATTTAGCGAGGTTGGCCTGCCAGTCATTGGCATCATGACTTAATTCAATATTAGTCTCGATTGCTTCACTATCAGGTAAATAAACCATGGCAATTGGTAATTGGTCTATTTGCTCCATTAATCCCATTATCGTCAATATGACATCATCGGTTGCCAATGTTGGCTGTAAGCGCAATGTTTCAATATCTTGGTTAATCAACTGGCGAACTGGTAATAGCGATGGGTCATTAAGTTCTTTGAGTCGCTCATTGGCATCGTTCAGCAAGGTAATGGCTATTTTAGTGTCTTTTTCTAACCATAGGCTTCGTGATGCTACTCGGATCAGATATTCAGCTTCATGTAATAACCAGTCGCTTGGCTGGTTTTGACTTAAGCTAATGATTTGTTGATTGAAGCTGTTGAGCTGCTGCGTAAGCTGGGCGACTTTTTCATTACTGCTGCTCATTGCAGTTTCAAATTGTGTCGATAATTGCTGAGAAAAGACGTTTTGTTGCTGATTAACTGATTGTAATAACTGTTTTTCGTTAGCCTGCTGTTGGTTTTGACTCGTGTTTAATACGTGCTCTGCTAACAATTGATGTTGCTGTGTTTGCCAGAAATAATGACCACCTATACCTGCTATTGCGATAATTGACAGCATCAAAGCTAAAGGACCTGACTTCGATGATGACGGCTTATCGGATTCTGATGAACTCACTTTTGTCTGGTTAGCTTGTTTTGACGTTGTTTTCATTGATTTTGGTAGCGGCTTTTCGTTAGTTTTAGTTTGTGTATTAGACGTCTTGCTTGTGATAGGTGAGCCTTCAACACTAGCCTTGACTGAGTCAGTTTTTGAGTCAGAAGCAGGTGACGTAATTTTTACATCAGTCGTATTCTCTTCGCTATTTTCGGTATTCTTTTGCTGCTCACCCGCTGCATTTTTCTTTTCGGTCATAATCTTGTTCCATTTTGTGCAAGGCATTTAAAATCGCCTCATCGGACGCACCGTAAGAGCAAACAACCCGTTTTAATCCTAAGGCTTTTGCATTACTTGCGATTCGTTCACTGGCGACCAGCCATAGGCATGTGTTTTGCCAGAAGTTTTTTTGCTCAATTTGTTCTTGATTGTTAATTAATTGTACAACGCTTTCTAATAAATCGTTACTGGTAATCGTAATACAATTGATTTGATCGATTTGCCATTGATTTACGGTATCGGTTGTCAGTTCAAACCAATGTCTTTGATAACTTTCTAAATACTGTACGGTTGCACCAAGAGTACTCAATTGTTCAGCTAAATATTCTCGGCCACTATTGCCTCGTACTATAACAATATGCTTGTTTTTTGGGTGTTGCACATCTGCCAATGACATAACCCCTTCGCTAGTTTGAATCGATGGACAAATGACGGTTTCAATACCATAGGCGTTAAGCTTTTCACGCGTTGCTAATCCGATCGCGATCCAGGTCGCCTTAGGCCATTGTTTCAGAGGTAAAAGCTGATCAGCAAACTCTACAGCAGCAGCGCTGACAAAAATAAACAGATCAGGGTTGAGGGATAAAAGCTGGCGGCATTGGGCTGTTGTCGCTTTGCTTTGGTAGTCAAAAAAAGGCGTGCGATGCACGCTAAAGCCTGATTTGCTTAGAGTTTTAGCAAGTTCGCGGCCCTGTTTCTCGGGCCGCGTGATCAAAACACGATAATGTTTATAGCTCATAAACCTGTTTTAAAATTTTATCCGCACCTTGCGAAAGCAGGCGCTGTGCAAGTTGATTGCCTAATAGTTCACCGTCAGCTATCGGTCCATCAATTTGATCATGGATAATTTTGCTGCCATCAACAGCTCCGACTAAACCACGCAAATTGATCTTGTCTCCATCAATCACTGCATAGCTGCCAATAGGTACTTGGCAACCGCCTTCCAATGCTTTATTCATTGCCCGCTCTGCTAGCACACGAACACGCGTTTCTTGACACTCTAGTGGGGCAATAAGCGCTTTAATGGTCTCATCATTAGTTCGGCATTCAATACCCACAGCACCTTGCCCATTGGCAGGTAACATAGTTTCAGGCTCTATGAAGTCTTTGATACGTTCCGGCATTTCTAGGCGGATCAGGCCAGCAGCGGCAAGAATGATGGCATCATATTGGCCGTCATCTAGCTTTTTCAAACGAGTATTAACATTGCCTCGTAAATCTCGAATATCCAGATCAGGACGCATTGCTTTTAATTGGCATAAACGACGTAGGCTGGAAGTGCCAACGATGGCGCCTTTTGGTAATTGTTCGATATTTATGTAGATATTTGAGACAAAAGCATCTCGAGGATCTTCACGTGGACAAATAACTTCTAAACCTAAACCTTCGGGAAAGTCGACCGGCACATCTTTCATCGAATGCACGGCAATGTCTGCTCTCCCTTCGAGCATAGCTACTTCTAATTCTTTAACAAATAATCCCTTGCCGCCAACCTTGGCTAATGGCGTATCTAAAATAATATCGCCTTTAGTGGTCATTGGCACTAACTCAACATTGATGCCCGGATGAAAGTGTTCTAATTGAGCTTTAACATACTCTGCTTGCCATAAAGCCAATGCACTTTTTCGTGTCGCGATGCGCACAGTTGCCGTTGTCATTTCGTATCTTACCTATACTGCTGAAAGAGAAACTGATGCGCCTGCTTGTTTGCTGACCGCATCGGTTAAAAATTGCCAAAATTCTTCGCCACCGCGCTTATCTATCCATTGTCCATTTTGTTGATGGAAATGATGACCGTTGAACTTGGTCGCGACCCAAATCTCATGCAGTGGTGCTTGTTTATTGATAATGATTTTGGTGCCATTTTTAAATGTTAGGGTCAGTAACCCAGTAACACCTTCATAATCGATGTCTTCACCACAGTCTTCAATGGCTTCTTCAATGGCTAAAAGTAACTCGTCTGCGATAAAATTGTATTGGCTGTCATTCATTTAGGTATTCCGAAGATGATAAGACTTGTATTAGTTGATATGCATGTGCGTATAATACCAGTCACAATAACTAATACCAGTTGATTTACCTCAATATCATTTTGTTTATTGGGCGAAATTTGACAATGAAACGAATCTAGCGGCAATGAAACGTAAAATATACCTATTCTTAGTCCCTTTATTGGCGACAATTTTTGTTTGCGGTTGCGGTATGCAAGGTCCTTTATATGAAACTAAAGACCAGCCACCGGCAACAGAAGAAGACACCACACAAAAGAGTAATTAGCCGTGGATTATTTTAATAGAAAAAAGACCTCGCTATTCGCTGAAGACTGCTCGGTAAGCGAGCTTGCTCAAACTTTCAAAACTCCCTTGTACATCTATTCACGCGCAACAATAGAACGCCACTGGCATGCCTTTGATCAAGCTGCGGGAGAACGTCCTCATCTGATTTGTTATGCGGTTAAAGCCAATAGTAATATCGCTGTTTTAAATGTTTTAGCGCGACTTGGATCGGGCTTTGATATTGTTTCTCAAGGCGAACTCGAACGAGTAATCACTGCCGGTGGTGATCCAAAAAAAGTGGTGTTTTCAGGTGTAGCGAAAAAATCGACTGAAATAGCCTTTGCCTTGGAACAAGGTATTTATTGTTTTAATGTCGAATCAGCGCCAGAGTTACAGCGCATTAATGATGTCGCCAAGCAGTTGAATAAAGTCGCTCCGATATCATTTAGAGTTAATCCGGATGTCGATGCTGGTACGCATCCTTATATTTCGACCGGATTAAAAGAAAATAAATTTGGCATTTCGATTGATGAAGCACCTGAGCTTTATCGCCAAGCGAGTGAACTCTCTCATATTGCAATAAAGGGGGTTGATTGTCATATCGGCTCACAGCTCACCGAAGTAAAACCTTTTTTAGATGCCCTTGATCGTGTATTAAAGCTAGTCGACACGTTAGCGAGTAAAGGTATTGAGTTATCTCATATTGATGTTGGTGGCGGTCTAGGTGTTAATTATCAGCAGGAAGCGCCACCTCACCCTAATGAATATGCGAAAGCAATTGCTGATAAGCTAAAAGGTTATCCACATACCTTGGTCTTTGAGCCTGGCCGTGCAATTATGGCCAATGCGGGCATATTAGTAACTGAAGTTGAATTCTTAAAAACCAATCAAGACAAGCATTTTGCGATTGTTGATGCTGCCATGAACGACTTGATCAGACCTTCTTTGTACCAAGCGTGGCAAGATATTATTCCCGTCGAAATTAATGAGACAGCAAGCCCTCAGAGTTACGATGTTGTCGGCCCTGTCTGTGAAACGGGTGATTTTTTGGGTAAGGATAGAGAGTTAGCAATATCAACAGGTGATTTATTAGCCGTTCGCTCTGCTGGTGCCTATGGCTTTACGATGAGTTCAAACTATAATAGTCGGCCACGCGCCGCTGAAGTTTTAGTTGATGGAGACAAAAGTTATTTGATTCGACAACGTGAAACGATACAGCAATTATGGCTGGGCGAGCAGTTGTTACCTTAAGTGATGGTTAATTTAAACAATAATAAGATACATCAATGCTAGTAAACTTTTCTAAAATGCACGGTTTAGGTAATGATTTTATGGTCATAGATAATGTGACCCAAAATGCCTACTTGCCCAATGATGAGATTAAACGGTTGGCAAACCGAAATTTCGGCATTGGTTTTGACCAACTGTTGGTGGTCGAACCGCCGTATGATCCTGACCTAGATTTTCACTATCGCATTTTCAATGCTGATGGCAGTGAAGTCAGTCAATGCGGTAATGGTGCCCGTTGTTTTGCTCGATTTGTTCGTAGCAAAGGGTTAACCAATAAAAATAAAATCAAAGTATCGACACAGTCTGGAAAAATGACTTTGTTTGTTGAACGAGACGGTAATATTTCAGTGAATATGCCGGTACCACAACTTGATCCTAGTCAAATTCCATTTAAAGCCCAGAAGGCCGAAGGTACTTATATTTTAAGGTGCGAAGAAGAAACCGTGCTTTGTGGTGCTGTATCTATGGGAAATCCCCATTGCGTGGTAACGGTAGATGATGTCACCACGGCCCCTGTTAATACGCTAGGTCGAGAATTATCGACACATGAACGGTTTCCCAAGCAAGTTAATGTCGGTTTTATGGAAGTTGTTAGTCCGGACTTTATTAAATTACGAGTTTTTGAGCGTGGCGCTGGAGAAACATTGGCCTGCGGCAGTGGGGCCTGTGCTGCTGTCGTTATTGGTCAGATACAGAAAAAATTAGCTAAACAAGTGACCGTGCAACTACCCGGCGGTAAATTAAGAGTTTTTTGGAAAGGTCCAGGTCATCCAGTGAAAATGTCCGGTCCTGCAGTTCAAGTTTTTGATGGACAAATACATATATGAGTGAGCAAAACATAATCCATTCGGACGAAAATCCGTTAACAGATGAGCTAGTGGTTAGCTTTTTACAAGATAATCCTGAGTTTTTTAATCGTAATCCTGCCTTGCTTACCGAGTTAAGATTAGCGGATAGTCACCGAGGCACTGTCTCTTTGGTTGAGCGTCAACAACAGCAGTTACGTCAAAAAGTTTATGGTCTAGAAGAAGAGATCACCCATCTTATGTCGATGGCAACTCACAATGAAAAGCTATTTCATGTTTACTCTAATGTTTACTTACAGCTACTCGACTGTCAGACATTCGATGACTTACTCAATAGTTTGCATCATGCAACCGTTGATTTCTTATCGCTAGCGGAATATAAAGTCTGGCTAAATGATGAAGTAAGTTATCAGCATGAAAACTTGATCACCACCAATTGCAGTGAGCTGTTAAAAAGCCGTCTCGACAATGACGAGTATTATTTTGGCCGTTTACAACAAGCAGAACAAGAACAACTGTTTACTGGCGTAACTGCTGGTTCCGTTGTGTTAGTTAAGCTTGAACATGATGGCAAAGACTTAGGCTTTATCGCCTTTAGAAGTGAGGACGCCGAGCACTTTGATCCGAGAATGGATACACTCTTACTCAGCCAATTCAAAAGATTGGTGGGTAAACTAGTCGCGCAGAAACTACAAGGTTAATTGGCACTGGTGATATTTTATCGGCGACTAAAAAAGTTCAAGGCTATATGCTTCGATTTAGATGATACTTTATACCCCAATCGTGAAGTGATGATCGCGACTGAACGCAGTATGGTGGTTTTTTTTGATGACCTATTGCGGCCTTTCGGTGACAACAGAACATCTTTTGATCGATATTTTTGGTGGCCTTTTCGTCAGCAAGCCATTGTAGCGAGCGGAGACCTTGTTCACGATGTAACGGCTTTGCGACTTGAAGCCTACTACTTAGGTATCAATTCTATAACCGCTGACACTGTGCTATCTCGACAGTTAGCAAGACAAGCGATGAGTTATTTTTCGAAAAAGCGCAGTGAGTTTGAGGTACCACAGTCGGTTCATCAACTCTTATTACGTCTATCAAAAAAGTATCCACTCGTGGCGATTTCTAATGGTAATGTTGATACCGATGCGATAGGTATAAATCGATATTTTTCACATGTGCTAATGGCTGGCAGCGGTAATAATAAAAAACCAGACCAAGACATGTTTGCACAGGCAGCCCAGTTACTGAGTTTACCTGTATCACAATTATTACATGTGGGTGATTGTGGACATGCTGACGTTTTTGGTGCATTGCGCTCGGGTATGCAAAGCGTTTGGTTATCTTGTTATGATGTCGGCAAACCGATTCGAACTTTACCCCACGTAGAAATCACAGATATCGCTCAATTAGAGCGTTTCGTTTAACTTTTAATTCCTTCAAACGAAAACAAGATTGCATTTATGGATGTTTCAGACCTTATAGATTCGCTTAATGATCACCAACGTGAAGCCGTGGCCGCGCCACTGCAAAATATGTTGGTGCTTGCTGGTGCCGGTAGCGGAAAAACACGTGTTTTAGTACAGCGCATTGCTTGGCTAATGCGCGTTGAACATGCTTCTCCTCATAGTATTTTAGCGGTGACTTTCACCAATAAAGCTGCAGCAGAAATGAAAGCAAGAGTAGAGCAAACCGTTGGTGGCAATATTCACGGTATGTGGATTGGCACTTTCCACGGTTTGGCGCATCGCTTGTTACGTATGCATTTTCAAGAAGCGAAATTACCGCAAAGTTTCCAAGTGCTTGATTCAGACGACCAATTGCGTTTAGTGAAGCGCACCATTCGGGCATTAAATTTAGATGAGAAAAAATGGCCGGCGAAGCAAGCGCTCTGGTATATCAATGGCAAGAAAGATGAAGGGCTTCGTCCGCAACACATCGAAACTCATTATGATCCAACCGAACAGACCTTTGTTAGTATTTACAAGTCTTATCAAGATTCGTGCGACCGTGCCGGCTTAGTTGATTTTGCCGAGTTATTGCTGCGTGCTCATGAATTATGGCTGAATAATCCTGAGCTGCTTGAGCATTATCAAAAGCGCTTTTCCCATATTTTAGTCGATGAGTTTCAAGATACCAATGCGATCCAATACGCGTGGCTTAATATGCTCGGCATCAAACGAAGTCATGTCATGATTGTCGGTGACGATGATCAATCTATTTATGGTTGGCGTGGCGCAAAAATAGAAAATATTCAGCGATTTTTGAAAGATTTTGATAACGCACAAACGATTCGGCTAGAGCAAAATTATCGCTCCAGCGCCAATATTCTAAATGCAGCCAATAAGTTGATCGCTAACAATAACAATCGCTTAGGTAAAGATTTGTGGACAGAAGATACCGAAGGCGAGAAAATTTCAATTTATACTGCATTTAATGAAATTGACGAGGCTCGCTTTATCGCCGGACGCATTAATCAATGGAAAATTGATGATGGGACATTAGATGACGTAGCTATTTTGTATCGCAGTAATGCCCAATCTCGCTTACTGGAAGAAGCGCTTTTGCAAGCGCAGTTGCCCTACCGAATATACGGTGGCCTAAGGTTCTTTGAGCGTCAAGAAATCAAAGATGCCTTAGCTTATATGCGCCTTATTAATAACCGCGACGACGATGCGGCGTTTGAACGAGTAATCAATACGCCGACCAGAGGAATAGGTAACCAAACTGTTGCCTTAGTGCGAGCCGCAGCAAGAAATCTAGAAATGACACTGTGGCAAGCGTGTAAGAAAATGATTGCGGATGATGAGCTTAAAGGACGTGCGGCCAAAACTATTGGTTTGTTTATTGAGTTAATTGATCAGCTTGAAGATGATTCAACGAATCTAGATTTAGATCAGCAAGTCAATCACGTGATCCAACATAGTGGCTTGAAAGCTATGTACCAAGCAGAGAAAGGAGAACGTGCACAGGCAAGAATAGAAAACTTAAATGAGCTAGTTACCGCTTGTCAGACGTATGAAGTCGACCCTGAACTTGAAGAAGAGCAAACCCCCTTAACATCATTCTTGACTCATGCCGCACTTGAAGCTGGCGAATCACAGGCAGATGAATATGAGCCTGCGATTCAGCTAATGACCATGCACTCAGCTAAAGGACTAGAATTTCCTTTGGTGTTTATTGCTGGCTTGGAAGAAGGTATGTTTCCGTCGCAGCAATCGCAAGAAGATATTTCTCGTTTAGAAGAAGAAAGACGGCTTTGCTATGTCGGAATGACGCGCGCCATGCGTAAACTTTATTTATGCCACGCTGAAAGTCGCCGTTTGTATGGGCAGGAAAAAAATCATAAAGCGAGTCGCTTCTTGCGTGAATTGCCCGCAGAGTGTGTTGAAGAAATAAGATTGCAAAGCCAAGTGTCTCGCCCCGCGACAACTGGCCGATTTTCGTCTACCTTTACTACAGAGACATTTGAAAACACAGGTTATAGTTTAGGACAAAGAGTACTTCACCAAAAATTTGGTGAGGGCGTTGTGCTTAATTATGAAGGTGCAGGTGCACAAAGCCGAATTCAGGTGAATTTTGAAGACGTCGGGATAAAATGGCTAGTCGTGTCTTATGCCAATTTATCGCCCATAGAGTAATTATTAGAATGTTGGAGTTGTAATCAATGCCTGAACGTTTATTAGTCGTAGAGGATAGCAAAGCCATTGCTAAAGTTGTTGAACAATTAGGAAAGTCCTTAGGATTTGAAGTGGTTGTTGCTTATAGCCTTGCTGATGTCGAGTCAATCTTACAAGGTGGGCAGAGTTTTTTTGCGGCAACAGTTGATTTCAATTTGCCCGATGCACCAGATGGTGAAGCCATAGCCTGTGTTTTGTCACATGGTATTCAAAGTGTGGTGCTAACCGGACGGATGGATGAAGCAACGCGTCAAAAAATATTGGCGCAACCAGTAATCGACTATATTCCTAAAGAAAATAGTCAGGCGTTCTTATATCTTAAACGCATATTGCATGGACAATTACTTAATCGCGGCAATGGTGTTTTAGTGGTCGATGATAGTGTTGCAGCTCGTAATCACGTCGTTGAACTGTTAAAACGACGCAACTATATCGTTTACGTTGCCAGCGATGGTGAAAAAGCGTTGGACGTGCTGGCAAAACATAAAGATATTAAAATGGTGATCACTGACATGGAAATGCCAGTGATGGATGGTATTACTTTGACCAATGAAATACGCAAAAAATATACGCGAGACCGTGTCGCGATTATTGGTATTTCTGGAGCAACTAATGGCATACACTCGGCTCGATTTATTAAAAATGGAGCTGACGACTTCTTACGCAAACCCTTTTGTCCTGAAGAGTTCTATTGCCGAGTCACACAGAATATTGAGAACTTGTACAATATTGAACAAATTCAGCGAGCAGCCAATACCGATTATTTGACAGATTTACCTAATCGTCGTTCGTTCATTCAATCCGCACAGGCTAAAATTTCAGATTTGATTGCAAAGAATATCCCTTATTGCATGGCGATGTTGGATATCGATTACTTTAAAAAGATCAATGATACTTATGGTCATGAAGCTGGCGATAACATATTGAAAGTAATGGCATTGTATATGCGTAAACACTTGTCTGGTGCTATTTTAGCTAGACTCGGTGGAGAAGAGTTTTCTATTTTGATGCCAGGAGTGGATGAGGACCAATTATATGGGCGTTTAGATGATTTACGACGTGAATTATCAATCTCGCAAATTCCCTATGAAGGCCAACATATTTCGATGTCCGTCAGTATAGGTGTTGTGTTTAACTCTCGAGAAAAACTAGCAACACAAATGAACGAAGCGGATCAAGCCTTGTACTTTGCAAAAGAGAATGGCCGCAACCAAGTCTCCGTTTTTGGTCAGCAAGACGACTAATGCTAATTTCACTAAACAGACAAGCGGCTTAAATGGCCGCTTTTCTTTTTGCTCTGCGAGCGTTAATCGAATCGATACTGAAAATAGCTAACGCGGTCCAAATCAAACCGAAAGTAATCAGCTTAGCTGGTACGAGTGGCTCGTTATACATAAAGGTGGCCAGCAAGAACATGATACTTGGACCAATGTATTGAAAGAAGCCCAATGCAGCAAGTGTTAAGCGCTTGGCTGCTGCAGTGAAACAAAGCAAAGGCGCAGTTGTTACTAAACCAGCCATTACTAATATCAGGTTAAAATCAGCACTATTAGTAGCCATGTTTGACGTTGGGCTAGTTAAGAAAAACACCCAGAAAATCAGTGCTATTGGTAGCATCAAAAGAGACTCCACCAGTAAACCGACCAAAGAGTCAACGTGCATTTTTTTACGCAGTAAGCCATAGACGCCAAACGTACCAGCTAATGCCAAGGAGATGATGGGTAACGTGCCCAGTAATATGACTTGAATGGCAACACCAATAACGGCGAGTAACACGGCAAAAGTTTGCCATTTTCTTAATCGTTCACCTAAAAAAACCATACCTAACGCGACGTTTAATAAGGGATTGATGTAATAACCTAAACTGGCATCGAGTAAGTTTTCATTATTGACCGCCCAAATAAACAAATACCAATTGATGGCTAAAAAGGTGGCAGTAACTAATAGTTTTGCCAACAGTTTTTTGTTTTGGATGAGTTCGACTAAGCTGCGAGTTTTTTTCAACGCGATGACAATAATTAATAAAAATAAGCTCGCCCAAATAACGCGATGCATCAGAACTTCATCAGCCCCGACTGAGTCTAATAACTTAAAATAAATTGGCGCAATGCCCCACATGACATAGGCGGAAACAGCACTAATAATGCCGGATTGTGTTCGACTATCAGAAGTTTGCGTCATGACACTTTTACCTTGTTGCACGCGTTTTCTAAAAAGGGCGGCAAGTCTAGCACATTGGCTTGACCATCGCATACGACTTATCGAATAACTGTCGTTGACCTTGACTGAACTATAGTTAACTTTATCGATTGAGATTAACCTGTGCTTAGGTAAAATAGCGACACCTGATTTTATCTGTGAAAATTCTTTGATCTCTACTACACCTTTGTCAACGCAACCTGATTTGTGTTCATCATTAAAACACTTATTTGGTTATCAATCTTTTAGGGCTGGTCAAGAACAGGTCATTGAACAAATCATGGCAGGTCGAGACTGTTTAGTCTTGATGCCGACAGGTGGCGGAAAGTCTCTTTGCTATCAATTACCTGCAGCTATTATGCCTGGCGTTACCATTGTAGTCTCACCGCTTATTTCGTTGATGAAAGACCAAGTTGACGGTTTAAACCGTCAAGGAATTAATGCAGAATTTGTCAATTCAAGTTTATCGGCAGAGCAAATCAATGGTATTTTCCAACGATTAAATGCTGGCGATATTAAATTGCTTTATGTTTCCCCCGAGCGGCTCACGCAGCATCACTTTCTGCAAGGCTTACATGATTTGCAGATCAGCATGTTTGCTATTGATGAGGCTCATTGTATTTCCCAGTGGGGACATGATTTTAGGCGAGCTTATACACAGCTTGCGTGTTTGAAAGCCCAGTTTCCTTATATTCCCGTGATGGCTTTAACAGCAACGGCCGATGTGGCAACGCGTCGAGATATTCTCGAGCAACTGCATTTACAAGACCCTTTAGTGCATTTGGATAGTTTTGATCGTCCGAATATACGATTAACGCTTGCCGAAAAATACAATGGGCAGCAGCAAATATTAGGTTATTTGCGAAAACGAAAAAGTGATAGTGGTATTATCTATTGCAGCAGTCGCTGGCAAGTAGAAAAATTATCTAAATATCTAGCAAGTGCAGGCATTAATTGTGCCGCCTACCATGCTGGGCTAGAGCCTGAAATTCGAGCTTTTGTTCAAGAGGGCTTCACCAAAGATAATATCCAAATTGTTGTTGCTACCGTAGCCTTTGGCTTGGGGATAAACAAACTTAACGTACGTTTTGTTATTCATTTTGAACCGCCACGGACTATTGAAGGTTATTACCAAGAAATAGGCCGAGCGGGGCGCGATGGTCTGGCCGCTGAAGCCCTTTTTCTTTGCGATCAACAAGATATTGATCGCATCAAAAAACGCATCAATGATGGTGAAAATGAGCAAAGAAATATAGTTGAACTACAACGATTCAATGCGATGACAGGTTTTGTAGATGCACAAAATTGTCGTCGCCAAGTCATTCTTAATTATTTTGCCGAATTTACTAAAACTCGCTGCGGTAACTGTGATATTTGTCTCGATCCGCCAAGTGAATTTGAGGCGACTGAAGTAGCGCAAAAAGTTTTATCTTGCGTCTTCCGCATTGGTCAGCAAGGTGATATTCAGTATGTTATTGACGTACTTAGAGGTGAAAAAACAGCCTTAATAGTCAACCAGGGTCATGAGGCTGTGTCCACGTTTGGTATTGGACAGGAAAAAACACCCGGTTATTGGTTTTCAATTATTAGGCAACTGATTCATCTAGGGTACTTGCAGCAAGATATCGCGAACCACTCAGCACTATGCTTAACAGAGGCGTCCCGTGTCATTTTAAAGGGTGAAGAACCCCTAATGTTGGTGACCCCGCGTTTACAAAAGGCAAGTTATTGGCGCCAAAAATCCCAGTTTGATTCCTACGATAAATCATTGTTTGCTAAGATGCGCACATTAAGGAAAGAAATTGCCGATGCCGAAGATGTCGCGCCTTTTATTGTCTTCAATGATGCGACCTTGTCAGAGTTAGCACGAATAAAGCCAACGAATGCTAGGGAAATGCTTAATGTGAGTGGTATTGGTGATACTAAATTAGCTCGCTATGGACAAGCGTTTTTGGGGTTAATAAAAGAGCACCTTGGGTAATCCCAAGTCAATTATTTACTGGAATGGGTACAAGCCACGTTATTTACGGATGGTTTAATTTCAGACACAAAAAAAGCACTCGTTGAGTGCTTTATAAAAGATAAAATAAATTATTTTAAGCTTGCGTAGTATGCTGATATATTTTCAATGTCTGCCTCAGAAAGACCCATTGCCATTGGTGCCATAACCGGATCTTTGCGCATACCTGATTTAAAATCTTTTAATTGCTTAGCAAGGTAAGCTTCTTTTTGGCCTGCTAAATTAGGATACATTGGAATTGCAGAAATACCTGCTGCGCCGTGACATGCTGCACACATGGCCGATTTCGCTTTACCCGCTTCAACATCAGCAGCGAATGCTGGTGCTGCTAATACTGCTGCTGTTGCAATAGCAAGAGTCATTTTCTTCATAGTTGCCATCTCTCTTTAGTGTATAAATTTTTTATTAAAATCTTAATCGATTATAGGGAAAAAGAGCTCAATTGTCCCTAATTTTTAGTATTATACTAAAACCGATTTTGATCCAACGCAATATAAACATAATGCATTCCTTATTTAAGTTACAAAACTCGTTAAGTGCAGCGCTGCCGTTTGCTGGAACAAAGGTTAAGCCTTCACCGCTAAGAGAGTCATTCCTCATCACTCATAGCCAAGCTTGTGGGCAACTAATAGGGCTGTCTGACAAGTTTTGGTTACATGAAGAATTTAAATCCGTATTGAGTGGGGAGTACTTGCCTGAAGGCGGCGAATACTTTGCTCATGTATATGCGGGTCATCAATTTGGTCATTTTGTACCTCAGTTGGGTGATGGTAGAGCGATTTCGATTGGGGCGGTGACAAATGAACATGGCAAGACATTCGATATTCAACTTAAAGGCTCAGGCTTAACACCATATTCACGTATGGGAGATGGCAGAGCGGTGTTGAGATCCTGCATTAGAGAGTTTCTTGCCAGTGAAGCAATGGCCGCGCTAGGTATACCAACAACCAGGGCGTTGAGCATTGTTGGTAGTGAAGAGCCTGTTTATCGTGAAACAGTTGAAAAGGGTGCAGTCATGGCCAGGGTAGCTGAAAGTCACATCCGATTTGGTCACTTTGAATACTGGTTTCATCAAAATAAACCAACTGAACTTAATGCATTGGCCAGCTATTGTCTTGAACATTACTTTCCTGAAGCATTAAGCCAAGACAACCCTCACTTGTATATGTTCGAGCAAATTGTGAAACGAACCGCGATTTTAATAGCACAATGGCAGGCTCACGGTTTTGCTCATGGGGTAATGAATACTGATAATATGTCGATAATTGGATTAACTATAGACTATGGACCATTCGGGTTTCTGGATGACTATAACCCTGGTTTTATCTGCAACCATTCTGATAGCAGCGGTCGATATGCTTTTGATCAACAACCCAGCATAGGTCTGTGGAACCTTAATGCATTAGGGTTAACTTTCTCAACGTGGCTGAGTGCTGCGGAGATAACAAAATGTCTCGAAAAATATGAACCTAGCCTAGTATCTCATTATCTAGATATGATGAGACAAAAGTTAGGGCTTAATAATTGGGTGCGTTCGGATCAAGCTTTGCTAGGCCAGTTGCTATCAATTATGGCAAAACAGCAGTCTGATTATAGTTTGACTTTTAGACGGCTTAACTTAACTGCCGTTGACGATCCTGATAACGAACTCAATCAGGAGTTTCTGAATTTGTTTAGAGACCCAGCAGAGATCAAAGTGTGGTTAGACTCATATCGACAACGTCTGTTAAACAACAATTTAAACGACCAAGAGCGCGTGAACCTGCAGAATGCCAGTAATGCTCAATATATTTTACGAAATTATTTAGCGCAATCTGCGATAGATAAAGCAGAACAAGGAGATTTTTCTGAATTACATAGATTACAAGACGTACTTACGAGTCCGTTTATAACAGTGGATGGCAATGATAAATACGCCGCTGCAGCCCCTGATTGGGGTAAAACGTTGGAGATTTCATGCAGCAGCTAAATGACCAGTATCACGTATTTCAAAAAGATAACTTTATCGAATTTCGCTTTGTTGATTTTTTTGATCAAGACGATATCGCCAACTTAGCTGCAAAGCTTTTAAAAAAGATACAAGGTTGTACCTTAATTGAACAAATTGAAGGTATTGATCGAGCTTATTTTCGTTGTCGCATTGATCACGAGCATAACCCAATAGTAATCCAATTGCATTTCGAGACCTACAGTCAGTCTTGTTGGATAGAGCAAGAAGATGGCAAGGAAACCTTGATTAACAAAATCTTTCAACAATTTTAGTCTAAATATTACGCAAATTTAATTATTAGTACCTATAATTAACGTCTTGATGGTTTCCCGATGAATTGGCCATCCTGTCAACGGATTGATAAAAAACGGATTGATAAAAATAGGTTGCGCTAATAAATGAACGTTCAACAAAAAGTCATCTTCTATCCGCTACTCGCAGTGGTGGTGGCTTTTGTTGTCACTTTATTTGGTGTTGAGTACCAATTGAAGGGCATTTGGGAACAACAAATTGACACTGAATTGCAAATTACCACTACCAGCACACTTACCTCAATAGCAAGTTTACACGATCAAGTCATGCCGAATGAAGAGAGGTTTGTTTTTGACGAGTTAGCTCAAAACCACGCGATAAAAGAAGATCTCCGTTTAAGTATCATTAATAGTGAGGGTTTACTCGTTGGAGACTCAACCTTAACTACTGAAAAGCTTACGGATTATAGTAATCAATTAAACCTGAAAGAAGTTGATGTTGCGCGAATAAAAGGAATGGCGAAAGTATTAAGCAACAGCGAAGTAACCAATGAACCTATGGTGTATTTTACGCAGTTTGATACGAATACGGGTTTTACTGTAAGAGCTGGGTTGCCTTTGGCGAGCTATCAAACGCAATTATTTAATATGCGCAAAGGATTCATTTCTGCTGCTATCGTCGTAGTAATAATTGTTATTATTTTTGGTTTGTTTATTAATAAACTGGTTAAACAGGCACTACAAAAAGAAAGAAGTTTACAAGATATTCGTATCGCAGATCGGACTCGTGAGATTACCTTAATTCAGACAATGACGACCTTGTTAAATGCCTCGAAGAGTTTTGAGGAAAGTGGTCAAATTATTATAAATATTATGCCAAGATTACTGCCCTCTTTAAGCGGTAAGCTATATTTATTAGATGAAAGCGATCACCTTGTTGAAATAGTCTCGTGGGGACAACAGTTATCAGGCAATGTTTCAGTGTTGGTCAATCAAAAAGCCAATAAAGCTAATTCATCTGATGTGACCAATAGTGTCAGTTCCTATATTAGTGAGTCTGAAATGTATCAAGATTCAAGTCACCTGATATGTGTTGATTTAATTGATGAACAAGAGCTGTTTGGTGTCATTCACTTTTTAGGAAAAAGACCGACCGTTCGAGATAAAAATGTTCGTAATATCGTGATGCAACTGTCAGAACAGATCAGCTTAGGTTTAACTAATTTGAGAGTTAAGAACCAACTAAGGCATCAGGCAATTAGAGATCCGCTGACTAACCTATATAATCGACGCTTCATGTTAGAAGGTTTTGAGCAAGCGCTTCATAGAGCAGAACGTCATAATTATCCATTGGCTGTGTTAATGATAGATTTGGATAACTTTAAGAACTTTAATGATACTTATGGTCATAAAATTGGTGATCTCGTGCTTACCGAGGTCGCTGAGTTATACAGAACCAATTTACGTTTAGAGGACATTGCGTGTAGATTTGGTGGCGAAGAATTTTGTATTATTTGTCCAGATACTGGGTTGAAAGATGCGTATGCTTTAGCTGAAAAACTAAGAGTAGGTGTAAGTGAACTTGTATTGACTGATGATCAATTGAGGCTAAGCAATGTCACCATATCAACGGGCATTGCGGTTTACCCTAATCATGCATCAACTAGTCAGCAGTTGTTAATTGAGGCAGACAAGGCCTTATATAGCGCTAAGAAAAGGGGACGTAATACGACTGTGGTTTGTCAAAATACGCTATACAGTGAATCTAGCTAGAAATGATCATGATTAACTCTGATTGAGCATATTTTTTGTCTTACCTCATTTAATCTCGAATTTAAGTAATTGAAGCGCATTATCGTACAAATATCCAATAGATTGCTTTAAAATCATTATAAAAATTCAACAGAGTCTAAAGTAACCTCCATGGAAAAAATTCTTATAAGCGCTTGTTTTTTGGGGGCAAATGTAAGATACAATGCTATACCTAAGCCTTATCACCATCGAAAGTTATCTCAATGGCGAGATCAAGGTCGTTTAGTCAGCATCTGTCCTGAAGTATCAGGAGGACTTTCCACACCAAGACCCGCAGCAGAATACCAAGCATCGAGTGATCTAGTTATAGATATTGAAGGCAATGATGTCACTGACGCATTTAAGCGAGGTGCTAACCTTACGTTAGCCTTGTGTATCAAACATAATATTAAATTCGCTTTGCTTAAAGAGTTCAGCCCATCTTGCGGTTCGCAGCAAATTTATGATGGCAGTTTTTCTAGTATGAAGATTAATGGACAAGGCATTACAGCTAAGTTATTGGTAAAAAATGGTGTTAGTGTTTATTCAGAACTAATGATAGAACAGCTTATCGAGGCGATAGAAGGAGAGCACTAGGCGAATGCTATGGTATTTCGACCTGCTTGTTGCGCTTTTTTCAGTGCAAGCTTAGTTCTTTGGGTAAGTGACTCTAGCGTTTCATTTATCTTATATTCACTTACGCCTAGCGAGATGGTCATTTGAGGTAGTCGAATACCTGACTTGCTACTGATAAATCTAATTTTTTCTACACCTTGCCTGATTTTTTCAGCAATTTCAGTGCTCATACTCTGCTCTAGATCGGGGAGTAGTATTAAAAATTCATGATTTCCAGTTCTAACAGGTAGCCCACTGTCATCGACATAGCCACCAATTTTATTGGCGATTTTAGATAAAATCACATCACCAATGAGGGAGCCAAATTTTTCACTAAATTCTTTGAAGTGATCAATATCTATTACTAAAGCGCCTATTTTTTTGGATGGGTTTTCTGTCACCCATGCGTCAAAATGTTTATAAAGTGCTTTTTTATTGTATAAGCCAGTGATGCTATCAAAATAAATATCTTTTTTAGCTTCGGCCAGTTCACTTTTTAATTCGTTAGTGTTTTCTTGGTAGGTCATCATTTGCTTAGCAAACTGTTGTTGCTGAGCTTTGAGTGCACTAGAAGCCTTTTTTAAACGCAAGGCTGCCATTTTTATTTCATCTTGATTGCCAGATTCTAGGAAAGCAATATCTTCTTCAATACCCGTAGTTAAATTTTGAGTAATAATAGATGATTGTACACAGGTGTTACTCACCTGAGTCAGCACTTCATCCATATCGTCAATAATCTCTTCTCTAAAATTACTTTGCCCGACTACATGATCAATATAGAAGTGTTCAACAATAAAATTATCTGGCTTGCCATGATTTTTTAGATGACTATTTATTGCATTAATCAGAGAGGTATTTTTTCCTGCCACATATTCATAGGCGACAGAATAATTAATTGGGGTCGAAGGCAATCGCCAATCGCTTAAGGTCTCAAGCGACAGCGCCAATTTATTACTTGCTTGCTGTATAGAATCATGGTGCTTCAAATGATTCGATCCTGCTTTGTTGTTTTAATTGTTATTATCAAAGTTGTAATCTATTCTCTAGCAAAATTGATCAAAGTGCTATAAAAAATTTTTTTGAAACAGCCCTAAAGCGCCCGATTTCTATGAGAAAAGGGTGTTTTTTATAATAAAATTATAGTCTTGGTGATATTGTCGATTGCATATTAATGTCTGAAAGTTAGAATAGTTATTGTTGTTCTTTTAAAGTTTAGCTTTAATAAAAGGACGATGGTCCAATCAAAGTGTGGTCAAGCGCAAAGGAAAGCAGCGAGAACTTAACCTTGTTTTAACAGTTGAGTTCGCTAATACCATCTGTAGAAAAATACAATTTTGGGAATAATAATGAGATATATTTATATAGTTTTGGCACTGCTTTTTCTATCGTCGTGTAGCCAAACAGTACAGCAGCCCAATGCAACAACTTCAGATTATTTACAACAAATTATTGATGATTATCATCAATATGAAGAGTCGACTAGCCCCTTTAATAAATTGGAAGTGGGCGGTAATAATGCTTTGTTGCCTGACTTGAGTCCACAAAAATTATCGGCTAACCATGACCAGTTGCAGTTAATCTATAAAGAATTGATAGCAATCGAGAAAGGCTCTTTGTCCAAAGAAAAACAAATTGATTTATCCGTTCTTAAATATCGTATCAAGAATCAATTAGATCACTACATTAATAAAGAGCACTACATGCCGTTGACTGCTGAATCAGGCTTTCATGCATACATTAGCTTTATCACCAGGAGGGTAAGCTTTAAAACAGAGCAAGATTTTAAAGATTATATTTCTCGCCTTAATCATATGCCTACATATTTCGCTCAGCAACAAGCATGGATGGAAAAGGGTATCCAAGAAGGACGAACTCAACCAAAAGTTGTTCTCGAAGGGTTCGAAGATTCCATTGCCGCGTATATCAAAGAAGATGTCACTCAAAGTACTTATTATGCGCCCCTAAAGAGTATCCCCACTCATATCAGTCCTGACATTCAAGAAGAGCTCAGAGCACAAGCAAAATTGGCGATCAAAGATAAAGTTATGCCAAGCTACCAAAGGTACTATGAGTTTTTTGTTAAACGATACAAGCCCAATGCGAGATTAAATATCGCTGCATCATCTTTACCTAATGGCAAAAGCTATTATGAAAATCGAGTAGCATATTATTCAACCTTAGATCTTAGTTCAGATGAAATCCATGAAATCGGTTTGGCTGAAGTTAAACGTATTCGTGCTGAAATGCAGACGATCATTGATAGTCTAAATTTTGAAGGTGATTTTGCTAAATTTGTTGATTTTTTAAGAACTTCACCACAATTTTACGCAGAAACGCCGGAAGAATTGTTAAAAGAAGCATCATTTATTGCCAAAAAAATGGATGCAAAACTACCTTCATTATTTAAAACGTTGCCGCGCACTCCTTATGGTGTGATCGAGGTGCCAGCCAACATAGCACCAAAATATACGACAGGTCGTTATTCTGGCCCATCAACTGACGATCAGCCGGGCAACTATTGGGTAAATACATACCGACTAGATCGACGACCTCTATATGTATTGGAAGCCCTGACCTTGCATGAAGCGGTTCCTGGTCATCACTTACAGGGTTCTATCGCGCGCGAGATGAAAAATGTTCCTAAGTTCAGAAATCAAACGTATATTTCTGCATTCGGTGAAGGCTGGGGGCTATATTCTGAATACTTAGGAAAAGAGGTAGGTTTTTATCAAGATCCTTATAGTGACTTTGGTCGTTTGACTTATGAAATGTGGAGAGCTTGTCGATTAGTGGTGGACACTGGGATGCACGCGAAAGGTTGGACTCGAGATCGTGCGATGAACTATTTAGCCAGTAATACTGCTTTGTCATTGCATAATGTAAGAACAGAAATTGATCGATATATCTCATGGCCAGCACAAGCCCTATCTTACAAATTAGGTGAATTGGCTATTAAGAGGTTGCGTCAGGAAGCGGAACAATCATTAGGTGAGAATTTTGATTTAAGGGAGTTTCATGACAAAGTCTTAGAAAATGGCTCGATGCCGTTGTCTATGCTTGAAGAAGTGATCCGTCAATATATCGAAAATCAAAAAGCGAAAAGTTAAAGGACAAAAAAAACAGGTGATGGTGGTTACCATTACCTGTTTTATTGTTAGAGTTACGTTCAAAAAATAAAGGAAGCCACGCAAAGTTAACAGTAGGTTTGGCCAGAAGAAAATGCTTAAAAATAGACAAGCCCCCACTATATCTAAATTTGGCAGTTCCGCTGTCCTAGGTTTCCCCTTAGACCGGTAACTTTGCGTCTCTAGTTTTCACTAGATTTGCCTTTATCGAGCTTTAGAAGCTCAGGTGCAGTATAGCGCACCATAAAAAAAAGTAAAATCTATTTTATAATGATAAGGGAATCGTTAAGCTATATTTTACCTAAGAACAGATTAAACAAAAGATGATAAAGCAAGGAAAGTGCATTAATGACCGTTTATAGAGTAGCGTTTAGGACTATATGTTACTTATCGATTTGGTTTGTTTCACTTTCTTACGCTCAAGATCCCTTTACAGAGCAGGAAGTTCAGACTAAGAAAATCGATAAATACTATAACGCTGAAGTCTCAAAGCTTGACTTTGATGAGGTCATTCAACTAGCAAGAGATATCGTACCGAACCGAAAAAAATACGATCCAAATACTTTAGCGAAAACCTATGCTTTACTAGCAAAGATAGCAGAGATCAAAGGAGAATCGTCACGTTCCTATCAATTAACCCTGTTCGGGTTAACCTATCAACCAATCAACCCTGAAGTTGAACTGAATCTTAAGCTTAAATTAGTCGCTGGCTACTTTTTCAACAATCAATATGAAGAGTTACTTAATTTTATAGAAGAAGTTATTCTTTCTGCAGAACGTGAGCGCAATAACAAGTATCGTATACAAGCTTTGGCATACCGAGCGATGGCTAATGCGCTATTAGGAAAGCATCAAGAATCACTAATTGATTTGTTAGCCGTAGAAAGGGTTATCAATAGCAATCAATCTTTTGCTGATTATGTTGAACTGTTTGAAATTTTGGCCATATCACAGCACTACTTAGGAAATAATGACGCCTCACTAAGACTATATGAGAAGGTGTTACAACAACGTTTCCAAATAGACAAGTTGCTCGGCATTGAAACAACTTATACCCAGTTGGGTGGCGTTTACTTGAGTCTTGGGCGGCTTGACGATGCTTATAATGCTTTTTGGGAAGCCAAACGCTATGCATCCGAATTTCAGCTGCCAATAAAAATAGCTTATGCTGAATTTGGCCTAGGCAAAGTGCTGCTCAAGCAAGAGCATTATGAAAGGGCATTTAAAGCGTTAATAGAGGCCGAGAACTCGTTTAAGGGGCAAGGTCTAAATGGGCCATATTTGAACAGCTTAATTGAGCTCATCTTAGCGAGTCAAAAAACACAGAGAGTCGCTTTTGCTAATCAGCTTCTGCTGCAGGCTAGTGATATGGCCAAAACGACAGAGATTAGGTCAGAGCAAAGTGAATTATATCGCCTTTTATCTAATTTTTATCAACAGCAAGGTGACGTTAGTAAAGCGTTGTCTATGTTGCAAAAGTATATTGAAGTGACGCAGACAGTTAGCCAAAGACCAACGCCGAATCAAAAAGGCGTGGCTGAAGTTCAAGTAGAAAAGGGCAAAGTGCAGGCGCTCAAAGTTGCAGAAATCAGCGACAATAAAAATACAGTAAGTGAACAAGTCGCTCAAAAAAACAGATTAGTATTATTACTGTTGTTAACTAGCGTACTGTTCTTAATCATTATTGTTTTTCTGTGGTTAAGTATGCGTTCCCTTCGCCTAAAATATGTATATGAACAAGATGAAAGGCCAAACTCTGAGTTGCCACAGTCCACTGAAACCAAAAGGCAATTTCATGTGGCATTTAAAATGGCGAGAAAATATCAATATCCAATCAGCGTTGGCTATATAGCGGTCAATAATTGGCAAGACATTACTT
>PJEL010000563.1_pt1 | contig 43325 bp, 39 predicted proteins | sample 1853271 | NCBI WGS metagenome assembly PJEL01 (sample SAMN08108733, study PRJNA415343) | Invertebrate metagenome, whole genome shotgun sequencing project. | host: Globobulimina | place: Sweden: Gullmar Fjord | collected 2015-08
AGATAATAAAAGTTAAAACGAAGGCTGCAACAGCAAGTCCAACGTCACCGTATAGTCGCTGGCCAATTTCGGCTGCAAGAAATGACGCGCCAATGTTCACTAAGTTATTACCAATTAGGATCAGGCCAATTAATTGATCTGGACGCTCCATCATTTTTGAAACGCGAATTGCTCCTTTGTGCCCTTCGTTTTGAAGGTGCTTCAAGCGATACTTGTTGAGTGCCATAAGGCCAGTTTCAGAACTTGAAAAATATGCAGAAACAAAGATAAGTGCCGCTAGTGCAATAAATAGCGTACTCGTTGATATGTCGTCCAAGCAGGTGTTTCCTATATAGTGTTACGTAAAATTTAGTATGAGTGATTTAGTTTAAAAGTATCTCTTTTACAAAGCGACTACCAAAATAAGCCAACGACAGTATAACAGCAGCAATTACGGTGGCAAATGCGCTATTTGTGCCGCGCCAGCCGTAAACTTTATGGCCTATGGTTAATATTAAAAATATACCCCAAGCAATAAGTGATAAAGCGGTTTTATGTGCATATTCTTTGGATAACATGGTATCTAAAAACATAAAGCCTGTAAGCAAAGCGGCGGTAAGTAAAACAAGGCCTAATGCCATTAAATTAAAATGCTGTCGCTCAACAATGTTTAGCGGTGGTAAAAATGAGTTAAGTGACAAGGTTTTAGCTTTCAGCTTTGAGTCGATGTAGTGAAATTGGATGGCGTATAAGGAAGCCATGACCAAAATACAATATGCACCTACTGATAATGCAATATGAACCACAAGTGCAATAGAAGACGCCGTAACTCCCCCAGTATATAAAGCTGAGCTTAGCGGAGTTGCTAGTAGTAGTAAGCTGAGTAATGCTGAAAATCCGGTGGTAACAATAATCATCATTGGATTTAGCTGTTTTATAGAACGAACCACAACGGCTAAGTTAATTAGTCCTGCAATTAATAAGGACATAGAGGCGAGTGACAAGTGGATTTGATTGTCTATATACAATGCTTGTCTAGCAATAACTAGTTGAGTGGCAGTGGATAAAACTGAAACCAACAAAATCGCTTTAGCGTTCGTCGCACTTTTAGAGTAAATAGATTTGGCACACAACACTGAGCTCGCTAAAAAGCCAATAAAACAAGTTATTAGGCCTAACTCAATAAACGTCACTGTGGATTCCTTAAATATGTTCTTTTATTTGCAAACAAGAGACAGAAAAATAACATGAAAGTTAATCATAAACTATAAAAGAAATGCCAGTTAGGCACTTTGATGGGTGCTTAACTATATTTTAATCTTGCACCTGTATATAATCGCCCCAATAGTACATTTAAATATAGTAATAAATTCATTATTACTGAGTCATTATAAAGAGCAGCGATAATTCATGTTTAGTAATTTATCCGATCGTTTATCCGCTTCATTGAAAAAAATCAGTGGTCGCGGCCGTCTGACAGAAGACAATATTAAAGACACTCTGCGTGAAGTTCGTATGGCTTTATTAGAAGCCGACGTAGCCTTACCAGTAGTGAGAGAATTCGTAAAATCCGTAAAAGAAAGAGCGGTAGGTGAAGAAGTTGGCAAGAGCCTAACTCCAGGCCAAGTATTCGTTAAGATTGTTCAGGGTGAGCTTGAAAAAGCCATGGGCGAAAAAAACGAAGACTTAAACCTTGCTGCCCAACCTCCAGCGGTTGTAATGATGGCGGGTTTACAAGGTGCTGGTAAAACAACATCGGTAGGTAAGTTAGCTAAGTTTCTTAAAGAAAAGAAAAAGAAATCTGTATTAGTTGTGAGTGCTGACGTTTATCGCCCAGCTGCGATAAAACAGTTAGAAACGCTTGCAGCAGAAGTAGATGTAGAGTTTTTCCCAAGTACAGTTGAACAAAAGCCTATTGATATTGTTAATGGTGCGATTGCTCACGCGAAGAAAAAATTCTTTGATGTGTTACTGGTAGATACCGCTGGTCGTTTGGCAATTGATGAAGCCATGATGGGTGAAATTAAAGACCTGCATGCTGCTGTAAACCCAGTTGAAACTTTATTTGTTGTTGATGCAATGACAGGTCAAGATGCCGCAAACACAGCTAAGGCGTTTAATGAGGCGCTTCCTTTAACCGGTGTCATCCTTACTAAAGCTGATGGTGATGCACGAGGCGGTGCTGCTCTGTCGATACGTCATATTACCGGTAAGCCAATTAAGTTTATTGGTATGGGTGAGAAGATTGATGCGTTAGACCCGTTCCACCCTGAGCGTATCGCTAGTCGTATTTTAGGCATGGGCGACGTACTGTCCCTTGTTGAGCAAATTGAATCTAAAATAGATAAAGACAAAGCTGAGAAAGTCGCTAAAAAAGTGATGAAAGGTCAAGGCTTTGACTTAGAGGATTTTAAAGACCAGCTAACGCAAATGCGTGGCATGGGTGGTATGTCTAGTTTAATGGATAAGATGCCAGGTATGGGAAATATTCCTGATGCCGTAAAAGGGCAAGTTAATGATAAGCAGTTTAATCAAATGGAAGCCATCATTAACTCTATGACTAAAAAAGAGCGAAAGCATCCTGAAGTCATTAAAGGTTCAAGAAAGCGTCGTATTGCTGCAGGTAGTGGAACGCAGGTACAAGACGTAAACCGTCTGTTGAAGCAATTTACTCAAATGCAAAAAATGATGAAAAAAATGAAAGGCGGCGGCTTAATGAAAATGATGCGCGGTATGGGTGGTGGAATGCCAAAAATGCCAGGTGGTTTTCCTAAGTTAAAATAAAACAAAACCTTTTATTAAACAAAAGTACTGCAAATTCAGCTTAAAATAGCGCACTTAAAGTAAAATTCTTTCCAACGGGTCATTATTCAATGGCCCGTTTTTGTTATTACCACTTGAAATTTTCCTCCAGATCCGTACAATTGCGCGACCTTTTTTAGGGTGTCTAAAAAGGGTGGTGAATTTTCACCTTAACCATTAGTAATAATTGAGGAAATTATGGTAACTATTCGTTTAGCTCGTGGTGGCGCGAAAAAACGTCCATTCTACTCAGTCGTTGTTGCAGATAGCCGCCGTTCACGTGACGGTCGTTTCATTGAGAAAATCGGCTTCTTCAACCCAATCGCGACTGGTCAAGAAGAAAAAGTTCGTATCGATTTAGATCGTATTGAACATTGGGTAGCTACAGGTGCACAACTTTCTGATCGTGTTGCAAAAATCGTTAAAGACGCTAAGAAAGCGGCTTAATTGATTACGCAATTAAGTGAAGGTAAATAAATGAGTCAGTTAAAACAATCAGACGAGTTCATACTAGTCGGTAAAATCGGTGCTTCATATGGCATCAAAGGCTGGTTCAAGATAAATGCCTACACTGAGGTTCCGGAAGGGATCTTTGATTATAGTCCTTGGCGCGTAAGCCTCAATGGACAGCAGCACCTAGTGAAGGTTGCCGATTGGCGCCGACACAACAAAGGCCTGATTGCTAAGTTTGATGGTGTAGATTCAATAAACGATGCTGAAGCTTGGCTTCATGCTGAAGTTTTTGTTGAAGCCCAACAACTTCCTGAGTTAGAAGAAGATGAGTTTTACTGGCGTGACCTTAAGGGCATGAAAGTAATAAACGATTCTGGCTATAACCTAGGTACAGTATCTGGCTTGATGGAAACGGGTTCAAATGACGTTTTAGTAGTCGATGCAAATGCTAAAGATGCATTCGGCAAAACTGAAAGGTTGATTCCGTATATTCAGGATGACGTGATCAAATCAGTCAACAAGGAAGAAAACACCATTACGGTGGACTGGGATCCAGGATTCTGACAAATATGAATTGTCAGTTGTGGTTAGGCGTTGTTTCGCTCTTTCCAGAAATGTTTGACGCGATTACGCAGCAAGGCGTAATTAGTCGAGCCATCAAAAACGGAACTATAGAGTTCAATGCGTGGAATCCTAGAGATTTTACACATGACCGACATAGAACAGTTGATGACAGACCTTATGGCGGCGGCCCTGGTATGTTAATGATGGTGCAACCTTTAACTGATGCAATTCGCGCAGCGAAAACAGCAGCAGGGGAAGGGGCTAAAGTGATTTACTTGTCTCCGCAAGGCAAAAAGTTGAATCACGAAGGTGTTAAACAACTAGCACAAAACAAAAAGTTAGTGTTAGTCGCGGGTCGATATGAAGGAATAGATGAACGAGTGATTCAATCGGAAGTCGATGAAGAATGGTCGATTGGAGATTTTGTTCTAAGTGGCGGTGAGTTACCGGCTATGACATTGATTGATTCAGTGTCGAGAATGATTCCAGGTGTGTTAGGACATAATTTGTCCGCAGAGCAGGATTCGTTTGCAGACGGTTTACTAGATTGTCCACATTACACAAGACCTGAAGTACTGGCAGACCAACGGGTGCCAGATGTATTGCTTAGCGGCAATCATGAAAAAATCCGACAGTGGCGATTAAAAGAGTCATTGGGTAGAACCTGGTTGCGAAGACCTGATTTAATTAACAATCTAGCTCTGACTGATGAGCAACAGCGTTTGTTAAACGAGTTCCTTAGTGAACAAGAGACAAATGACGTTGTTTAGATATGCAGTGAATCCTAGAAAAGTGAGAATATAATGAGAAAAGTTAGTCAAAACATCATTAAGGCTCTAGAAGAAGAGCAAATGAAGACTGATGTTCCAGCATTTATGCCTGGTGACACAGTAGTTGTAAAAGTACGCGTAAAAGAAGGCAACAAAGAGCGTCTTCAGGCGTTTGAAGGATTTGTATTAGCGAAGAGAAATCGCGGTTTACACTCTGCTTTCACAGTACGTAAAATTTCTAACGGTGAAGGTATTGAGCGTACATTCCAAACGCACAGCCCAGTTATCGATAGCATCGAAGTGAAACGTCGTGGTGACGTACGTCGCGCTAAACTTTACTACATGCGTGAGCGTTCTGGTAAGTCAGCACGTATCAAAGAAAAGTTATCTTTCAAGAAGTAAACTTGTTTACTCGATGTTAAAAGAGGAGCACACGGTGCTCCTTTTTTTATGCTATAAAGAAAAACCATAGACTGAAAAGCGAGTCATCGTCGTGTCATTAACAGATTTACGTGAAGAGATTGATTCAATTGACACCCAGTTGGTTGAGTTGTTAGCAAGACGCCAAAAAATCACAGGTAAAGTGGGCGCATATAAGAAAACCATTGGTAAGGCGATTTACGATCCCGTAAGAGAGGCCGAGCTGATTGCGGAAAGAAGAACGCTTGCTGAGTCATTAAGTGTTAGCCCAGACCTAATTGAAGACTTGCTTCGACGTATTATGCGAGAGTCTTATCAAAGCCAACACAATTCCTATAGATGTCTACTGCCGAATACAAAAGTTGTGGTTGTTGGTGGCGCAGGTGCTCTAGGCAGCCGCTTTGTTGATATGTTTAATCGTTCAGGTTATGACGTCGTTGTATTTGAAGAGTCGGACTGGCCAAATGCAGAAGCTATTTTTTCCGATGCCAAACTCGTAATCATTTCAGTTCCTATTCAAGTTACAGAATCGGTTATTGCCCAACTGCCAAAGCTTGATGAAGAATGTATCTTAGCCGATTTAACCTCGCTCAAGCATCAACCGCTGCAAGCTATGTTAGAGCAACACAATGGTCCTGTTGTTGGATTACACCCTATGTTTGGTCCAGATGTACCTAACTTTGTAAAACAGGTAGTGGTGGTTTGTGATGGCCGTGACGAGCATAAGTATCAATGGCTTATAGAACAGTTAAAGTTATGGGGCGCAATATTAGAAGTTGATCAGGCAAAACAACATGATTCAAGCATGGAGATTATCCAGGCTATGCGTCACTTTACTACTTATGTCTACGGTCGGTTCTTGGCAAAACAAGATCCAAATTTAGATCAGTTGTTAAGACTGAGTTCTCCAATTTATCGTCTAGAATTAGCAATGACCGGGCGACTGTTTGCTCAAAACTCACAATTATATGCAGATATTATTTATAGTGCTGAGGATATTGAGACGTTAGCGGAAAGTTTTTGCTCAGAATTGACCAGCGCACTGAGCGATTTAAAGAACAAAGACAAGGCTGCCTTCAAACAATCATTTGAAGGTGTTGCTAATTGGTTTGGTGATACATCAAGTCAGTTTCTTGTTGAGAGCCGAACAATGCTAAAAACTGCGCACGACGCAAAGTCAGTTAAGCAGTTGAGTAGCAAATAAAAAAAATAAATTTTTATGTAAAATTATCGTGTTGAAAATTGGCGAAAGTAAGGGACTACGACTAAAATATTCAGGAATAGAAAATTCGTTAAGTTAAATCCGAGACTTTAAAGGACCCTTTATGTCTACCGAAAATGCACTATTAACAATTTTGGTCGAAAAGATTCAGAGCGACTCTTTAGTACTTCCTACATTACCTGAAATAGCTATAAAAATTCGAGAAGCAGCTGACGATCCAGATGTTAATCTACATATGATGGCAGGGGTTATTGCGCAAGATCCTGCCTTGTCAGCGCGCTTAGTTAAAGTCGCCAATAGTGCTTTTATGGGTCGTTCGGTGAAAGTGGAATCACTTAATCAAGCCGTTACTCGTATTGGTTTAAGGCAGATTAAAAACATAGCAACAGCGATTGCTATGGAACAGCTTTTTGTTTCTAAAAATGATCTTGTTCGTGAGTATATGAGCAAGTCTTGGGAAAAAACGGTTAACGTTGCTTGTGTTGCAATAGCAACAATGCAACATTGGCAAAAAGATCATAAGCACGAGTCCATTAATATTGATACCTTAACTCTTGCTGCTTTAGTACATAGCATTGGTGTATTGCCAATTTTGACAGAAGCGGAGAGACACGAAGAGGTTTTTGCAAATCCAAGTTTCTTAGAAGCGGCGATTAAACGCATGGGCGGAAAGCTTGGCGGCGCTATTATGCGTTCATGGGATTTCTCAGGTGACTTTATTGAAATTGCCGAAAAGTGGAATGATCTTGATTATCAAACTGAGTCTGTAAACTACATCGACTTTGTAAGAGTAGGTGCCCTGTATAATGACTTACTTTGTAAAGGACAAGCTGATATTGATAAGTATGAGCTGTATGTCGAAAAAGGCGTGGTTGATGATATTGCTTACTTTAAAACAGATGAGTTTGCCAAAGCACTAGGCGATATTAAATCTGTATTTGCATAGCTGTTACAAGAAAGATATTACAAGCATAAATGTCTTAGGCACAGGTTGAGAGTCTATTTACTAGTTTCAGCCTAGGCTTTACTAATAATGTTAAATAAAAAAGCTAACTCAAGTGAGTTAGCTTTTTGTTAGATAATTGACCCGTCCTAAACTACAAAATACTTCAACAACAAGTCTCTATTATTATTCTTTAGTGTCCCAAACAGACACCAAGTCATTTATAAGGTTATTCAGTTCACCCGTCATTAATGCGAAGTCTGCATCAAACTTTGCTAACTTGTCATCAGATGGAACATCATCTGTTTGTTCTTTTACGATATCCAAAAATTTAATTTGTTTAATCGCCGCTTCTTCATTTACAACAAATTTTGCTTTTTCATCCCAAACTAAACCTAATTTGTGAACAAACTTTCCGTTGGCAATATGAAGCTGAACTTCTTCTTCCGTCACATCATGGTTTTTTAATTTAGCAACTGCCGCTTCTTCGTCTAATGCTTTTAACTCTATGTCGCTGGCAAACTGAAAAGGTCGTGGCAGTTCATCGTTCTTCACCCAAGAGGTCATAGCTAACATAAGGTCTTGTTCTGGCTTGAGTGGTAAAACCGGTAAAGTACCAATGCACTGTCTTAACATAGCTAACAGTGTTTCAGCACGATTCGCACTGCTGCTATTAACAACTATCCATTGGTTTTTTATATCTATATAGGCATAAAGACGACTATTTTTAGTGAATGCTTTTGGTAGTAATGTTTGAACAATTTCTTCTTTAATTGTCTGCTGTTCTTTCTTACCTACTTTTTGGCCGCGCTCTTGCTGAATCAATTGTACTTTTTCTTCCAGTGCTTCTTTAATCACAGAAGAAGGTAAGATTTTTTCTTCGGTTTTTAAGCAAATTAGAAAGGTATTATTGGCCGCATGCAATAAGCCTTCTGTACCAGGAATGGCAGGAACCCAACCTTGTTTTTGTTGATCTTGGCTGCCACAAGGACGAAAAAGGTGTTCTTCTAAATGATCACTAACTTGCTCAGCAGTTAATTCAAATGGCTTGGTAAATTTATAAATGAAGGCGTTGTTAAACCACATACAGCTTAATCTCTAAAAAACAAAACGGGAAAGAATAATAACAAATCGTGAATATTTAACACCTGAATTTTACCATTCAATTCAGGTGTTAAATTGCGCTACGAAGGAATGACTTTTGGGAACCTAATGTTGTAGGTGAGGCCTTTCTCTGGTTCGCTGTGTGCCGTTATCTCACCATGAAGCGTTTGCTTTACAAGGTTGTAGGCTATGTTTGTACCTAGCCCTGAGCCGCCAACGTTTCGTTTGGTGGTGTAAAATGGGTCAAATAATTGCGATATTTGATCTTTGCTAATACCTTGGCCATTGTCATGGTAAATAATATCAATTTGATCAACATTGTCAGTGACTGTTATATCAATAACGCCATTTTTGATGCCATCAAAGCCATGTATAACACTGTTGATAATAAAGTTGGTAAATATTTGAGAAAGTGCCCCAGCGGGTATAGAAATTTCTAAGTTTAGTGGGCAATCGATATTGACTGTATGCAAACCTTTTTTCAATTCAGGTTTTAAAGACGCAACAATTTCGTTCAGGTAAGCATTAATATTGATTAACCTGTCGGCTTCACTCGTTTGATCAACGGCAATTTGTTTAAAGCTAGCAATCAACTCACTGGCTCTTTGTAAGTTGTTAGTCAAAAGTTCAGCACTTTGCTTACTTTCAGCAAGAAATGCTTTCATGTCATTTGCGCTTAATGTTTGGTTTTCTAGCTTGTGGTCAATTTCTTTTAAACGTTCATTTAATACACTTGTTGCTGTAACACTAACGCCAATAGGTGTATTTACATCATGAGTAATACCGGCAACTAAGCCACCTAATGCTGCAAATTTTTCAGACTCAACAAGCTTGCTGTGAGCCATCTGTAACGTTTCAATTGTGTTTTCTAACTCATGTGTTTTTTTAAGCAATTGCTCTTCAGTATGACTACGAGTTTCAATTTCTTGTTTCAAGGAGTTCTGATTGCTCTCTAGTTGATACTTCTGTCTTTGCAAATCCATCATCGCTTGACTTAAATTGGCGGTTTTCTTAGAGACTTCCTGTTCCAACATGAGATTCTGTTGATCAAGCATGTCGTTACTTTTGAGCAATTGTTTTTGAGTTTGTTTTAACTTGTTCTGCGATTCTGAAAACTGAGAAATAATACCATTAAAAGAGGTTTGAATTATGCTCAACTCACTGCCAGATAACTTATCGACATCTAACTTCATGTCAGCAACATCTTGTTGGTTTAGGTTTTCTAATTGTTCAACTAAATCATCTAATGGTGTCGTGAGGTGTTTTTTGAAGGCCATCAAAAATAATGCAATTAAAAACGTTGTTTTGGCAAAGGCGCTGCCTACCATAAAGTAAACACTTAACAGTATTCTGTCGATGACGACATTTCTAGAGGAGAATAACGTAACATCACCAACCAAAGTACTTCGTCCTGAAAACTCAAAAACTAAAGGAAATCGATAGCCAAATAACCCATTTTCACCAGTGATCATTGTGCCAGTTAATGCAATAGAATTAGAGTCAATTAACTTACCCTCTGAGTTAAACAAGGTATCGTTTACTTCAACAACATTTAGATCCGTGTTACCACTTTGAGTTAATTGCTCTCCTAAATCATTTCTGACTAATACGCCTTCGATCATAGGTATCGCAACTAAACCATCGGATATTGAAACCACTTGCGGTGTGTTCAACTCCCAAATTGCACGGGTAAGACTTGCACTGAAGGTGCTTTCTAAGGTTCTCAACTCTTTTGCAATGTAACTTTTTGTATTGGAAAACTCAGCAATCAATTGAACGCAAGTTACGGCAAACGTCAGTACAAAATACACAGACAGTACACTCACTAGAAGTTTTCGAGATATGCTTTGTTTTGCCTTCATTGAAGATTAGGCCCCAATTAAAATTTTGTTTTTAAAAGAATGTTCGAAGGATAGCTAAGTCATTGGCATATGACTATGTAATATCGAAAAAAAAGTTATTTTATCTAACTATTATATCCTAGTAGAATGTTGCTAACTTGCCCACTAAATGCCGGTATTATGATCAGAAATATAGATTGGAATCATTTCTTTGAAGAACAAAGTAACCAAACTTACTTTGAAACTTTACAGACGAATATCAAAAATTCGCGTAATAAAACTGAAAGAGTTTTTCCTCCAGAGGAACAAGTGTTCAATGCATTTGAAGCAACGTCTCCAAAAGACATAAAAGTTGTTATTTTAGGTCAGGACCCTTATCACGGTTTTGGACAGGCAAACGGCTTAAGTTTTTCAGTAAGCAAAGGTCAAAAAATACCACCTTCACTTCGTAATATTTATAAAGAGCTAGCGTTAGAATACCCAGACTTTGGCACGCCAAAACATGGTGATTTACAGCCATGGGCAGAACAAGGTGTGCTGTTACTCAATGCAGTATTAACGGTAGAAGAAAGTAACGCGAATTCACATAAAGATTTTGGTTGGCATATTTTTACGGACAATGCGATTAGATATGTGAGTGATCATTGTAGCAATGTCGTATTTATATTGTGGGGAGCGTTTGCGCAGAAAAAAGAAGCCTTAATAGACGCTGAAAAGCATTCTATCTTGAAGTCTCCACATCCTTCGCCGTTGTCAGCGAGAAGAGGCTTTTTTGGCTGTGACCATTTTAAGGCAGCCAATGCATATTTAGAGAGTAAAGGTAAGACCAAAGTGAATTGGAACTTACCTTGATCACTTGGTTAATCTAAAACTCTAGATCTGCGACGTCATAGTCAGCAGACGGGTCTATATCCTTTAGTTCGTTGCGCAATCGATACTTATCTTTGATCGATTCAATTTCGCGCCATTTGCGTTTTGCAGCTCGTTTACTAGTTTTTTTACCAGTATCGTTTAAAGCACTTTCAAATAACTCAGCTAGCCCTTCCATATCGGCCCCTTAACAGTGTAATTATTATTGTTATAAGGATATTAGATGGTGATTAAACACACACCTAAAACGCTTGCACTCGTTTTATCACAACAGGGGCTAAAGTAAAGATAAAATGTGAAAAAAATATGAACGATTTTTGAAAGTTAAATGAACAAAAATGGTTTGGTTTTTGTTCTGTCAACTGGCATTCAACGTAACTTATTGTTGCTTAAACTTTTTTAGTCTTAAATGAAGTCCAGTGGTCAGCATAACGCCAACTAAAATTAAAACTCCACCAAAAAGCATATTTAAATACAGAGGTTCATTTAGAAAGAGGCTGCCAAAGCAAACCCCAAAAATAGGAATGAGATATGTGACTGACATGGCAATCGTTGGGCTGGTACATTCAATGAGTCGATAAAAAAGGATATAAGCAAAACCAGTACAAATGGCACCTAAGGCAATAATCGCCATCCAAGCTGTGCTATTTACCGACAGGATAAATTCTAGATTGTTATTTATAAAAAATATTGGCAATACGATAATAGAGCCGACAAACATCGTTCCTGATGCAACTAAAAGTGACGGTACATGATTTAAATGCTTTTTCGAGTAGTTAGATGCAATTCCGTATAAGCAAGTAGCTGAAACCACCGCTAGAATAGCGAGAACGTCGTTGTCTAAGCTAAAGGATAGTTTATGCAGTGTTAGTACTATTACCCCTATAAAGCCTATCAGAAGACCAAACCAACCGCTTCGTATAAGTACAGCGTTAAATAGTAATACGCCAAAGAATGCGCCCCACAAAGGCGTTGTTGCATTAACAATAGACGCTAACCCCGCTTCTAATGAAAGTGCTGCATAAGCAAATAACATAAACGGAATGACAGAGTTACCAACACTGACCAAAATTAAGTTTTTCCAGATATTAACTTGGTCTTTTTTAGGAAGTGGTAGTAAGGATTTTTTAGTGACGTAGATAAAAACAGGTAACAAGGTTAAGCCAGCAATAAATACCCGCAAGGCGGCCATATTTAAAGCACCAAACTCAGGGGAGGCAATACGCATAAACAAAAATGAAGCGCCCCAAATAGAAGCCAGTAATATCAGTTCTATGTAATATTTTGGGTTCACTTCATTTCCTTATGCAATAAAGACTTCTATTTAACAGCGCTTCTAAAACTGTCCACCAACTGTTGGGTTGATGAATCTAGCGTTTCAGTTTGTTGGCCTTGAAGCGCATTTAGTACAGACTCGCCTAATACCTTGCCAAGTTCAACGCCCCACTGATCAAAGCTGTTCACATCCCAAATTACGCCTTGGACAAACACTTTGTGCTCATAAAGAGCAACTAAAGCACCAAGTTGTTTTGGTGACAACTCCTCCATTAGCAGAGTATTCGACGGACGATTACCTGGCATGCGTTTATGAGTGGCCAGTGATTTTGCGTCATTGTCTGACATGCCTTTCGCTACTAACTTTTGAGTTACTTCTTCAACCGTCTCACCTTGCATCAATGCTTGGGTTTGTGCAAAACAATTGGCCGCTAACATTTGATGGTGTTCCACTTCTGAGTGGTTTGGTTTAATAGGTAAAATAAAGTCAGCAGGAATAACGGTATTGCCTTGATGCATTAACTGGTGGAATGCATGTTGTCCGTTTGTTCCTTCACCGCCCCAAATAATTGGGCCTGTAGCATAGTCAATTGGCTGGTTTTTTGTATCAGTAGACTTGCCATTTGATTCCATATCCAACTGCTGGACATAAGCTGGAAAGCCTCTAAGGTAATGACTGTAAGGCAATAGTACATGCGCTTGGCTACCAAACATGTTTCGATACCAAACACCTAAGGTTGCCATTATTACCGGCAAGTTATCTTCAAATGGTGTTGATTGAAAGTGCACGTCCATGTCGTGACCACCGGCAAGGATATCGGCAAAGTTTTTATAACCAATGGCTAACGCAATAGGCAAACCTATCGCTGACCAAAGAGAATAACGACCGCCAACCCAATCCCACATTGGAAAGATGTTATCAGGGTTAATGCCAAATTCGGTGGCTTTAGCAATGTTGCTAGATACACACATAAAGTGTTTGCTGATATCTTCAAACTTAGCGCCTTGCGCTAACAACCAATCTCTTGCTGTTTCAGTATTCTTCAGGGTTTCTTGAGTACCAAAAGACTTTGAACTCATGATAACTAATGTTGTTTCTGCATTTAACTTGGCGAGCACGTCGGTAATATGATGGGCATCAACATTAGCAACAAAGTGCACATTTAGTGATTTTACTTTGTAAGGTTTTAGCGCCTCAGTTACTATTTTAGGACCTAAAAATGAGCCACCAATACCAATGGCTATAACATCTGTAAACGCTTTGCCGGTATAACCTTTGCGTGTGCCATTGTGTACTTCATTAACAAATGATTCGATTTTTGATAAGGCGTTATGAACATCTTCAATAATGTTTTGGTCATCAACCATGACTTCACTGTTTTTTGGTGAACGCAAAGCGGTATGTAAAACCGCTCGGTCTTCCGTTGTATTGATAACGCCACCGGAAAACATTTGTGCTGTTTTTTCTTTCAAGTTTGCTTGATTAGCCATTGAAATTAGAGCTTCAAATGCGTCTTTATCAATATTGTTCTTAGAAAAGTCTAAGGTGAAGCCACATGCCTTTTTAGTGAACAAACGCGCTCTTGACGCATCCTGTTCAAAAAGGTCCTTCATGTGCACGCTTTTTAAACGTGCATAATGAGGCTGTAGCGAATCTAAAATAGTCTGACTCATTGAACTAAAACCCTATAATTTGGCTGACAGTAGAGCTTCTAATTTCACTTGGTCTTTAGCGAAATTACTAATACCTTCAGCTAACTTTTGAGTCGCCATTGGGTCTTCATTATGGTCCCAACGGAATTCTGCTTCCGTCATTGCTGCTGGGCGCTCAGATTTGTTGCCTTCAAAAGATAATGCTTTTGGTAAAGGCTGTTCTATAGCGTCTAATTCTTCTAATAAAGCCGGTGCTATTGTTAAGCGATCACATCCAGCTAACGCCATGATTTCGTCAGTATTTCGGAAGCTTGCGCCCATAACTACTGTGTTGTAGCCATGCTGTTTGTAATATTGGAAAATGTTGCGAACTGAAATAACGCCAGGATCTTCTTCGCCACTGAATTCTTGCTTCTCACCATTCGCTTTGTGCCAATCTAAAATACGGCCTACAAATGGAGAAATTAAAAACACGCCAGCTTCTGCACAGGCTCTTGCTTGAGCAAAACTAAATAACAAGGTTAAGTTACACTGTATGCCTTGTTGCTCTAATATTTCAGCGGCTTTGATGCCTTCCCAAGTGGACGCCATTTTTATTAATACGCGATCACGAGCTATGCCAGCTTGTTCATAAAGCTCTATCAAGCGAAGTGCTTTAGCGACTGTTTTTTCGGTATCAAATGATAATCTTGCGTCAACTTCTGTGGATATACGGCCAGGGATTAGAGCATTGATTTCTTTACCAATTAATACCGCTAGTTGGTCAGAGGTATCTTCAAGTTGTTGCGCTTTGTCATTTGATTGCTGTTTTGCCCACGCTACAGCTTGATCAATATACTTTGAGTATTCTGGGATTTGAGCCGCTTTTAATAACAATGACGGGTTTGTTGTTGCGTCAACCGGACGGAACTTTGCAATTGCTTCAATTTCGCCAGTATCAGCGACAACGGTGGTCATTTCTCTTAATTGTTTTAATACACTAGACATTTTTTATTCCTGAAAACTTTTTGTGCCGAATAGACGTAGAATTGATTACTTTCTGGACACCAACAGTATAGTTGGCTTTGCGGCATTGTGATGATTATTACTTGATGCTAAAACTACAAAGAAAGATGAATTTATTCAAGCATGATTCGTAATTAAACCACGGTTTTTGTAGACTTATGCGTATATTTATTTAAAACCTTCGTAAAATTACGACAAACTGTAGTTTTACCGCTTAAATCGAGAATAAAATGAACACAGTTTCAAATGAATCAACCATAGATGATTCTCTTAAAAGTACAGTCACATTATTTGGTTACGGTGGTCTGATTCCTTTTCTTTATTTTGCACTTTGCGCTTGGTTCCCAAACTTAAACCTAGTTGGTGGCGACCCACTTTTTATTTTTAGAATGTACAGCGCCGTTATCCTTAGTTTCCTAGCGGGATCATTATGGGTATTTGGATTGTTGGCAGGGCAGTATCAGCAACAAGTGAAGGTTCGCAGTCGGAGTCTTATCTGGTCGGCGATATTGTTATCAATACTCGCTTGGGGCAATATTTTTATAGTTGGCAAAGCGGCTTTATTTGTTGGCGGTTTATTATTTTTAGTGGTGTGGCAAATTGAGCAGAAAACCGAGTTAACAAAGTGTTATCCAACTTGGTATACTGACCTAAGAGCAAAGTTAAGCATGAGTGTAGCGGCGTTACATATTATTATTTGGTTAACGGTAAGCTAGTCTTAAACTCATTTTTCAAATCAAAAAAGAAGCGATTTAATATGTTGTATGTAATTTCTCCGGCAAAAAACTTAGATTATGAAACTAAGCCCGCAACTCAAAAGTATACGCAACCGGAATTAATGTCGGATGCAACAGAGTTAGCGAATGTATGTAAAGATTTAACGCCACAAGATTTAAGTTCGTTGATGCATATTAGCGACAAATTAGCAGGGCTGAATGCAGCTCGCTTTACAGAGTGGCAGCCTGACTTCACTCCAGAAAACGCAAAACAAGCCGTGCTCGCCTTTAATGGTGACGTTTACACAGGCTTAGAAGCTGAAAGCTTTAATGATGCAGAGTTTGATTATGCACAAAAACACCTTCGTATTTTGTCTGGCCTTTATGGTGTATTAAAACCATTAGACTTGATGCAGCCATATCGATTAGAGATGGGCACAAAACTATCAAACCCTCGTGGCGATAACCTTTATCACTTTTGGGGTGACATTGTCACAAACAAAATTAATGAACAAATTGATGCGGTAAATGCACCATATCTAATCAACTTGGCTTCAACGGAATACTTTAAGTCGGTTAAGAAAAAACAATTAAAAGCGCCATTAATTACGCCAACCTTTAAAGATTGGAAAAACGGTCAATACAAAATGATCAGCTTTTTTGCAAAAAAAGCACGCGGCATGATGGTTCAGTACTTAATAAAAAACCAAGTAGAAACGTTAGAAGACTTGCTCAAGTTCGACATGGCAGGTTATGTTTATAACTCGGAACTGTCAAAACCAGATGCACCTTGTTTTACTCGAAAAGAGCAAGATTAACTTTTTGATAAAATGACTAGCAAAGAGTCGCTTGGCTCTTTGCTTTAATTAATTGCATCGATAACTTGAGTGTAATTAATGAGTCCCACAGCCACCTCTGTTTCTGATAACCACTATCAGTCTTTTTTAAGCGAACTTAAAACGGCCATACCCGCCGCGCAACTTATTGATGACCCATTAAAAAATCTTGTTTATTCCACGGATGCCAGTTTTTATCGACTAATAGCCAAGCTCGTTGTTATTGTTGATAACGAAACCCAATTAAAGTCGACTTTACAGCTCGCTAATCAGTATTTAATTCCTGTTTGTTTCAGAGCCGCAGGAACAAGCCTTTCCGGTCAAGCCATCACAGATTCAGTGCTTATTAAGCTTTCAAGTAAATGGCAAGATTATGAAATTTCAGATGACGGCCAAACCATAACAATGCAGTGCGGTGTGCTAGGCAGTGCTGCAAATTCTGCGTTACTCCCATTTAATAAAGTTTTAGGGCCAATGCCAGCTTCAATTGATGCTGCAACTGTTGGCGGTATGGCAATAAATAATGCCGCTGGCATGAACTCACTAGACACGTATGGTCAAATGCTCAGCGCAAAGTTCATCTTAGCGAACGGATATGAGTTTGACTCAAAAGAGATTAAAGCTAATCCGTCAAAGCAAAGTGAGTTTATAAAGAACAACAAAGGGTTAGTTGATGGAATAGAGCTGTTAATGCAGCAGGTAAGATCAAAACCCGATTTAGTAGAAAAAATTTCAATAAAATACCAAATTAAAAATACCACGGGTTATAGCTTGCGAGCTTTAATAGAGTTTGATGATGTAATTGATGTTATTTCCCACTTGATGATAGGTTCGGAAGGAACTTTAGGGTTTATTTCCCACATCACCCATAAAACTGTCGATATTTTACCTTTTAAAGCAACTTCACTGGTTATCTTTGATTCGCTTTCTGATGCAGGACTTGCGGTTCAACGCCTTAAGGAAGTACAAATCTCATCGCCTTCAAGTATTGCCGCAGCCGAGTTAATAGACTACTTGGCGCTCAAAGCCATTAAAGATGAGCCTGGAATGCCGTCGTGTTTACATCACATTTCACACAATAATGTGGCTCTACTTATTCAGGTTGAAGGTCATTCAAATCAAGAGTTAGATGCAAGGGTAAAGAGTACCGAAGCTTTATTAGCGGGACTGACTTTGTTTGAGCCTGCCGTTTTTACTCGAGAGCCAAAGCAAATTAAGTGCTACTGGCAAATGCGCAAAGCAATTTTCCCTGCGGTTGGGGCGAATCGCCCGGCTGGAACGACGGCGCTGATAGAAGATGTCGCATTCCCTATTGATTCTTTACCGAATGCTTTGGTGGATCTTCAATCTTTGTTGTTGGAATTTGAATACCATGACGCAGTGATTTATGGCCACGCTTTAGATGGCAATCTCCACTTTATATTTTCGCAAGCCTTTGACAATCAAGATAAAATAGACCGCTATGAATTATTTATGAGAAAAGTGGTTGAGCTCGTTGTTGATAAATATCAAGGCTCTTTAAAAGCTGAGCATGGTACAGGCAGAAACATGGCTCCTTTTGTTGAGCATGAATGGGGCACTCCGCTTTATGAAGTAATGCTTCAAATAAAACGGTTGTTTGATCCAAATGGCATACTAAATCCAGACGTGATGATCACGGAGGATCAACAACTGTTTATCAAAAACATTAAACCGCTGGTGGCGGGCAATGAGCTTATAGATAAGTGTATTGAATGTGGTTTTTGCGAACGCCAGTGCCCAAGCCGAAATTTAACCTTTACGCCAAGGCAACGTATAGTAGCCCAGCGCCATTTGATGGCCTGCAATGACTCATCTCAGAGCTTAATTAAAACTTTTCAATATAACGTTAATGATACTTGTGCTGGTTGTGGTTTATGTGAAACCAGCTGCCCGGTTGGCATAAACACGGGTGACTTAGTCAGACAACTAAGAACAAAATCTAATTCGCCACTTTCAAACAAAATAGCAAATACAGTTGCTAACTACTTTGGTTTAGCAGTAAAGGCCAGTAGGCTAGGCGTCAAAGTTGGGCGTTTTATACAAAGTAAGCTTTTACAAGACAAACTACATCAACAAAATATTGTTCAACCTGAATTCCCCCATAGTCAGTCCGGTAAAATGAGCTATCTGAATAGACCTGCGCTACCCAAGGCATACAAAGCTCCAAAAAGTGTGGTGAAAAGTAATTCGAGCATAGGTAAACCAAAGGTGGTGTTGTTTTCTGCATGTGTAAGTCGAGTATTCGGGAGCGCATTATCGACAACGACAGATAAAGCCTTAGACTCACAACAAGATTTGGTTTTTAATCGTTTGCTTGATAAGGCTGGGTATGAGGTGATTATGCCGGATCAAATTGACTCGTTATGCTGCGGTTTGCCCTTTAAAAGTAAAGGTTTTCCTGAACAGGCAAAACAAAAAGCGGATTCGTTGTTTGGGTCTTTATTAAAGGCCAGTAATCAGGGTGAGTTTCCTATTTTGCTTGATACTAGCCAATGCAGTTCTCAGTTAATTTCAGCACTGACGCCAAGTCAAAAGGATCTGTTAAGCCTGTACGACCCTTTAACTTTTGTTAATAGCCATTTATTGCCTAAGCTTAATGTTACGCCAAAAGCACAACCTGTTGCGTTTCATTTAACTTGTGCGGCACGCAAAGACGATAAAGCGACAGCAGCTTTAGATATTATGAAAGTTTGTGCAACAAATGTTGTAATACCGGAGCAGGTTACTTGCTGTGGTTTTGCAGGAGATAAAGGGTTTACTGTGCCTGAGCTTAATCAAAGTGCCTTAGCTGAACTGAAGCAACAAGTTCAGGGTTGCCAAAGCGGTTATTCCACCAGTAGGACCTGCGAAATAGGGCTTAGTCATCATAGCGGTATTAATTATCAGTCCATCTACTATTTAATAGATGAGGTAACTGACGCAAAAGTTTAAGTAAGTGTATTTGTTTACATAGATTTACGACTAAATATGCAATTGTTTTAAATAAAAGTAGCTCAAATAGCTCTCTTGAGTAAAATAGCGCGTATAAAAATAATAGATAAAGAAAGGGGACAAGGTTTGGCTGAGATTGAAAGAGAATCAATGGACTTTGACGTAGTCATCGTTGGAGCTGGCCCTGCGGGTTTATCGGCCGCTATTCGCTTGATGCAAAAAGCAGAAGAGAATGAGCAAGAGTTAATGGTTTGCGTTGTTGAAAAAGGGTCGGAAGTAGGCGCACATATATTGTCTGGTGCCGTTTTAGATCCAAAAGCATTAATAGAATTAATTCCTGACTGGAAAGAGCAAGGTGCACCGTTAAATGCGGCGGTGAGTAGCGATGAAGTTTATTTCCTTCGTGGTGAAGAGTCGGCTTCTGCGGTACCTGGATTGTTGTTCCCAAAAACCATGCACAACGATGGCAATTATGTCGTGTCTATGGGTAATGTATCTCGCTGGTTAGCGGAAAAAGCTGAAGCCATGGGTGTTGAGATTTTCCCTGGTTTCCCAGCATCTCACGTTTTATATGATGACAACGGCGCAGTTGTTGGCATTCAAACGGGTGATATGGGCTTAGATGAAGAAGGCCAAGCTAAAGATTCGTTTATGCCGGGCATGGAACTGAGAGCTAAATATACGATTTTTGCTGAAGGTTGCCGTGGACACTTAGGTAAGTCTTTAATTTCTAAATATAAACTAGATGAAGGCAAGTCCCCTCAACATTACGGCCTTGGTTTTAAAGAAATTTGGCAGGTGCCTGCTGAACAACATCAACCAGGTTTAGTAGTTCACACTGCAGGTTGGCCTCTAACTGATGGCGCTACGGGTGGCGGTTATTTATATCACGCAGAAGATAACCAAGTCGTTTGTGGTTTAATTGTCGACCTCAACTATTCAAATCCACACTTAAGTCCGTTTGACGAATTCCAACGCTTAAAGCATCACCCGGTTTATGCAAAACACTTAAAAGGTGCAAAGCGCATAGCCTATGGCGCAAGAGCTATCACTAAAGGTGGTTTAAACTCACTTCCTAAAATGACCATGCCAGGTGGCTTTTTAGTTGGTTGTAACGCCGGCACACTTAACTTTGCTAAAATCAAAGGTAATCATGCAGCAATGAAATCAGGCATGTTAGCAGCTGAAACTATTGCTGACGCTTTAAAGGCTGGTGATGAAGGTCAGCAAGACCTTGTTCAATATCAAACTGCGTTTGATGCTAGCTGGTTGTATGATGAGCTTTATTCAACAAGAAACTTTGGTCCTGCTTTACACAAGTTAGGTACTGTTGTTGGTGGTGCTTACAATACGATTGATCAAAACTGGTTTGGCGGTAAATTACCGTTCTCGTTTAAAGACGAAACACCAGATTACGCATCGTTAAAGCCAGCTAATGAAAGCAAAATGATTGAGTATCCAAAACCAGATGGTCAATTGAGCTTTGATAAGTTATCTAGTGTATTTTTGTCAAATACTAACCATGAAGAAGACCAACCGGTACATTTAAAACTTGCGGATAAAACAATTCCTCTAGCTCAAAACTTAACTCAGTTTAACGAGCCTGCGCAACGTTACTGTCCAGCTGGTGTATATGAAATAGTTGAAGAAGAAGCGGGACAGAAGTTCCAAATCAACTCTCAAAACTGTGTGCATTGTAAAACGTGTGATATCAAAGATCCGGCGCAAAACATTACCTGGGTAACACCAGAAGGTGGCGGCGGTCCAAACTATCCAAATATGTAAGAATTACGTATTTACTCGTTATCTAAAAACCAGCCCATGTAGGCTGGTTTTTTATTGCCTTTTTTATGACCTTTTTATCACCTTTGCTTTATTCATTTACTTTACTTTATTCATTTACTCTACGGTGTTACTTGATTATCAATACTTTACTGCTGTTCAACGATACAGACTTGACCTTTTGGGTGAGCAAGGTAAAACAGTATAATGATTAACAAACTTCCAAAATATAATAAGAAAATAACATGAAACTAAATAAGACATTTTTGGCGTTAGCCATAGCATCGAGTTTTGTAATTACAGCTTGTAATGACTCAAAACCAACCAGCAATAACACTGAATCTTCAGCGGTTAATGACCAAGTTACGTCCGCAGAGGGAAACATTTCTGAAGAACAAATAAAGTTAGCGTCGGTAGAAGCAAACAAAGTTTTTGACGAAATATACATGGCTGGCGTGATGCGCAATCCCGTGTTTCAGACTTACTTAGGCATAAAAGATGATTATGATAAGTGGTTTGATTTGTCAGCTGAAGCGGCAGAAGCAGAGCTGACCATTGTTAAAAAAGACTTAGCAACTATTGCAGCAATTGATGAGTCTAAGCTAGATGAACAAACAAAAATAAGTCGTCAGCTTTATATCCAGCAATTGGAAAATGAAATTGCGGATCACCAATGGCGTTTACATAATTACCCAGTAAACCAAATGTTTGGTACGCACTCGCAAATACCGGCATTTTTAATTAACCAGCATTCAATTGCCAACGAAAAAGAAGCGCGAGATTATATCTCAAGAATAAAAGGCGCTGAAAAAGTTCTTTTTGATGTGGTCGATAACCTAAAAGCTCGCGAAGCAAAAGGCATTATTGCGCCTAAGTTTGTATTCCCACATGTTATTCGTGATTCAAAAAATATCATCGTTGGTGCACCATTTGATAATGGTGACGACAGCACAATCTTGTCTGACTTCAGCCGTAAAGTGAATGCCTTAGAACTAGAGTCTGAAACTAAGTCGGTGTTAATTGCAGAAGCAAAAGCAGCTCTAATCTCTAGTTTAAAGCCTGGTTATGACAAGCTCGTTAGTTACTTAGTGACCTTAGAAAAGAAAGCCGATGACAAAGATGGCGCGTGGAAATTCCCAGAAGGGGAAGCGTTCTTCAATAATGCGTTAGCGCGAACAACGACGACTGATCTGACAGCCAACGAAATCCATAAAATTGGTTTAGACGAAGTGGCTCGTATTCATCAAGAGATGACAGAGATTAAAAACAAAGTTGGCTTTGACGGTGAATTGAGCGATTTTTTTGAGTTTATGCGTAATGACAAACAGTTTTATTACGACAATACAAAAGAAGGCAAACAGCAATATCTAGATGAGGCCGTTGCCTTAATTGACGATATGAAATCGCGCTTAGATTCACTGTTTTTAACTAAGCCTAAAGCTGACATGATTGTTAAACAAGTTGAAGCATTCCGTGAAAAATCAGCCGGAAAGGCATTTTATCAACAACCCGCTCCTGATGGTTCACGTCCTGGCATTTATTACGCTAACCTTTACGACATGGAAGCGATGCCAACGTATCAAATGGCCGCGCTTGCTTATCATGAAGGCATTCCAGGTCACCATATGCAAATTGCCATAAAACAAGAACTTGAAGGCATTCCTATGTTCCGCAAGTTTGGTGGATACACTGCATATACAGAAGGTTGGGGATTATACTCAGAGCTAATTCCAAAAGAGATTGGCCTATACGAAGACCCGTACTCAGACTTTGGTCGTTTGGCCATGGAATTATGGCGTGCCTGCCGTTTGGTTGTGGACACCGGTATTCATAGCCAAAAATGGACTCGTCAGCAAGGTATTGATTATTACGTAACAAATACGCCAAATGCAGTGTCTGACGCCGTTAAAATGGTTGAGCGTCACATTGTAATGCCTTCACAAGCAACGGCTTACAAAATTGGTATGTTAAAGATTTTAGAGCTTCGAGAAAAAGCAAAAACAGCCCTAGGCGATAAGTTTGATATTCGTGAATTCCACGACGTTATTCTTAAAAATGGTCCTGTACCATTAAACGTGCTTGAAGGGTTTGTTGATAGTTACGTGGCTTCAAAAGCTTAAGCTTTACTGAATATTGCTTATTTTAGGCAAATAAAAAGGGCTGTTTATCAGCCCTTTTTTTATTGCGTCTAGTTTACGGTAGTTGCCATGCAATAGCTGCAATTTAATACCATAGCTGCGTTACATTTACTGTAGGTACCGTGCGATAGCTACTTTTAAAGTGATAACTAGGCTTTCGTATAACTTGTTGCAACTTACTGTGCTTTGACAAAAACAGCCGTAGTTAAACCAGGAACTTCAAATCCGGTTGCCGTTGCTTTTGCTTTTTTAACAACTTCATCGGCGCCATTAACTTGAGCTTCATGAAGCAGGTAGCTACTAGCATCGGTGCTAAACGTTTTTGGTTCGGCGGTATTGTTAAACACAACCACAATAGATTCCAGCGTAGGATCAATTTCCGTTAAACCGTTATCTGCAATGTACATGACAATCAAACCACGGTTTTCCAATACATCTTGGTTTAAGAATGTCACTTGGTGTTTTACTTGATCTGCTGTGCGTAACCTAAATAACTTAGAGCTCATGCGGATTTTGATAAAATCTTGGAAGACTTTTGAAGACAGTTGAATGTGTTTCGACTGAACTTGATCGCGACCTTCGTTTTTATCTAGCAAAGTAGAAATTACCGGCCAGTTATCAACGTCTTTTTCTGCTGGTGGTAAGCCAACATTGTAGTTATTAGTTTGATATGAAAAATCAACACGGTTGAACCAGTCGCCATAATCATAGCTGTCACGTAAAAATGACTTTGAACGTAATAACTCAGAGCCCATGTGCAAAAACGGAATGCCTTGCGCCATCAATGGATAAGACAAGGAAAGCAGTTGGAAACGAACGCGTTGATCTGTCGTTAGATCATAAGACAGTCGGTACTGGTTATTGTCCCATAACGTTTGGTTATCATGCTTAGACACGTAATTAATGGTATCAGCTGGGTCTTTTGCGTAACCAGCTGGACCACCACCGTACGGGATGTCTTTACCTAAAACTGTGGTACCAAAAGAGTTAACCATTGAATAGTCAGCAAGGTTTGCCGCTAAACCAAGTTTAACTTGGTCCATTGAACGCAAGTACTCATCTATTTGAAGGTCTTTGTCTTGAAGGTCATTAGGGACAACGGTTAAGCCATTACCGACACCTTGGTCACGTCTTAAACCTTCTTTAGCGGTTTGAAAGTTTCCGCCTCTAATGGCATCTCTGAGCCTGTCAGTAAAGGTACCAATTTCAGTTCCTGCTAACTCAGTTTGGCTAGCTTGAACAAACTGTCTGTTATTAGCAACTTCACCAAAGTTCCAACCTTCACCATAAAAGTACGTATCGCTGTCTACGTTAACCACAGCTTCACGTGAGCGTATCATGGCATCTTTTGGCTGATGACCCATTAGGTCAAAACGGAAACCATCAATTTTATATTGCTGTGCCCACGTAACTAACGAGTCTGTCATTAGTTTTTCCATCATGGCATTTTCAGTTGCAGAATTGTCACAACATGTAGAGGTTTCTAGTACACCTGTCACTGGGTCATAACGGTGATAGTAGTTTGGTACTACTTTATCCAGAACCGACTTTTCAGCAACACCAGAAGCAAAAGTATGGTTGTACACGACATCCATTATTACTCTGAAGCCTTTGTTGTGAAGAGACATCACCATCTCTCTAAATTCAACGAGGCGGGAAAATCCTTCAGGATCTACGGCATAACTGCCCTCAGGAACGGTGTAGTGATATGGATCATAACCCCAGTTGTAGTTGTCATAACCGCGGATCTTTTCCATTAAATCTTGAGCTTTATCAGAGCGAGGATCATAGCTCGACAGTAACTCATTAAGGCTTTTATCTTTAACGTCTTCATCACAGACACTAAGGTCATCAACCAAATCACAAACTTTTGTCATTGAGTCAGACAAATCAATAGCTTGTGCTGGGTCTTCATTAATAGTGGATAAGTCATAAGTTGGTAGCAGGTGAACCGTATTAAGTCCGGCACCTTTGAGTTCCATTAAGTGTGACATACCGTCGCTATTGCGCTCAGAAAAGGCCTTATATTTACCTCTATAACTTGCCGAGCTTAGTTTGGTATCAAAAGCACTAAAGTCACGAATATGAGTTTCATACAAAATGAGATCTTCAGGCGCTTCTACCGTTGGTACTTTATGTTGCGCCCAACCTGCTGGCTTTGTTTCTGGAGCATTTAGGTCTACTACTTGTGAGTACTTACTGTTTACAGAAAGGCTTAAAGAGTATGGGTCTGTTGTAATAAGTGTTTCATACTTGCCAGTGCGAGGGTGAAAGACTTCAACTTGATATTGGTAGTAAGTACCGTGACTCGCAAGTTTGGTTGTTAATGACCAAACGCCAGTTTTAAGATCTTCTTTTAACTCAATAGGATCGTCACTCAGCGCAGTTTTGTTTTTATCAAATAAATGGACAGAAACATTAGCGGCGGTAGGCGCCCAAAGTTTGAAGGAAACACCATCACTGGTTAAGCTCGAGCCCAAGTCTTTTACTTCGTTGGCATCGTTTTTACCGCGAGTAAATAAGTCATCTAATAAACGAGCTTGTTGAACATATGATTTGGCAATTAAATTACCGTCTTTGAAGGACTTAACAATATTGATTGATTTAACTAATGCGTTGAAGTCTAGTTTCTCATCAAAAGTGAATGCACTAAACTGAGCTAAATGCGGATATTGTTTTTGCAATTCAGGATTTAATACCGTCGGCGTTAATTCAATAACAACTTCTTCGCCAAGTCTGTTTTCAGAGACAAGCTTTAACTTTTCTGCACCATTCGCCATTTTGATAACTAAAGTATTGCTAGTTAGGAAATGGGCGGCACTATCTTCAATAGGTTGATCGCTGGTGAATATTGTATCTGGCTGGCATGCGGATAGGGCAACGGCGCTAGTAATAATTAGCGCGGCTGCTATTTTATTTTTTATAAACATGAAGACCTCTGTTGGGCTTATTATTCGAACCAGGTTTTATGTTGTGTTTGAGGAATAAATGTCCAAGCGACAAAACGACTGATTTTGTGTCCTTGGCCCATGTCTATGATTTTATATTCCTGAACTTTTGCTTTTTTTAATTCTGATTCGATGATTTTTAAACTGTCTTTTTTAGAGACTAAACTAGAAAACCATAACACTTGCTGTTTAATCTGAATACTTTCCTTGATCATGTTGCATACGAATTCAACTTCACCACCGTTGCACCATAACTCACTGTTTTGGCCACCAAAGTTTAAAGATTGCGTTGCTTGAGGAGGAAGTGATTTTGACTTAGCTAGGTTTTCAACTTTTTGTGCATTGGCTGCAGACGCTTCTTCTGCAGAACGGTGAAAAGGAGGGTTACAAAGTGTAAAGGCAAATTTTTGTTCTGGTTGTACTATGCCGTTAAAAAAGTAGTTGGCATTATCTTGTTTTTTCACTTTAACGTGCGACTTCAAGTATGGATTACTTTTAATCAGTGTTGCAGCGCATTGGAATGACAAAGGATTAACTTCAGAACCTACAAAAGACCATTGGTACTCGTGTCGGCCTATGATTGGGTAAATAAGGTTTGCACCGGTTCCTACATCAATACCTTTGATTTTTTTGCCAGTTGGAATGACGCCATCGTTACTTTTGGCTAATAAGTCCGCTAAGTGGTGAATATAGTCGGCGCGTCCAGGTACAGGTGGACACAAAACATTTTCAGGAATTTGCCAAAAGTGAATGCCGTAATAGGCAAGCAACAAGGCTCTATTTAGTTCTCTAACCGCATTAGGGTCAGCAAAGTCGATAGTTTGATGGCCTTTTTTACGTTCTACAATATGAGATTTTAAATCAGGATTAGCTGCAGTTAACGTATCAAAGTGATAGGCAACGCCATCAACAACTTGATGGCGGTTTCTAGGGTGCAATGTTGGGCTGTTTAAGTTGCTCATTAAACGTTAATGAACCGAGTTTGCTTGTCGTCGTACATTTCTACATTGCCTGTTTTAATGTCATACATCCAGCCGTGAACTTGTATTTCGTTGGTGTGTAATTTTGAAAATACCGCTGGGTGTGTTTTGAGATGATTCATTTGAAGAATAATGTTTTGTTTAGTCACTTCATCTAAATGTTCATCAGTTAAATGATCATGCTTTTGTTGTACGGCTTCTTTAGCTGCCCGACAATGATCTAACCAAACTTTTACGTGCGGAAGACGCTTTACAGATAATGGGTTCATCGCAGCTTTCATTGCGCCACAGGAGCTATGTCCACAAATAATAATATGTCTTACTTTTAATACTGAAACTGCATATTCAATTGAGGCTGTCATGCCGCCAGTCTCGTGAGAATGTGGCGGTACGATGTTTCCTGCATTACGGCAGATAAACAATTCGCCAGGTTCTGATTGGGTAATTAAATTAGGGTCAATTCGGGAATCTGAACAGGTAATAAATAAAACATCTGGATCTTGGCTTTGTGCTAAAGCTTCAAATCTATCTTTATGCTCTGGATAGACTTCATCTTGAAACTTCTTTAAACCTTTTAATAGCTTTTCCATTTACAAAAATACCTTCACTAATTATTGATAAGAGGAGCCAAATTTTTTGCAAGGGCATCAGGTAAAAAGTTTTTCACAGTTTTTACCGTTTTTAATAATTGCTCAGGTGTACTTCCCGTCACATTTATATGGCCCATTTTGCGTTTTGGCCTAACTTGTTTATCGTACCAGTGAAGATGAACATTTGGCACTGTAAACAGGTCTGCTTTCGGTTTGCTCTGTCCCACATAGTTAATCATGGCAACGCAAGAGGTTGCTGTAGTTTCACCCAAAGGATAGCCAGCAACAGCGCGAATATGGTTTTCAAACTGACTGGTGACCGAACCTTGTTGAGTCCAATGGCCTGAGTTATGAACGCGTGGTGCAATTTCATTTACGATGAGTTGATCTTTTAATTGGAAAAACTCAATGGCTAAAACACCACAATAATCTAACTGTTCCGATATTTTTTTGTAAATGTCTTGTGCTTGCTGCTCCAGCTCAAGTGTAACTTTAGGCGCGGGAGCTAACGATAATACCAACTGACCATCGGCATGATGATTTTCTGTTAGTGGATAAAACTTATGGTTGCCATTTTTGTCAGTGACACCAACAAGTGAAAGCTCTCTTTCAAAGTTAATGCAACGTTCTGCTACCAAAGGCATCTTTTCAAAATTATGCTCATTGAGTTGTGACTTTACATCCACTAAATTTTGAGGAGAGAAAATACGCCATTGACCATAACCGTCATAACCGTCGCGACTGGTTTTTAATATGATGCGCTCACCAAGTGTTTCTGATGCTTTATCAAGATCGCTAAGTCCATTAACAATCACATTTTGACAGTGACGCACGTTAACTGAGTCTAGAAGTTTTTTCTCAACGATACGGTCTGCACCAGCATGTATGGCTTTTGCATTTGGTAAAAACTTGCCACTGAGCTCTGCTTTAGCTAATAAGTCTAACGGAAGGTGTTCAAACTCAGAGGTAATGACCGCTGCATCATCAAAAGCTTCATCAAGGGTTATATTAAGAACCGTTTTATCAACTGGGTTTACGCATTCTCGGGTATTGGCATTCACTGCAATAATATTTAAGCCAAGCTGAGTAGACTCAAGGTACATCATGCGGGCCAATTGACCATGGCCAAGAATGACAACGAGGTTGTTGTCGTCATTTAAAGAGCTATTACTAAAATATGGAGGCGCCATCACTTTTCACTTATTTGGGATAGTTGATAAAATTAAAAGTCTAATTTGTGGTTATTTAGTACGTCTTGGGTTTGTTCTAATCTGAATGCTTTAACTTTTTCAGTTACTTCAGAATCGTTTAAGCCAATGATTTGAGCCGCTAATAATCCTGCGTTTGCAGCACCTGCCTCGCCAATGGCTAAGGTTCCTACTGCAACACCTTTTGGCATTTGAACAATTGAGTATAACGAATCTACGCCACTCAATTTGCTTGATTTAACCGGCACACCTAATACTGGTAAGTGCGTAAATGCTGCAATCATGCCTGGAAGGTGAGCGGCGCCACCGGCACCGGCGATAATAACTTGAAAACCTTTGTCGGCTGCTGTTTCTGAGAATTCTTGGAGAAGGTGGGGAGTTCGATGAGCGGAGACAACTTCAGCGTGATATTCAATGCCGAATTTATTTAACATGTCGGCGGCGTGTTTCATTGTTGGCCCATCTGATTGTGAACCCATCACGATTGCAACTCTTTTCATCTTTCTCTCTATTTTAAGTTAAAGCTTTTTAAGTTGGCGGCCATTTTAGCAAAGCTAATTAGGTTGGTCATTAACCGATTGACGGAATTAATACAAAAATGGAAATGTAACGTATATTATAAAGATAACTAATTTAATGGATGTAAAATAAACACATGAGTAACACTGATAATAATTTTATCGTACAGTTTTTTAAAACAGAATCATCGGGCGGGATACTCCTATTCCTAGCGGCAATTTTAGCAATAGTATGTGCAAATACAGCATTAGTGACCTATTACGAAATGTTGTTATCAACACCAGTTGAGATAAGAGTTGGCGCATTGCAAATTGCCAAGCCTTTATTGCTTTGGATAAATGATGGTTTAATGGCTGTATTCTTTTTCTTAGTTGGTTTAGAGCTTAAGCGTGAATTGATAGAAGGCGAGTTGTCGGATAAGAGGAATATTATTTTGCCAGGCGTTGGGGCCATTGGCGGTATGTTAGTACCTGCTTTAGTTTATGTTTATTTTAATATAGATAATGAGGTGGCTTTGAGTGGTTGGGCAATTCCTGCTGCAACTGACATTGCATTTGCACTTGGTGTACTAACGCTTTTAGGCTCAAGAGTCCCAGTGGCACTAAAGGTGTTTTTAACCTCGCTAGCAATATTCGATGATATAGGCGCTATCTTAATTATCGCGTTTTTCTACACATCAAAGATTTCCATTGGCGCTTTAATTGTTGTGGCCCTTTGTATCCCAGTTCTTACGTACCTTAATAAAAAGAATGTTGTGTCATACAGTCCATATATTTTTATCGGTATTATTATGTGGATAGCCACGCTGAAATCGGGTGTACACGCAACCTTAGCGGGTGTTTTACTAGCGATGTTCATCCCAATGCGAAGCAAAGAAAATCCCGAATTTTCGCCCGTTAAAGAGTTAGAACATGATCTGCACTCAGTTGTCGCCTTTTTTGTACTCCCTGTGTTCGCCTTTGCTAATGCGGGCTTAAATTTAACAGGCGTAGGTTTTGAACAAGTACTTCATCCGGTTCCTGTCGGTATCGCGTTAGGTTTATTTGTAGGTAAGCAGGTTGGTATATTTGGGCTATGTTGGTTGGCAATTAAAATGGGACTGGCGAAGCTTCCTAAAGGTATGAACTTTGCGGCTCTATACGGAACCGCTGCGCTATGTGGTATCGGGTTTACCATGAGCTTGTTTATTGGCTCGCTAGCGTTTGAAGAAACTGGCGTTGATCTGCTGTTTGATGAAAGATTAGGCATTATTGTTGGTTCAGTGTTAAGCGGTATTGTAGGCTATTTGGTGTTGAATAAAGCGCTCAAAAAGCCTGAAGCTGAAGTGAAAGACTAGGCTGCAAGTATTAAACAGATATCGAAATAAAACACTCGATAGTGGCGGCTAACCTTAACGCCTATTGTTTTAAATGTGACGAATAAAAAAGCTCTGCGTAATGCAGAGCTTTTTTATACGCTTGACCCGTCCAAGATAATGTTGACGGGTCATTTAGATAAGTATTAGGGATGCCGCACCTAAGAAAACAAAAAATCCAACAATGTCAGTGACGGTAGTAAGTATCACCGAACCTGCTAGTGCTGGATCTATTTTCATTCGGTCTAAGGTAACTGGAATTAAAATTCCGAACAGCGCAGCTACCAACATATTTACAATTAGCGCACCCGCAATAATTATGGAAAGGGCGATGTTTTCAAACCAGAATCCAGTAATGACCGCAACGAGCAGCGACCATGCAACTCCATTTATCGCCGCAACCGCTATTTCCTTTCGCTTTAAAGACGAGACGTTATTGATACCTAGTTGACCCGTTGCCAATCCTCTTATTGTCAGCGTAAGTGTTTGGCTACCTGTAATGCCGCCCATGCTGGCGACAATTGGCATTAGTACAGCAAGGGCCACAACTTCTGCTACAACCTTATCAAAAATACCAATTACAATAGATGCCATGAATGCCGTTAATAAGTTGATACCAAGCCAAACTGCTCTGCGTCGAGCACTAAGCGCAACAGGCGCAAACAAATCTTCATCGCTTACTTGTCCTAAGTGCGCAATTTGCGCTTCGTAGTGTTCCTGAAATATCTCTAGGGCGTCATTGATATCAAAACGGCCTAGTAATTCACCGGTTTCCGTTACAACGGGTAACATCGACTTTTTAGTACTTTTTAATAAGTTTGAGGCGTCGAGCAAGGGTAAGTCAGCGTTGACAATATGTACTGAGGTTTTAGCAATATTGGCCACTAAGTCTTGAGGCTCAGCGCTAAACAATTCGTTTATGGTGATTTCGCCAATAAAAATGTTTTGCTCATCAGTAACTAAAAACGTATCTGTATACTCTGGTAAATCGACGCTTTTTAGTTCAGATAATATGGACTCTACTGACGCCGATTTGTTTACCGTAAATACGTTGTGATTAGCATATCGTCCCACTTGATCGTCGGTGTAATTTAATGACTCACGAATGTGGTTTTGTGTTTCTTTTGATAATTTCTTAATGAATTTTTTAGCGACGCTCGTAGGTAAGACATCAAGAACTTCAATTACCTGGCTAGCGTCACTATTAGCTAATGCTTTATGGACACTTTTATTTGGCAGTGACGATACAAGTTGTAATCTTGCATCTTCTCGCATACCAGCAAGAACAGCTGTGGTATCAATATTTTTTAAAAACGGCCATATTAGAATACGTTGTTCGCTAACTAAACTTTCTAATAACCATGCCCAGTCATCTTCACTAAAGTCATTTGTCTCAGGCGGTAATGCAAAGCTTGTTTCATCTTCAATTAAAGCTTTAAGTGCAGTTTGCACTTGGTTCATTACGTCAATACGAGAGTCTACATTTAGCATTATGTATTCCCCACTGAGTTGCTTTGATTGTTGGTAGGAATTAACGCCTTATTATCACTTACAGAGAGACTATTAACCTCTGCATTTTCTTGTGCTTTAAAATAGAGCGTATAAAAATCGCTAATCAGGGATTGCTCAATCTTTTTTGCTTTGCTGGTTGGACAAAAAATAGAAAATACAAAAGATACTTTGCCAATGTCCGTTGTTTGCACCTTTATGGTTGGCGCAGGTCCTGCAATTTGAACGCCCAATCTATTCTCTATGAGTTTATTATATCTCTGAGCAACATCGGTAAACTCAAAACAATAACCTTCCGCTTTTGAATACAACTTAGGTACCAAATCATATGGATTTGTTTTTATGCAGTCCATTACCACCGAAAATGAGTGGTTAATATAGCGCTTCATATAATTCATGTTTTTTATTGGTAACGTCATGAGCTGGTTGTTTGGTAAAAATATGGTTTTGCCTGTGTAAGCATAGGTATCAGCGCTAATTTCTAATATTGTGACTTTTGCCCAGTCAGTTTCCGCCACTTCACCAAATTGGTTATTGGTTTGGATCCAATCGCCCACTCGGAATGGGTTGGTACTGCTGATATATAAAAAACCAATGAAACATTGAATAAGCTCACGCGTTGCTAAAACAATAGCGACAACAAAGGCTGCAATAGACAGTGCAAAGTTCTGTAATTCATTGCTCCATAACATGAGCAAGGCAATAATAAACACCATGTTGATGGCATTTTTGGCCGTATTGATATGCAAACGACGGTTTGTTGATTTAGTACCGGCGTTGCGATTAATAAGTTTGATCAATCCTATTTTTGCTAAATATGCGGCTAAAAATAGAAGGAAACTAAAAAATAATTGGCTGTTAAATAGACTCACTAAAAGAACCTAAAAAAGTAAAAGGGATTTAGAATAAGCGTAGCATGAGAGCTGATTCTGAGTTAAATAAAAATTACTATATTTGACAATTATTTAACTAAAAACAAAAGGGCTAATAAAATTAGCCCTTGAAGGTATGCGGTGTTGTTGAAGTTATTGTAGACCGTCAGTTTTATTTTCTAGCAACAAAGTGAACTGTGCTGGTGGCGCGTTGTAAAAATGCACCTTCACAGTAACTTAAGTAATAGTTCCATAAACGACGAAAACGCTCATCAAAACCATACTCAGTAAGTTCTTGCCAGTTCTTGTTAAAACGAACTCGCCACTCATTGAGCGTTTGAGCGTAATCTAAACCAATGTCATGAAGCTCATGAAGCACCATGTCGGTATCTTGTCTTAAGTGTTTGCTCATAAACTCGATACTTGGCAAACATCCGCCCGGGAAAATATAACGTTGGATAAAATCGACGTTACTGCGGTAATGATCAAAGCGTTGATCCGCAATAGTGATGGCTTGAATCAACATTTTACCGCCTGGTTTTAACAATGCATTACACTTGCTAAAGAACTCGGTGTAATACTCAAAACCAACGGCTTCAATCATTTCAATTGAAACAAGCTTGTCGTATTCGCCAGTTAGCTCACGGTAATCACGTTTTAATAGTGTGATTTTATCTTCAAGGCCAAGTGCTTTTATTCTTGCCTTAGCGTAGTCGTGCTGCGCGTCAGAAATGGTAGTTGTTGTTACGTGACAACCATAGTTTTGAGCGGCAAAAATAGCTAAGCCACCCCATCCAGTACCAATTTCAACGAGTCTGTCATCGCTGGTAAGCTCTAGTCGCTGACAAATTAAATTGAGTTTGTTTAATTGAGCCGCGTCTAAATCCGTGGCTTCTTTGCTATAAATAGCCGATGAGTACATCATTTCTGGATCTAAGAAACGGGTATACAAATCATTACCAAGGTCGTAATGCGCCAGTATGTTTTCTTTGGAGCCTGATTGAGAGTTTTTATTACGACGGTGGAAAAGTTTATTCTTTAATTTTGTCGCCCATGACATTTTGCTTTCCAGCTCATCAAGTTGTTGCTGACAGACAACAAAAGCTTCAATTAAACGAGTTAAGTTAGGGCTAGACCACTGATTATTAATAAACGCTTCAGCTGCAGCAATACTGCCTCCGGTAGCTAGCGACTTATAGACGCCTTGGTCGTGAATATTTAACTGTGCTTGGATTTCAGCATCTCGCTGTCCAAAAAAATGATTTCCATCGCCCGGTAACTGCGGGTCATGAATGGTCAGTCCAACACCTTCAATGCGTTCTAAAACTGCGAAAATAAGCTTTTGGTATAAACCAGAAGACCAGCTCGAACTCGATTGGCTGATTGGGGTGACTAACTTTTCCATTGTTGATTCCTCTCAACGTCTACTTTTATTTAGATTCAGGGTGACCAATAAAAGGCACTCTTTTTATAAATAACTTTAAAGCCTGCCAATAAATCCCAGCAAATATTTTTGCTGTCATCACCGGAGTTGTCATGATGAGTTTGACAAGGTTCCTATGTGTTATTGGTACTTTTTTTAATGCGACCGTCGCATCAAATACTTTATCAATTTGGCCAGTTGGTGGAGAATTATGCAAAGGCCAATTTTCTATATGTACTAATAAATTGTTCTTAGGCGGTGTAATTTTCCATCGGTATTCCATTTCCATCTGCATGAATGGCGACACATGAAATACTTTCTTATTTATCAAAGGTTCATTACGTTTGGTTCTATCTAGATCGATCAAATAGTAATGCTTTTGATTCCAAGGTGTATTACTAACTTCTGCCAACATATATTGACAGGCCTCATGGCCATCGGCATTTTTAGCGTAACAAAAGTAAAAGTTAGCTGGGCTAAAATACAAACCAAAACAACGAGCTTGGCTTACCATAACTACTCTTGTTTGCTCAATATGCAACGGAGAATCCGTGAGTTTGTTTACTTGTTCAATTACGGTTTGTTTAAATGACAATGCAGAGTTTTTAAAATGGTCGTTACGCTTTATACGAAGCGGGTTAAACCACTTATGACCTAGCACCCAACTTTGGCTTAATACAGAATCGGTTTCGTCCAAATCTATAGCCAACATGTATAAACTGTAAGTAAATTTGTGATCTACGGGACTGAAACGCCGATGACGAACGGAACCTTGGTATATTCCGCTAATCATAGCGCGACAAACTCAGTAAAATTAAAGTTCACAGCCAAACCTTTTTGCAACATCAACTCCACTTCTAACACCGTCTTCGTGAAAGCCGTTGTACCAATATGCGCCAGCAAAGTGGGTATTGTGTTTGCCACAAATAGTATCTCGCTGTAACTGAGCTTTTTGGCTTTCTGTGCTGAATACTGGGTGAGTATAATTAAACTTCCTGATTATTTTTTCAGGGTTAATAGCGTCGGTTTTATTAAGTGTCACGCAAAAAGTGGGCTCAACGTCTAACCCTTGCAGAATATTCATGTTGTAAGTAACGGACGCAAGCGCATCTTCATCACCTGACAGTAAATAGTTCCAGCTAGCCCAAGCAAGCTCTCTCTTTGGCAACATTGCTTTGTCTGTATGCAGTACCACTTCGTTATTTACATAAGGCATTGCGGAGAGTATTGCTTTCTCATTCTCAGTAGGATCACTTAATAGCTTTAACGCTTGGTCAGAGTGACAGGCAAAAATAACGTCATCAAATTGCTCGGTACGATTATTTTCAAAAGTAAGCTCAGCACCATCGCTGTTGCGCGTAACAGCTTGAATGTTCGCGTTTAAGTGAATTTTGTCTTCAAAGTCTTTAATGAGTGGTTTTATATAACTTTTTGAGCCGCCAGGAATAACGTACCACTGCGGTCTATCTTGGATGTTTAACAGTCCGTGGTTGTAGAAAAAGCGGATGAAAAAGCTAAGCTCAAACTGTTTTACTTGATTCAGGCTTGAAGACCAAATGGCCGCCGCCATTGGCAAAATGTAGTTTTGGCAGAAGTAGTCATTAAACCCATTGTCATCTAGGAACTCACCTAAAGAGAGTTTCACAGGGATTGAGTTGCTGTCGTAAAGGGCTTTACACAATTTGTTGAATTTTAATATCTGGGAAATAAGTGACCAAAATCTAGGGTTCGCAATATTTCGTCGCTGGGCAAACAGGGTGTTTAGATTATTGCCGTTGTATTCTAATCCTGTGACAGGATTTGTGACGCTGAAGCTCATCTCAGTTGGCTGCTTTTGAATGCCTATCTGACTAAGAAGCTTCAAAAAGTTAGGGTAAGTTTTATCATTAAATACGATAAACCCGGTATCAATACTGTAGGGTTTTTCATCTAGCTCGAAGTCAATAGTGGCGGTGTGTCCACCAATGTAGTCGTTAATCTCGAATACTTGTACATTATGATGTTTGTTTAGTAAATATGCGCTTGTTAAGCCAGATATTCCCGAACCAATGATGGCTACTTTTTTCATTTGATACTACTTCCTGTTTTTATTGGTCGCTGTTTAACATGATTTTTCTCCACCATGTTGCGGGTAACCAGCTTGCAAATTTCAGACTCCAAATTAAACGTTTTGGAAAGGCTATATGTCGATGGCGACGTTGAATGCCTGAATCAATACGTTTGGCCGCTTCATCACTGGTAAGTAAGAACGGCATTTCAAAATCATTTTTGTCGGTTAATGGGGTTTTTATAAAACCGGGTAAAACAAGCGAAACGTCGATGTTGTGTGGTTTTAAATCTATGTATAACGAATCTGCTAAATAACCAATGCCAGCTTTTGAAGCACCGTAAGCTTGAGCTCGAGTAAATGGCATCATTGCTGCCGAAGAGCCTACAAATACCAGTTGAGGATTAACAGATGAGTTTGCTGTGATTGCTTTTTTAAGTTTAGGTAGAATTTCTCGAACCAAAACACCAACGGACGTTAGGTTTATATCAATGACACGTTTAAACAAGTTGGCGTCAAAGTCCAAGGCATTGTCAATGTACTCACAGTCGCCTGCATTCAAAATAGCGATATCCAACGCTTCTACTTCATTGAGCGCCGAAACAAGTTCATCTTCTTTTAGCTGATCAAATTGCACAAGGTTAAGTGTGCCAGACAATTGCTGTGCTTGTTCTGAGATAGCCGCTAGCTTTTCTGCACTGCGCCCACACGCATAAACAACATCGCCTTTTTCTAAATAATTAATAACCAAACTGTGGCCAATGCCCGATGTTGCGCCTGTGACTAACACTCTTTGGCTCATATTAGGCACTCGCTTTTGCTTTAACAAAACGAACGAGTCCGCCAACAACAGGAACGTGCTCATATATCATCGCACCAGCGTCAAAGTAGTCTCTTTGGAAGGTCACTTTACCTTCCTCTTGGCTTAGGCGGCTATGCCCCTCTAAGGTAATTGGCTTACCGCCTTTTAGCTTTTTATGACTGACGGTCATGGTCCAGTAAATAGCAGCGTCACTGCCATTGCAGATGAATCCAGTGAGGTCAAAATGGCAAGATGTTAAGTTTACATAGAGATGTTCAAAGTACTCTGTTAACGCATCTAACCCTTCTACTTTACTTAAAGGGTCAATAAACAATGCGTTTTTAGAGTATATATTATTGAGTAGATGTAAATTTCCAGCGTTTAGCTCATTGTAAGTAGATACATAATCTTGAAGCCATTGAGGAGGTTCACTTATCGATGTCTCTTCTCGCTGATTCATTTGCTCTGCTGCATTCATAACGTCACTCTTTACTTTTGTAAAAATCCAAAGCGTTTTCTCTAGCGGTTTTATGGTCCACAATAGCTGGCCAATAAGCCTTTATTTTTTCTGACTTAATCACCTTGTGTGGAAAATGTATGTCTTTGTTAGAGAAATTCTTAAGTTCTGGTAGATACTTACGCAAGAATGTCCCTTCAGGATCAAATTTTTGACTTTGACTAATTGGATTAAATATTCTGAAGTAAGGTTGTGCATCGCATCCAGTGCCCGCCGCCCATTGCCAACCACCATTGTTATTGGCAAGATCAACATCAATTAAGTGCTGTGCAAAAAACTGTTCGCCCAAGCGCCAGTCAATAAGTAGATGTTTAGTTAAGAAACTTGCAACAACCATACGTAAACGATTGTGCATCCAACCTGTTTCAAGCAATTGTCTCATTGCTGCATCAACAATTGGATAGCCGGTTTTCCCTTCTTTCCAAGCTTTAAATAAAAAGCCATTATTTGGCCAATCGAGACCATCGTACTTTTTGTTAAAATTATTGTGTTTGCAGAGTTCTGGGTAATGGAATAGTAGGTTGCGGTAAAAGTCTCGCCAGATGAGTTGGTTAAGCCAGCCAAATTCCGGAAGGCTAGTATTGTCGAGTATATTTGGCACGGTAAACATAAGCTGAGATACCAGTCTTTTTGGACTGAGTGCGCCTATTGCTAAATAAGGAGACAGTTTAGATGTGCCTTCAATAGAAGGTATGTCACGATCTTCAGGGTACCTTACAATTATTCGTTCATAAAAGTCAGGAATAAGCTCTGAGCGCACGTTGGTTATAAGCGGCCAGCTTGATGAGTCTTTTTTTGTGGCGGTAAACGTTATTGAGCCTTCGTTGATGGCAACATTTTCAGGCATAGAAATGTTGGCGTTGAAATAACGAGTCAGCGACTCTTTTGAGTCCGCTAGGTAAAAGCCTTGAGTAATAGCAACGGATAACCACTCACGTTTAAATGGTGTGAATACTCGATACATTTCATTTTGTTTATTAAGTACTTGTCCTTTGGGTAATACGACGTCCGACTCGTAACTTGAACATTCAATACCATTTTCGTTAAGTCTATTTTTAAACGCTGTGTCTCGGTTAACTTCGTTAATTTCAAGCTCTTGATTTAAAAACACGTGCGTTACATTATGCTCTTTGCAAATACGAGTACACACATCAATTTGCGCATCAAAATCTTTTGCTGATTCAAATATTAACGGTACGTTTAATTCAGCTAACTTGTCCTTAACCAAATTAAGGTGACGCTCTAGAAAGTCTATTTGGATTGGCGCGCGGTCATGTTTTTCCCACTGCTCAGGAGTCTCGACAAATAACGCCACCAAAGGCTCATTTTTATCAACCGCTAAATTAGCCGCTGCTTCTAGTGCCGGATTGTCGTCAAGTCGAACATCCGTTCTAATCCAATATAAGATCATTAGTAGCCGTACCTTAGTTTTAAGTCTGCCGGGTAAGGGTCCAAATAGCGTTGATTCGCAATGTATTCATCGGGATACATCATTAAGTAGTGCTTTAATAATGTTAGTGGCGCCATTAATGGAATTAAACCTTCGCGATAGTCGTCAATTTGCGTAGTTAATTCCGCTTTTTGCTCTTTGGTTAAATGTTTGCTGAAGTAACCTTGAATATGATTAAGCGTATTGGCATGTGACTTTCTAGACGCGATTGTTTTTAAAGCAGTCATAAACAAGACAATATATTCTTTTGCTAATTCGTCCACTGGCGATTCACTAGTGCCTAACATTCTTCCTAATTCTCGGTAAGAATTTTGGCTGTGACTCATTAACAAGTATTTGTACTGCGTATGAAATTGGATGAGTTTGTGCTTTGTGAATCCGTCTTGCATCATTAATTGCCAAGTATTAAAAGCAAACACTCTAAGTACAAAGTTCTCACGAATAGCAGGATCGTTTAATCGCCCATTTTCTTCGCAAGGTAGTGCAGGGTTGATATCCATAATCTGCTTAGCGAACATACCTACGCCAGTTTGGTCACTGCCTGTTGCTTTATTTTCATCGTTGTAATGATAAATCTTAACGCGCTCCATCCCACAACTAGGGCTTTTAGCAGTAAAAATAAAACCACTTAGGTCTTCAATTTTGGTCGCGACTGACTGTCCATATTCAGCTAACTCTTTTGTCACATCGCCTGTTTTATCTGGACGACTTACAGTTATGACATCGTTATATTTTATTTGGCGAATAGTTGGGCGGGGAACTGGCAAACCGATAGCAACTTCTGGGCAATAAGTTTTAAAACTAACGTGGCGAGATAACTCGTTCATACAAAAATTTGATTTTTTGTGACTTTTATCAAATCGAACTTCTTGACCCGCTAAACATGCGCTTAAACCAATGGTAATGGCCATACTTATCCTTTGATATTGGGGGAGTTTATGATCTATATACTAGGTTACGATACGTTATTTGCAATTGATCACAATCAATTTTTAACTGCCTAATTTGTAGGCTAAACCTACAAGCAAAAAAAAGCCACTACATAGGAGTAGTGGCAAACTACCAGGATAACTGGAATGGTTGGAGGATGTGTCTATTTCAATTTAATACAACAGGCTTCCTATCGGGTTAAACAGCTTATGAAAACCTTCGGTAAACTGCAGTGCGTCATCGGCTACTGTGTAGCAAAGGCAGCCTTCTTTCGTTTTAGGCTGATGATTATGTTCACCATTAAGCTCTATAAAGTCGCCAGGGTGATAGGTGCCCATGTCATCTTCAAAACTGCCATCTAACAATAATGTAATTTCAAAGCCTTTGTGAGTATGCGTAGGGACTTCACCGTCAGCGTCTATGTGCAATAAATGACTGTGAATGACACCTTCATCTAAATTCAGGCTTGAACGTGACAATTTTCCAATATTCAACCAATTAGACATGCGAACATTATTTAACGGCGCTGGTAACTCAAAGTTTTTACCTTTGACAGTTATAGATGTACTTCTAACCATTGACTGCTCGGAAATTTCATCATCCGCAGTAATGGCCGCAATCATGTTGCCAAAATCCATATCCATTGGCGCATCAGCTTCGCTTGCTACATCAAAGTGCTCGTTTTCGTAGGTCATTGGCTCTGTTATTTCAGCGTCAAAGACTTGGTCAGCAAGTTGGGCAGTAAGCGCGTCCACATTGGCTTGGCATTGGTCGCACATTTTACAGTGAATAGCCACACCTATGGCAATGGATGCAGGTAATTCGCCAGTTGCATATCCGGCTATTAGTTTGCTACTCGGGTGGTGTTTAATCATTATTGGCTCCCAACTGCTGTTTCAACTTAGTTACGGCTAATCGAATGCGGGACTTCACTGTACCAACAGGTATATTCAATTGCTTAGCTAGTTCTTCGTGTGTTAATTGTTTGTAATAAACGGCGGTCAACGCTTCTTGCTGATTAGGTGGAAGCTTTTTCACAAGCTCTCCTAACTGCTTTGTCATCAAGTGATCTTGAAACGGTGACTCTTCAGATATCTGCTCTTCTATTGGCCAAATGTCATCACTAAGGGATTCGGCTTGCTGAGTTTTATTTTTGCGCATCGCATCAAAAATAACGTTACGCATGACCGTGTATACCCAAGTTGTTGCGGCGCCTTTTTCTGGCACAAATAGATGAGCTTTGCGCCATACGCGAGTCATTGTTTCTTGGGTTATGTCGAATCCTGCCGCGTCATTATTTAGTTTCTGAGCGGCAATTCTTTTAATTTTTGGACCAAACCAAGCAAATAACTTTGCGAATGCTTGTTTGTCTCTATCGGCAGCCACGGCCATCAAATATTGGCTTAATTCTGGTGGTGCAGATTCTTTTGCGGTTGTTGTCATAGGTCTCGTCTTGGTCGCTGGAGCGATCGTTTTGTTACGAGTTGACTCAACTGTTGATTGTTTCATGACATACCTCATCCGTTGTCCTGAAAAATATTACGAGCAGGGTCATCGTAGCGATCACTTTTATTCAAAAACAATTTCAGACAAAAACTGAGCTGCACGATCAAGAGAACCTGATTGAGCAAACAAATTTTGTTCTGCTTGTTTTAGAGGTAATAGTTCCAACCATCTTTGACATACCCAACCTGAACAGTCAAATTTTGTTTCAGGATAAATTTTTGAAAGTTCTGGGTTAACTTTAAATACAGTCTGTAATTGCTGTGTGAGTTTGTTGATAGGTAATTGAACTTGCTTAACATCTATTGACTCTTGCCAGTGATGATAAAGCTCTACATCTGCTCGTTTGAGGTTGTCCGACTCCACTTCAAAACTGTAAATCCTAGCCATTGCTTCACATTGAACATCAATCTCCAGTAATCCATCAGCGCCAGTAGCAAAATCAATGATTTTAACCCAGCTTCCCCAATTGAGGTGGCAATCGATAGCTTTGCTTTCAATGGCAGGTAAGTTTTTGATAGGCGCAATGACAAAGCCCACGTCACCTGCAGACTCTTGCACTAATCTTATATATCGTTGTTCAAATACTCTCAGCCGTGTTACTCCACCTGGAAGTAAAAAAACCGGAAGAGGGAATAGCGCTAGTTTCATAACTCTCTCATAATAAATTACACCTTCTTTATTACGAGCTGATGTTCAAAGGCGATCAAATGATTTAAAAAAGTTACCGCATTGATGCGCAAAAAAGACTAAAGTAGAGGAGGGCATTCTCTATGCTATTGAACTTTAAGGATCTGCATGCAATCGGTTTTACTCATTTTGACTCACCCTAACTTACAGCAGTCAAAAATTAATTATCATTTAATACAAAAAGCTAACCAACTCGACTTCGTTCACATTCATGACTTGTGTGAAATATATGCAGATGGTGTCATCGACATTGAGTCGGAACAAAAGTTATTGGCCGAGTTTGATATTGTCGTTTTCCAGCATCCTTTTTATTGGTATAGCGCGCCGGCATTGTTAAAAGAGTGGTTTGATTTAGTACTTCAATATGGTTATGCATATGGGCCTGGTGGAGATAGTTTAAAGGGTAAAAAGTGGTTGTCAGTGATCACCACAGGTGGCGGCCAAACCGCGTATTGTAAAACCGGTCACAATCGTTTCACTATGGAGCAATTACTCACACCTATCGAACAAACAGCGCATTTATGCCAAATGGAATATTTAGCGCCTTTTGTTGTACATGGCACAGGTAAACTTTTTGACGACAAAGTTAGACTAGATCAGGTATCGAGTGATTACTTAAAAACACTGCGTTTATTAGGCGAGGGCGCTTAAATGGAAA
>PJEL010000564.1_pt1 | contig 43270 bp, 61 predicted proteins | sample 1853271 | NCBI WGS metagenome assembly PJEL01 (sample SAMN08108733, study PRJNA415343) | Invertebrate metagenome, whole genome shotgun sequencing project. | host: Globobulimina | place: Sweden: Gullmar Fjord | collected 2015-08
TGTTGAGTAGTGTATATATATATCAACCACCTCCATATATACAATTTTTACTATATACCATCCACTATTTATATACACTTTACTATATACTATTATTAATATGTATGATTATTAATATATATTTAATATACATTATTATATTTATTATTCACTTTATTATATAAATAATTAATTTCATTATAATTATATTCACTTTTTAATATATTAAATATTCTTAATATACTATAATTATTATTAATTAATTTAACTAATAATTTATTAAATATAACATCATTCACTAATACTTTATCTAATTTCTTATTCTTTATCATAATATAATTATCACATATTTATTAATATTAATCTACAATATTCACTAATTATTTTAATTATTTTATATCCAATATTCCTATATTCACATATTAAAACTATATACTCTATATCATATATCTAACATTTTACTCTACCCTTCACATCTTTTTATATATTATTTTCATATCCAATATTTCATATCCAATAATCAATATCCATATATAAATCATCACCTATCACTATTAAAATCATAACCTATCACTATTAAAATCTCTAAAATCTCTATATCCATATATATAATTTCACATATATTCTATATCCTCTATATTCAAATCACTAATATATCAATAACTTCTACTCTCTCTATACTCTTTCTCACATATACCAACTTCTTTATCTACCCTACCCTTTCTCTCTATATACAATTTTTTATATCTATCATTTCCTCTATATTCAACTCCTTCTATATACATTTTTTAACTTATTTAACTTATATATACTAATTTTTCTATATATTACTATTAATATCTACATTCACTAATTAAATTATTATATCCAATTATTATTACTCTCCACTAACCAATATATATTAAAATCTCTATATACATAAAACTATTATATTACTCAAAATCAATTATTTTTTATTTCTTACATCTAAACACATTTATCATATATTAATCAATTCTCAACAATCCTCACTTATATTAAACATATCATATATACTCTTTCTTACTCATATTTTACTTCTAACTATATTCTCTTTTATATACATTTCTTCATATATTCTTTTTACATTATATCTAATTTATTTAATATACTACCAATATCTATATATTAATTTCCATATATTTAAATATATATTTCTTTATATATACAACTATAATTAATTATTAATATACTTATTTAATATTATATACCAATAACCATATATACAATAATTATCATATTTATTTTATTTAATATACAATTCTACCTATATACTTAATACTTAATATTCACTCATATATATATTTTTCTATATACCAATATCTCTATATTAATAAACTACTATATACTAATAAATATAATTTAATATATTATCATTATTTAATATATTATTTTTCATATATACAATATTTAATTAATTATTTCTATATATAATAATCAATATATATTATTTTATTAATTTATTATATTTTTAATTTTATTTCTACTATATATGATTTTTAATATATATTAATAAATTAGCTATAATTATTTTATATATTTATTAATTATTGTTGAACATTCAATAAATATATTATATAATTATATTAAGTTAAATAAATAAATTAATTTTGGAGTTTGAAAATGAAAAGTTTTGAAGAAGTAATAAAAAATAAAAAATTAATTAATATTAATAAATTAAATATTAATAAAGATGAAGATATAAATTTATTAAATAATTTTAATTTATTAAATAATTTTAATAATATTAATAAATATATTGATTTTTATATATATGAAGATTTTTATATATTAGAAATTGAAGATAATATTTTTTTAATATTATATAAAAATAAATATTTATATAAATATAATACAATTAAAAATTTATATAATTATATTAATAATACAATTAAAGATTTTAATATATTAGATTATTAATTAAAATATAAAAGTTATTAATATTAATTTATTAATAACTTTTATTTAATTTATATATTAATTATTGTTGTATATTTATTGATTTTTTAAGTGAAAGTATGTTTTAAAATTATATATAAGAGGTTTTGTATGTTAAATAAAATTGAAAGTTTTGATGAATTTAATGAATTATTTTATAAAATGGTTGAATTAGATGATGATAGTTTATTTGTAGAGTTAGGAATTGGTGATTATAGAAGTGAAGATTTGTATGATGAATATGTAGTTAAGTTTGAAGATGAAAATGATGAAGTTAAAAGTATAAGTGATTATATTGATTTTTTAAGTGAAAGTATGTTTTAAAATTATATAATTTTTTAATTGTTAATAACTATATTTAAGTTTTAATATATAGATTTAAGTATAGATATGAATAATTAAATGTAGGAGATTAAAAATGGAATTTTGAAAATTTTGTAAATGATAAAAATGAAGAAGTTATTGAATTTGTTAAAAAGAATATTAATAATGGTAAGTTAAATAATGATTTATTTAAAAAATATAGAAATGATGATTTTGATGAATTTATGTTTGATTATTTAGATGATTTAATTTAATTAAATAATTTGTTTAAATTCCAATTTGGTTATTGACTTTATTGGAGTTTGGATTGATACTTTAATTATAGGAGATTAAAAATGAAGGATAATTTAATGGTTGAATTAAATGATATGATTGAAAATGATTTAATTATTTTGAAAGATAATGGAGAACTTTCAAGTTTAAGAGTTGAAATGTATACTGAGTTAATTGGTGAGGAGAGAACTCAAGAACTTTTAATAAAATATGAAGATAATTAAATAATTTGTTTAAATTCCAATTTGGTTATTGACTTTATTGGAGTTTGGATTGATACTTTAATTATAGGAGATTAAAAATGACTACAATGCAGCTAATTAATCGTCAGATTCATAGAACTTCATTTATTCCTGAAAATAAGAGAGGATTGGTTCTTTACATATTAGATGATGAAGCTAATGGAATTGAAAATGTTTCAAATCTTGTGCAATGTATTAGTAATGTGTGGAACTTAATTACTAGTCATAATTTATTTTCAATTAATGATTATGAGGAGTGGAAGAAATTATGATGTTAACTAATAAAGAATGGGTTGATTTAGTAATTGAGGTTATAGAGAATTTCGATCTTGATTTCGATTTAGTTGGTCTTGAAATGATTAGTGACGAATCTTTAAAAGAACTTTTAGAAGATGTGGATTTAGATTTTGGTGAATTAAATAGAGTTACAATGACTGATTCAGTTACTATTAGATTTGAATTTGATTCTTATGGTTTTTATCATATATTTTTAAAATAATTGTAGACTATTTTGGTTATTGGATAGATAATTAAATTATAGGAGATTGAAGATGGATAGGTTAACTAGTTTAGAAATTAATAAGATTACAGATTTATGGAATAGAAATTGGAATGTTGATATGATATGTGTAGTATTGTCATTACGTTACAAGTATGTTTTATCTACAGTTAAATTACATTGTGATTTAGTTGGACATACAAATCCTAAAAGATATTGGTAATTAACATATTTGTTTAATTATTCAAATATAATTGTTGATTATTTGGATAATTGGATTGATACTTTAATAGTAATCAAATAAATAAAAGTTTTGTAGGAGAAACATTATGTCAAAGAAAACAGTTAAGAAGAACACAAAAGCAGTTGAAATCATTGAAGAAGTTATGGTTAAGAAAGAAAGAAAAGTTAAAGTAGATGGTCTTGTGAACAAAAAGAAGTTTGCAGTTAAATGTGCTGAAGAAGGAATGACAAGACCTCAGACCATTATTGCACTTCAAGAAAAGTATCCAACTATGGCTGCTAATTATGCAAAAACAATGTGCTATTCATACTTGAAAGAAGATGGTGTTGAATTTGCAGTGGCTAAGAAAGGAAAGAAACCTGCAGTTAAAGATCTGTATGATTCTCCTGTAGAAGAAACTAAAGTATCTACAAAGAACTCTTCTAAAAAGAAGTCAAGTAAGAAATCAGTAAAGAAGTCTGTGAAGAAAGAGGTAGCGTCTGCTGAATTCTAAATATGATTGGAGGATAGTTTCGATTATCCTCCTCATATTTTAATTTTTTAATAAATGAGTAGTCTTAGTTGAGTACTTCTTTATTTAAGAATTAAAATAATAGGAGTTTAATATGAATGAAGAGTTAGATTTTGATTTGTTAAATGAAATAATGGGTAATTTTGATTTATTAATTATGGAGGAGATCTAATGAGTGTAAAGAGAGCATGTCCTGCTACAAATAATGTCAGAAAAGTAATGAACTGCTTGGGTAGAAGAAAACCTACTTATGTGGATTCGTGTGTAAAAGGCTACAGAGTAAGATCAGGATTCAAATCTGGAGATGAGGACTTGATTAAAGCTGAGGTTGAATTTATCAAAGTTCATACTAGAATTGAGGTTACTTATCGTAAACGTGGAACTGGATGTAATAGCTACCTTGTTAACACCTACGATTATATAATTCCTTTTGCAGACGAAATGGATGATATTGTTTCTTACCAATTCAGTTGAAGTATTATGAGAGCCACTGAGCAGTTTCAGTTCAGTGGTTGGTATAATAGTTTAAATAGTAGGAGTTTAATATGGATATGGTTAAAGTTAATGAAGTTATCGTAAGTGAATGTGGATCTGAAAGTGATGTTATTATAGAAGTCGATAATGATAACTGTATGGTTACTACAAGTAAAGGATGGGCTTATCATTTCTCACAACTTGTACGTAATGATCTTGGTGAATATAACATTCAACCAGAATAGGAGTGGATAGTATGAAAACATTAAAAGGACCTGAACAAATTAATAAATATTTAGAAGATGAGTGGGTAGATGAGATTATAGATTTTATCCCACCAGTTGAACTAACGAAAGACTCCATTCTACATATAACTGGTATCACATATGGTAGAGGGGCTGAGGAAGGAGAAGATTTAGATTGCATTAGAGATATTCTTGACTTGATCACAACCACTTCACTAAAGGGTTTTAGTCATACAGAAATTCTAGCTGAAGAAATCTCCGAATTCCTCATTAGCAATAGTCCTGAATTATTGAAGTTTATAGATGAAATTAAGAAAGGGTGGTAATATGGATAATAAATACGAAAGAATTGAGCAGTTACAAAATGCTCAGCAGATGATAAAGGATGCCACTCAACTTATTAGAGAGGCTATTAAAGGAACTCCATCAGAGCGTGGATCTGAACAGTATATCCTAGGTCATCTTGATAATTGGAGTTCAGAAGATAATGGTATGGATGATACCTTACCTAAGATTATACGATCTTTGGAAGAGTGGGAGGGTATCGAAGATTAATTAATTATGTAGCCTCTGAGTATTTTATTCAGGGTCTGAGATAACTAATTAAAATGATAGGAGTTTAATATGTTAAGGAAACTAAAGGGTAATGTTACAGATGCATGGGATCTAGTTACAATATTGGATGCAGATTTAGATGAGGTTGTGGAAGAATTGGAAATAGATCCTCAAGATTTCCAAGAACTATCTAGGGAAGTGAAGGATGGAAATATGTATGGGAATGTATTAGATATAGAGGCCTTGTTCAATCCACCTCCACTTCACCATACTCACTACATAAGTGATCGTGACGATAGTATCCTTTATATAGTTACTGGGATTGAGTCTAGTTTGAATTCCTGGTTGGACTTAGATCAAGTTAAACTAAAGAAGATAGTAAGGTCTTAAAATGAAAAAGTTATCTAGGATAGATCGAGCATACTTAGAAGTGGTATTTCCACACGTTAAGTTAATTGGAAGGGAATTCAATATCAATACAAAGAGTGGTATCGTTAAGATTCACCCTGGTGATGTTAGTTTAGGTGGATTACTAACTAGTGTATATATAGCAGATATAGATGAACATGCTATTGAGTCTAAGTTTAATATGAAGTTAGTATATAAAGAAGAATATACTTCTGGTAAATGGATATATTCTGCATACTTAATTGAGGTAGGAGGTTTAGAATGAAAGTAACAGAAAAACAGATAAAAGAATTAAATCCTTGTACAGCAGGATGGGAATGGTATTTAGAGAACAAAGAAGAAGATTTATTGACATTGTTGATAAATGCTAATACAGAAGATCCCAGTTACTCAAGATGGTTATTTACAAAACTAATGACAAAAGAACAATGTATTGAAATAGCTATATTTTCAGCAAAAGAAGTGTTGGATCTATTTGAGGATGAACATCCAAAAGATAGAAGACCAAGAAGAGCCATCAAAGCAGCAGAAACGTATTTGAAAGATCCTTCAGAAAAGAATAGTAAGGCTGCTGATTATGCTGCTAATGCTGCTAATGCTGCTGCTGATTATGCTGCTAATGCTGCTTATGCTGCTAATGCTGCTAATGCTGCTTATGCTGCTGCTAATGCTGCTGCTGATTATGCTGCTAATGCTGCTTATGCTGCTGCTAATGCTGCTTATGCTGCTAATGCTGCTAATGCTGCTTATGCTGGTAGAGAAAAATTACAGATAAAGATAATTAAAAAGGCAGTTGAAATATTGGATAGATTATAATAGGAGGTTTAGAATGACAACTAGTGGAGTATTAGTTACTACGGCTATAATAGTTGTATTAGGATTTGGAGTTAAGATGACATTGGATGGGGATTCAACTTCACCTACCCATCAGTATGCTCGGAATTCTTCTCAGGCTACAGGTCATGATTGGATTAAAATGAGTGATATTGAAAAGAGTAATCTTGTAATCGATATACTTCAGATTCCAGCCAAAGATACTGAGGTTCTTACTAAGGAGTTAGTTAAAACTTTAAATGGTAGCTATACTAGAGTGGATAAGAACATCAAAGTTTCGTTACTTTTATCTGGAGCTAAAAGTTATACTGAGGGTTATAGATCAGCCTTAACACAAACTGTAAATTACAATGGAGGTAATTAGGATGATAAGTACAAATAAAAAACCAACGGTAGATGAGTTCTATGAAGTAATGCAGGTTATTTGGGATATGCCGAATAATGCAAAAATGGATTCTATTAAAGTAGTTAACGAAGTAATGGAATCAATTGGAGTTAGGAATCCATATCACGTTTATAGTTTAATACTTGAGGTAAGTCAATCACTGAAAGATGATGAGATCTCCTTTGTTTGTACTGATTCGGATGCTCATATAATAATGGAGCTGGTTCAAGCTAAGCCTTTTACTTTTCCCTTAAAGTGGTTTGTAGCTAGTGAAGATATGATCCTGGTTACCTCTGATAGGTGGAAAGATCGTATTGAGGGTGTTTGGAATGAATTACCAGAAGATAATTCTCCACTTAAATCATCTAATCTTGATACTTTGACTAATCGATTTGAATCTGAAATGAAACGCATCGAGAGGTGGCAAGGAGATGCTTATCTTGGACCTGACACAGCAAAGTGTCCTGATGGAGATGATATTTATCAAGGATTGGAAGGTATTCGATCTATAGTTGCTGAGTTAGTTAACAAGAACCTTGAACTTGAGGCTACTATTCAGAAACTATCTTCTCCAGATACAGAGTCTGTGCAACCAATGAAGTTATATGACTTCATAGCAAAATTGATGGATATAGAAGAAGGACACTTTGTTAATGCAGATGATCTAGGAAAGTTGTATCAAGTAGTATACCGGGATTTTATTAGTAAGATAAAGGAGTTACGTAGTTAGTTAAATTGTTTTTATAATTTCCTAAAGTGCCTTATTGACATTTTAGGAGATTGAAATGATAATTTAAATAATAGGAGTTTAAGATGTCAAAGATTTATTTATGGGTAGATGAACAGGGTTGGTCTTTATTCAATAGCACAGATAAAGTTGAATTGAATAAAAGAAATATCAGAATAGGAAATAGAGCCACAATAGGAAATAGAGCCACAATAGGAGATGAAGCCACAATAGGAGATGGAGCCACAATAGGAAATAGAGCCCTAATAGGATATAGAGCCACAATAGGAGATGAAGCCACAATAGGAGATGAAGCCACAATAGGAGATGGAGCCACAATAGGAAATAGAGCCCTAATAGGAGATGAAGCCACAATAGGAGATGAAGCCACAATAGGAAATAGAGCCCTAATAGGATATGAAGCCACAATAGGAGATGAAGCCACAATAGGAGATGAAGCCACAATAGGAAATAGAGCCCTAATACCTAAAGAAACACAGCCTATTGTCTTATATATTGTAGGATCAAAACATCCTATTAATTATTGGGGGGAGAATCGTATAGATATTGGATGTATGAATCGTACAATTGAATGGTGGTTACAAAACTATAGGAGGGCTGGTGATACTGAAGGATATACCCTTGAGCAGAAAGAGGAATATTTTTCATATATTAATTTGATTGCTAAAATGTATAAAAATAAATAATAGGAGTTTAATTATGGAAAAAAAGTATTACTTGATTAAGACAACAGACGGAAATGAATGTGTAGCATTAGAACAGAATCGTGGTGTGGAAGATATGCCCTCAGTCAAATACCAATCTATTAGCCTTGGGACTCTCACTGAAGATCAGATTCAATGGAAAAGGCTTATCGAACTGCCTAAACCTGATATACAATCAATGGATATGGACGAGTTTGTTGAATATCTAATGGACCTTGAAGGTGAAGATTGTGGTGTAGATATAAAGCTACGTGATATCGTTCCAATTAATAACTTTCGAAAAGTAAGTCTTCGGGATCAGAAGAGTGGTCAAAGACGTCCTTCTTGGAAAGCTGGAGACTTGATGGAATATGTAGATAATTATAACTCCAGATGTAATTCAGTATTTGAATTTGACTTATATGGGGACGATTGTGAAACTTATAGTGGTCATGAACTATTAGAAGCTGTATTCAATTATATTGCTTTAAATATTATGGAGGAATTTGTTGGTGAAATGTCTATTACCAATTCTGAGGTAGTCTGTTGGGAGCATGAGTGCGCAATAACTTTTGATAATGGGAGATCGTTCCTAACATTTGATGATGAAGATCTAGCCCCATATATTAGACAATGGATGGGAAAATAAATAATAAAGGATTAAATTGTTTTTGTAAGTTCCAAGTTGATCTATTTGGAACTTGCGATGAGAATTTAAATTGTATTAATAATAGGAGTTTAAAATGAAGGACATTAAACAGATGGATTTAATAATGAGAAATAAAACAGGACAGCCTTTATGTACAATCACTCGAGATCTTGAGCACAACTGTCCTAAGATTATTATTATACAGAGACAATTTAATAAGATGAAGGACGAACTTCGCAAGCACTTTGGTACTAAGGTTGTTTTCTATCTTGCAACGAATCATGGAGAGATGTTTCGAGTCTCCACTGAACTTGGTCTCGATTATACTACCCTAACTGAAATTAAGTTTCTTGAAAATGATCAGATTATGTTCAATGAGCCTAAACCTTCAGAGGAGACTGTAAATGAAAAGTAAGTATAAACCTTTTGTTGCTCAAGGGGACTCAGCCTCAGAAGCTCGTCGATGTTTGAAGAATGAATCCTCGTATACCAATCGGATTATATCTGGATCTAAATTCTATCCAGATCCTCAAGCAGACTACGTTTGGTTAATGATTAATCATCGAAAACAAATTGTAGTTGTTATCTATTTGCATCAAGCTGATTTTGAATCCTGCGATTACGATCAATTTCTTCTAGACAATAAGGGGTATAGAAAATGAGAGTAGTTAGAAGTTATCCAGATCGAGTTGTTATTATTACTGATGACAAAACTAGATACAAAATAGCTGATAAATCTTATGGATTGGAAATTACCCGTAACCATCCAGACGATGGTTGTAGTCCTGCTCTTTATGTGGAACAGACTGGTATATCAAATCAGATTAGAATTGTTTCTAAACCTAATCTAGTAGATGTAACTTTTGTGGATCTAGAAGATGGTACCTACGAACATTATGTTTGCTCAGAGTGTGACTGTGATGATATTCAAAAGGGATTTAAATACTGTCCAGAATGTGGTAGACCGATTAACCAAGCTGGATTTACGAAATAGGAGATATTATGATTGAGATTACAGAATCTGGGTACTCTGGAGGAGAAGCTTTATCAATTCACGGAGATTATTACATCGAATTCACTGAGAATAGAGTTGATTTAATCATTCTTAATACTGGAGAAATTCGAGGAACTTACCATAATCGTCCTTTAGTCAAAGGTGGTAAACGTCTCAAAGAACTCAAGGCACTTCGTCGTACTCTGGACATTGTTCTTGAAATAGAAGAGGAGGCCTATAGAATCCAGCTCGAGTCGTTTAACCAATTGATGAAAGAGCGTAATACTCAATTGATAGCATTGGAGCCTGGAGTTTCCGATAGAATCACATTGGAGGACTATATTGATTGACGATATTAAGATTAAGTTCCTAGATGTGGAGCAGATTACGTCTGAGCAGACTATACCTACACGGACCTCTGAGATGAAATGCCCTCTATGTGAGGCTGGCTTTCCAGTAACTCCAAAACTTACTGAGGAACGAAGAAAACTCAGAAAGATGATTCAATTGTATGGTATGGGATCTACAAGGTTGAAAGATATCTCCTTTGTAGGTATGATGAATATGAAAGAGGAGGACTTTGATGAAATATATAAGACTTATGTTACTGAGTTTAATACTGATAACACTGACTAGCTGTAGGTTACTTCAGGAAATAACAGATAGTCGCCTGGAGAGTGGTCTGTGTGGACAAGAGTTATACTATGGGGACTTTCCTGAATTTAAGAGTTTACGACAGATCTCGGTATATGTGAGAAATCATATGAATTATGTTGAGAGTGACAGTATTGCTGGTCCTAAAGAGGCTTTTGAAAGAGCTTATGGAGATTGTGCTGAGTATACTCTAATTGTTTCAAATATTGCTTATATTCAATTAGGATTAGAATTAGGAGCAGCTTGTGTTTTTGTTGATTTGAATGATCGAGTTACTCCTAGATTAATTGGTACTGGAGATAGTTTTAATCATGCTATACTAATTGATAAAAATATGAATCTATATAGTGCTTATACTGGAATAGATATTACAGAGTATTACGAGGTTGCTTATTATTATCCTCATAATAAATTATTTGATTTATAGTTTAAACTCCTATTTAAACTTTCATTTGGGGAGGTGCTCGTTGAGTATCTCCCCTTCCTTTTGTTTGAATGTATCCAGTGAATACTAGCTTTATATCTTACGTATAACAAATCTCCTCCGCATCTTGGTGTATGACTTCATTTTAGTAAAACTAATAGATTTGACGCAGTATTTTACATCAATTTTCCTATAAGAATTAACTCAGTCTAAGTACGATTTCGCTATAGATCTAAGATAGGATTTAAACATAAATAAGTCCCCAGATTTGGGGACTTGTCTCTTTGCCATTAGGCCTGAGAGCTCCGTTGTACGGCGCTATTATTTTTGATACTTAACATTTATATAGTAGGATTAGATTTGCTAAAAACTATCATGACCTTTGGAATACCAAGATAACAGTTGTCCAAAGCCCTCTCTTTTAGTTTTGTCTAAATCCAATTCGATTATTGAACTAAGAACCAATCTAGGTTGGCTCAAGTCTTTAAATTCAACAATCTCTGCCACTCTGGGCGTTGTCACCGTATAAGTATGTTGTTGTACCTTCATCGGTCGGGTGCACCCAATCGTCGGATCTAATGATAAATCCAGATAAACAGTATTACTAATACTAACAAGTCCAGAGTTAATTTCTGCTAAAGAGTCCTTTGCATGGGTAGGAAAAGTTAATGCAAACAGCAGAAATAATAGAAGCGAGATAAATCTTCGCATCAGTAACTCCTTTATTGTGCTCAAATAAAATCCAGAAGCTCTATTATAGTTTCATATAATAACTCCTTAATATAGTTACTCTACATATTATTGTACTAGAACTCAACTACAGATGTTTCCTAAGATCTAGATCTTCCGTACTCTATAAGGGGTTCTGGATTGACAGGTCTTCTTTCCCCAGTAACCTCATCCAATCTTGTAATTTCATAATGCACATGATGTCCTGTTTTTCCTTTAGTGTATCCAGTATTACCCATAAGACCTATTATTTGACCCTTTTCTACCCACTGATAAAGATCTGCAGTATAATATATCATTGACATATGGCCACACTTAATCTGATATCCATCTCCGACATCAATTACAACATACTTCCCATAAATAGCATCATGTCCTATTTCAACTACTTGACCACGCTTTGGTGCAAGTATAGGTTCATTGAGATTTCCAGTTTCTGAAATCGCATCTATACCTCCGTGCTTTCGTAGTCGTCCCTCTAATACATCATCTCCAAAATATGCAGTATATATAATTCCTGAGTCTTGATGAAATATAGATCCTAGAGGCATCTTATCTATTTCTTTGGCTAGTAAATGGTTTAACCACTCTGCAGCATCCTCTATATCTTTCGTCCCACCTACTATCTTATCCACCGCTCCGTTAGTTGCTTCTGATACTAAAGCAGTCATACCAGGTATTTGATTAAGGAGAGTTGAGTTCTCTGTTACAGATTTTAATAGAAGGGTTTGGTGACCGTAAGCCATACTCTGCTCTGCAAATGATTCTGTTAGCTCAGTGTTTAGAGCTAGTACAGTGCTATGGGTCTCTCGCAGCTCTGTATATAAGGATACAAGAACTAGGGTGGATAACACACCTAAGAATGCGATTATGTTCAATAGTATTATTCCAAGTTTAGTAAGTACCGATTTCATGATTAACTCCCTTTAATAATAACATATAGTGATGACAATTATAGGTCAACAACTAGCTCCAAACAAAAAAAAGGAGACCTTAGTCTCCTTGTAGAGTCCTGAATAGTATCAGCGATCTACCAATTTAGAAAATGTAGCTAAATATTAACACCTTTAGATTCCTACACCTACGAGAACCAGATAATTACTCGTCCTCTTCTTCCTCTTCCTCTTCTTCGACTACCTGATCTAGTACGAAGTCCTGAAGTGATTCAGTTCCTTCAGACTGAAGACAGCCGATAGGCACTAATAATCTGTTAGTGATTGAATCCAACCTCTCTTTCAGGTTGTCTAGAGTAACTGCAACGTTGTCTAAAGCGCTACCCTCTGGATCTATCTCAGTCTGAGTCACTCCTATCGGATCAGTTTCTCCTAGAAGTTGAGATTCAGTATAGTCTGTGATTCGTTCGATGTTACGAATTGTTTGTTCGAAACTATCTAAACGTGCCTGAATACCTGTGATAGCTGTATGCTCTCTTAAACTTTTCTTTTGTCTCTTAGCCACTAAGTGCTCCTTATTATACTCTCTATAATATTATACTAATGTAATGCTAGGGTTGTTTCCTAGTTCACTATTACCTGTAAAGGCACATTGACCATTAGATCTATCTGCAACATGTCGTCTCCTTCTTGAGGAGCGTACCCTACCTCAGAAATAATAAGTCTACGAATAGTAATCAACATATCGTCGATCATTATATCCATTCCCACTTGAGGAGTTACGGTAGTCTCGTAAGTTTTCAATATACGACACTGTAAGTAGTCTACTCCTCTCTCCATTTGTCGGACGTTTACTGTATGCTTCATATTACCTCAATGTTATCCCTAGCTCTTTAGCTATGGCTGCTCTCCTAGCAGTTTTCTTTTCTGATTTAATCTGCCTACGTTCACTATCAGACATCTTAATTTCCAACCATTCGAAAGTCTCAAAAAATAAGTCTAGTTTAGTCTGATCAGTTGGTATTTGAAGAATCTGAATATCCTCATCGTAGTCCTTAAACCATTCTTGTATTGCTTCTTGGTGCCCTGGAAGACTAGTTACCAAAACCTTACCCTGAAGATCTAATAAAACTCTTCTAGGATTGGATATATTATCCATTACCCTAGCCCCAAACTTTTCAATGAACCTAGATATGAGTAATTCTAATTTATTAGGTTCAGTAATATCTAAAGCCTTCTGGTATTTAATTAGTAGTTCATCTGGACAGTCTAGTATACTCGTTGCACTATTAAGTATAACGTGAGGTCTAGCTGGAGACGTAAGCTCTTTAGCTAACAATATATGAGCCTGTGCTGGAGGATCAGGGAATACTATTTTTAGTTCTGGGACCTGATTTTCTCTCACTAATTTCTTTCCAGCGTACCACATAGTATTGAAAGTAGTTTGTTTTATATCTGGAAACTTCTTTCGCATCCCTTTTTCTACAGAATCTTTTTCATATCCTGCTTTAATAAGTTGAGCGATCCTTCCTACCTTATCTTTATATCCACCTGGTTTAGCCTCCCTTTTAGATCTAATGGCTTTTTTAGTTAGTTTCACTGTTCCATCTTCTGATAGATCATTATCAGCTTTCCACCCCTGAGTAATAGCTCTAGATTCCTTACTTGCCTTTTTTGGATAAACACAAAAGCCACAGCTACGAGTTAGCTCAACCCCAGCTTTTGATCTTAGTTGTAAGTGCACACACTTCATGCAGGTGTACAAACTTACATTACGGAAGGTTTCAGTAGGAGCCTGACCCTGAACTTTACTTTTCATTACATCTTTAGTAAGAGGACAACTAAGCTTTCGGTTTCTATCCTCTCTAGTTATAGGTACTGGAAGTTTTACAATATGAGATCCATATAATTTAACAGATAAATCCGCTAATGATTTATTCATAATAATAACTCCTATATAATATTATACTCAAAATCCTATATGATGTTTCCTAAAAAGAAAAAAAGGGAGCCAAAGCTCCCAGATTAGTCTATAAACATAACTTTACTCCGCATCCTCTGGATCTCTTATAGCTAAGGGAAGAGTACAACTATCATTGGAACAATACTTTTCTCCCTCAGCATCCTGGTTATTCAGGATCTTCGGGTAGTCAACCTGTCCTTTAATTTTTGAGGACCTCTCGTCGAATTCCTCCTTTGTAATTTCTTTATATACTGGATATTTGTAATCATTTCTGTAAGCTAACATTGAGAGAGATTTTAACTCATCATCAAAAGCTAGCAGAGCATCTACCATTTCCTCATGCTCTTCAGGACGAATAGTTACTGTGCATGATACGTTGTTATCACTCCAGTACTTCTGGTAGTCTACTACATTCTTAACCTGCTCCCATACAGAGGCCATTTCTTTAGTTTTATGGAAGTACTTTTCATGAACTGGGAACACTACAGTTACTGCTCCAGTACCTTGCTGCTCGATTTCCTGAATTTCATAACCTGCTTCTTCCATTGCAAATCGTAAAGGAGAATCTCCAGGAACTTGAACAGTTCGGATATAGTATTCAGAATGAGGATAGTGTATACCAGGAGATATTCCTGGAAGTAAACTTACAGTACCAGAGGGTTTTACGGTGGTAACTCTTACTGACTTAGGAACACATAACCAGTTAGAGTAAATATGATCAAGACTTCTAAGATACTTATATCCAGTATTACTCCAAGCTAACATTTCCTTTCTGCCGTGCTTAACAAAGGCATCGATAATTCCACTCTGGGAAGTACCAATTCTTCTATTTTTCATCATTACCTGATTAGTCTCGGGCCAGTGTGTGTTAATCAGAGTAACTGTTTTAGCATATAAGTAAGCATACTTTAAGGTTTCTTCATACTCTGGGTAGTTATCATGATTAGAAGGGAAGGTCTCTACTAAACAACACAATTCAAAACTTTCTAGATTTTGTTCTCCACAATTCGATACATTACATCCCTGAGTCCAGTAAGTATGGCTTTTATTATCTACAGTAATATCAAAGACTTCTTCTCTAGATATTCTGGTAACCTCTTTAATATCGTAGTCAAACTTATGAGGATATCCAACATTACCTAAAGGAACTTCGTTCTTATATTCCTGAATAAAACCAATCTTATCCATGAACTCTCGACGAGCAGTTGTAATGTTTAAACGGTAACTTTCTTTACATAAAAAGGTCCCATTGGAAAATTTAGTATGTTTAGCTTTATCAGTTGTGTAGTAAGAACGTATACCTAAAGCGCTTAACATAAGCTGAAGGTCTTCGATCATACCCTTAGAACTTGCACAGAGCCCTACCCGAGCACCTCTGAGAACAAACCCATTAGCTGTAAATATACCTCTGAGAAAACCTGCCATAGTGTTAGGATCTGATAAAAACCTAGTGGGAACTCGTCTATTGTAGGTTTTTACTAACTCCTTGGGAGTGATTGTAGTTGTAGCTACCTGGATGCTATAGTCTAAATCGCTCTTAGCTCGATTATTCCCTATAAGGTGAGAGACTTCTGAGGTAAAGTAATCTTGATCATTAGCCCCAATAGTTAAGCAAACAGCCTTATACCTTCCCTGATGAGTAGAGTGTACCATACCGTCCCCCATTACCAGACCATCCATAATATCTTGGGGATCTAGCTCTAGATTCTTCCAAATAGGACCTTCTAAACATTCAAGACTCTCGGCGTCCTTAACCTGGATTTTCTTACCTCCAGATATCACCCTGTGATTGCCTGTTCCATAGAATATTCCCGCAGTTGTAGCGTACTTAGAAACATCCTTCACTCCGTTGGACCATTTCTTAACCACCTTAGTCCAACCTTCCTTACTCCAGATCTGGTCTCCCGCCTGGAGGTCTCCAAAATTCTTTAAGCCTTTAGGAGTAAGAACTTTTGACCAAGCAACTTGACATGGATTAATTAGGGGCGCTACTGCATCTGTTGGATCGTAACCATCAATTCCACGACCAAATGTGGATATATTATCTGGCCACATAATACCAGGATCACCTCTCCGTAAAGCTTCTGTAACAACCTTAGAGTAAGTTGCTCTACTAGAATCTTTCTTATATATCTTTACAGTATTGTTGGACGCCCATCTACGGTCACTACATTCAAATTGGAACTTATCTGGATTTTTCATCTCAAAGAACTTATCGTCATCTAGGTTCCCTATCGCTATTTCTGCAGAACGTCTAACATTCCCAGCCACAACACACTTTCCAATGTAATTGAACATATCCGTAATATCCACAGAGTCCAAACACGGATGAATATTTTCAGCGACCTTGGCTAGTAGAGTCCTAATGGATTCGTGAAGAATTCGCAAAGGTTCTGGACCCGAGGAGATACCTCCGAAACCTTTAATTGGTTCCCCAGCGGGTCTAACCTTAGAATAGTCAAACTGGATAGTGGGCTTACCATATCGATCTAAATAAGAGTCTATTAACTTACCCAGACTCTCCACCCAACTTTCTCTAGTATCCTCTATATGAAATAGTTCAACATTACTATCTTCAGGTTCGTAGAGAAATAGTTTTCCATCTCCCTCTACATCGAAACCCATCCCCACTCCATGCATGAGTCCATCCATTATAAAACGGAAAGGAAGACTTCCCAGTTCATCTAGGTCCTTAGTACTTACTGCTCCACAGTTATTTAGAGCCATACCTCCTCGTTCATAGACATAAGGCGTTCCCATCATCCACAGCCCTCTACCAGGAGGGGTGAACTTAAATGTGAATATTTTATCGAACATTACTTTTGCAGACTTCTGGGCTTTCGCTTCATACCAAGGAAGTGTCAAGCTATCACAATGAGCTTTTTGGAAAGTATAAATACCTTCCACAACTCGCTGTACAGTATCTACCCAAGATTCTTTGCTTCCATCTTCTTTTGTTCGAGAATATGTTCGATAGAATACAAATTCACCCACAGGTCCCCAATTAGGTTTCACGTTTCGGTAATATTCCAAGAAGTCTGGATAAAGTTTAAATTGATGCTTACTTAGATCTATATTCATTTAGAATCCTTATCTGTAGATCCAAATCCTCCTGACCCTCTTTCGGTGTCCGAAAAATCTTCAGGTTTGGCTACTAGGATTAATTTGGGAGTCTCTACTTTTGCAAAAACTAATTGGGCTATTGCCGAACAAATTGGCACTCGGAAATCAGTATTGGAGCTATTGTATAGAATTACTCCAACCTCTGACCTATAATCTGAATCGATGGTTCCAGGAGCATTGAGGACCGTGACTCCATATTTAGCTGCTAGACCTGATCTAGACCGGACTTGAGCCTCATACCCTGGGGGTATCTCAAGATAAATACCAGTTGGTATTATTTGCCTACCTCCTGGTGGTATAACGATTGGGCTTGGTCCAGGTTTCCAAAATAAATCATACCCTGCAGAACCTTTAGTTGCCTTCTTTAACATCCCACCGTTTGCTACTACTTTTACTTTCATTACCCTCTCCTATAAAAAGTAGTTCCCTGTGGAGGGAGTATCCTGATACGGCCTTACCGTATGACACAATCTAGTACTTATTCGGCCCCTTCCGACAGGGTAAATTGAATTCGTACGATCTCGGAAACCCCCACAGGGAACTAATATTTAATTAATATTTAAAAATGTTTTAGCTGAGGGCATAAGCATTGGTGCTTGCGTACCTGCTGCCTCAGCAAAATACTGTAGGTATCTCTTTGTTAAAAGATAACCTTCGTGTCCCTTGATATAAGCTCCCATTATTTCTGAGTTCTTATCAAACGATTCATACTGTGATTTAAGATCATAACCCTGATGGAAATCAACCTCCGTAGTAATCTTTTTGTACGGAAGACCGAATCCCAGATCGTATTCCACACCGTGTAGTGAATGCCAGAAAATACTGGAAGAGTCATTCGATCGAATAGACGATGCAATTGCATCAGTAAGAACAAACTTGTTATACTGAGCAAGTTCTGCAGGATTATACAGACCTAGGAGGTGATGCCGTTTACTTTCGTTCCATACCCCTTCCTGAACCATTCGATAAATAATTGAAAACCTATTCCAACCCTTTTGTCTTCTGGTTTCATCTCTGGTACCAAATGCATCAAACTCAAAATTAAAAGGAATGCATATAGTCCTAATATCTTCTTGATCACAAAGCCATTTATAGTGTTCTACGACCTCTTCATAACTGCTTCCTTGAGTAACTGCTGCGAATCTAAACTGTAGTTTATCTTCCTCAGTTAAGCTATGCAAGAATTCTTTAGCAACCTTTTTACTTTCTTCTGGATTTCTAAGAACCTCAGGTATAACTAACTCTGTTGCAAGAACCTTACGTCCACACTCTAAGATCATATCCCCTGTAACAGCCTCTTTTAGTTCAAATATAGAATTATCCATCATTATGAAAGCTCCTTGAACTGAGAGCTGTCTGTATAGTTCAAGGTAATGGGGTACCTTATCAAACAAGTGCGGAAGGACTAGGTGCATATAGTCTTTACTCACTTTAGGAACCAACGGTGTTGAAACAATTCGCATATGTTGCATATAAATTACTCCTTCTTATTTTCTTCAAAAGATTATACGAAATAATTCTTAAGGTTGTTTCTTTGCGGACTTATCTACACTTTCTGGAGCTGGAGCTAAGTTCTTGTGAGCCTGAGCAGCCTCTGCTTTCTGCTGTTGAATTAAAGTATCATTCAAAAGTTTAAGGGACTCTTCGATTGTTCCTTTGGTTTCTACAGAAGTATCGTATTTGATCTTTGAAATCCCCAAATCTCGAGTTCTCTTGTCCGCTGTGGTAAATAGGTCTTCTTTACCAGCGTCCTTATAGCGTCTTTTCCTAATAGGCTCTTGACAAATACATCTGATAACTTTATCATTTTCATGAACAAGGTGAGGTTCTCTAGTTCCTATAATAAAGTGTAACTGAGGAGCCACCTCTTTGGTTGCTAAAGATACACTTCTCACAAACTGTTTCAGAATTGGGTCCGCTAGTGGAGTTTCCATGTGATCCGCATAGAGTGCTTTTACGCAATCGCTCACTTCAGTTAGAGTTACTTGAATCCCCTTCGCTGTTAGCTGAGCTCTCATAGCATTGGCTAGAGAACTCTTTCCACTTCCTGGAAATCCTACGAAGTGAATCACTTGAGTTCCAGCTAGTTCAGCAGAATCAGCAGACAATACAACTGTGGCTGAGTTTTCATTATCTTCTTGGACAGTAATTTCAACATAAGTGTGTTTCTTCTCAAGTAACCAACAAGCGATAATATTTGCCATAGTTTCACAAGAGTATGGAAGGTCTTCACCTGTTCGGAACCTCTCTGTAATGAACTCATCTATTTTTTCCCTTTCAAGAAAAAATTCAAACTCTCTGTCTAAATCTTGTACAGGAATATTCACACTGACATTAAAAGTGTGTCGGTGAGGATCTCTCAAAAACTTAACAGACTCTGGGGCTGCTGCATAATAATGCTTGGCAACAAAGGATGTCTTAACTGTGATAAATGATGCTCTAAAATTCAGCATACTATAACCTCTTTTTCTTTCTTCTTTTAACCGGTTTCTTTACAGGAATTACCTCTTCCTCTTCTTCCTCATCGTCATCTAGCTCATCGTCATCTATAGAGGTGTAGTTCTCATCACCTTCGATTTGTGGGATGTCCTCATTCATAACATCTAAGAATTCCTCATCCTTATCGTCCATTTCATCCTCACAGAGCTCTTCAAAACTACCATCTTCAATAGTAAGACCTTCAAAAGGTTTACCTTCCTGAACAGTTTTAAGGTCTGTAGGAATACTATCCATTATTTTAGAAGTTTTATCTTCAGTCTTACTGGAGGACTCTTTCTCAAGGGATTCAGAATCCGTCTGCTTCTCTATATCTCCATATTGACCGTTATACATACTAGCAGTTTCTGCAGACATAAAGACAATCTGAGCCATTCTGAAGAACCTATCAAGTTCTGCTCGTCTCCACGAGTATACAGTTGCTCCTACGTCTCCCACATATCCACTATCATATAATGAACTTCTGATTAAAATAGAGTTCCTATTAAATGTACTCCTTCCAATAACATAAGCACACACCCCTCGAGGTAGAGGCTTCTTTAGTCTTAGATGGAAAGTTGCCTGATAGGATTGTCCTTTTACTAATCGCATTGGATTATTGGTAAGAACACTAGAGGTTCCAGACATCACTGCTTCCTCACCATTAGCCTTAAATGTAAATCTAGATACCCCCAGATCTGGTTCTTCCATTTTGACAACTCTTAAATCTATTCCATTCTGTTGAACTGGAATATCCTGATATAAAGCACCTGTAGCTGGATGGTACTCGAGATATTCTAAAAAGTCCTTCGGATTTAAAATTCCCTTCATTTGGTAATATTCTCCTTATATAGTCTGTATAATATTATACGTATATTAATCTTAGGCTGTTTCCTGAGGGACATATGCCCAATGATATCCTCCAGCAGACTTCTGTCTACCCCCTAGAGCACCATAGAGACTATCTCTACTAATTCCTAATAGTTTAGAAGCAGTAGTAGCAGAGTCGTAAGCCTCTCCAGTTTCCAGACAGAGAATAGCTTTGTAGTGCCCCTTACCACTAGCTTCCACAGACTCCTTGGATCTTTTGCGACCTAAGGCTGCTCTGCTCATCTTAGATCGGGCTGCATTCGAGTGGTAATTTCCTCTCATACCACTACCCATCTTATATCGAGTAATTGGGGATTTCCCGTGTAGATCTCTATGCTCTCTATCTGTAAGACATTCTAGATTATCTAGATCATTATTGAGCTTATCCTCATCTTTATGATGGATAACGTACCCCACAGGAACAGGTCCGTAAGCTTCTTCCCAGATATATTTATGCAGTCCTATCTTTAGATTTCCATTATAGTAATACCCATGTTGATTTAGATGCCAAGACTTTCCAGAGTACTTAACACACCTATAGTTAGGGCCTCTCTTATTTGCCATTTAAACGCTCTAGTACTTCTGGTAGAACACAACCTTCTAGGAAATTAATCTTACAATTCTTTTGAAGGCGTCTAAGAACGTTATATAGTCTTGAGTCTCCGTCTTCCTCGAATGCCCCCCATGCTGGTTCTACTTCGACGTCCGATTTCATTTGGACCGGAAGGATCTTGAGCTTCCTATCCAGTTTCTTTTTAAGTAACTCCATCATCTCCTCTTTATCTTCTCTAGCAGTATCATAGAATATAGAATCGTGAACCGTAAGGATCAATTTAGCATCTAGGCCCGCTTTTCGTTTAGCCTGTCCAATATCTGAGATAGATTTATTAACATAGTCTGCAGAGCAGCCTTGAATTCGTGAGTTCTTAGCTTGTCGTTCTGCTTTGGAACTTTTCTGATTATTATCTGAATGAATATCAGGAAGCCTTCTTCTACGACCAAAGAAATTATCCACATATCCTAACTTATGAGCCATTTTTACAGTTGCTTGTAAGAATAAGGTTACTCCAGGAAGTCTTTGGAAATAAGTCTCCAGAAGTTTGTAAGCTTGCACTAAGGTTACTCCTAATAGTTCAGCTAAGCTCATTGGACCTCTACCGTATACCAATCCAAAGTTGATTGTTTTAGCAATACCTCTTTCTGCTTTTGTAGGAATATAACTCTTGAGTTTATTATACATTACTTGGAAGGTACTGGTATGAACATCATCTCCATTCGCAAAGGCTTCCAAGAGAGTCTTATCTCTACTAAAAGCTGCAAGAACTCTCATCTCTGCTGCTGAAAGGTCAGCATGAATTAAAACTCTTCCTTTGGGTACCGTAAACAAACTTCGGATCAACAGATCATTTGGAAAATTGTGAATAGGGCTACTAGCTCTTCCTGTGACTGTTCCTAAAGTATTGAATGAAGTTTTGATACGGTTATCCTCACCACACTCCAGTACTTTCTTAATAAAGGTTCCACTCATTTTCTTAAGGTACTTAATATCAAGAATAACTCCAGCTACCTCTCCTCCTTTCTGTTTTGCAACATATTCCATAGACTCCGCATCAGTACTAAATCCAGTCTTAGTCTTTTTAAGGGGTTTTAGCCCCATCCGATTAAATAGCATCTCCATTAGTTGCTTTCCACTATTAGGATTAAATACTTCATCTTTCTTTAAAGGCAATAAACTGTTAAGCTCTCGTTCTAATAACGGAAGTGCCTTATCAATGGATCGAGCTAGATTGACTGCCCTTTGTCTGTCTACATAGATCCCTGTTAGTTCCGCTTCTGCTAATTCTTTACGAACTGGAAGACATATATTCTTATATAGATTCCACATCTTATATAGTTTCAGCTGAGCTACAGCAAACTCCCATAATTGATAAGTTCCTGCACCATCTAATGCTGCATACTCTGTAAGTTCATCCTGATATTCTTCAAGTCCTTCAAATCCTTTTAGTTTTAGCTCTCTACGAAGTCTGTCTATTTCTTCTTCATATCCCCCAAAATCCAAAGCTCTCCAAGTCCAAGGTTTTAGACCTGCAGAAAAGTTCTCATCTAACAGATATAGAGCAATCATGGTATCTTGCCAATCAGCTGCAGCCTTCCAAGGGTTGGTAGACCCATCTGTAGTCATTTCATGAACAGATAGCATCTTAACATCATAAGCTCCATTATGAAAAATCTTCCACTGATTAGGCTTATTATTCATTTTGATAAGAGAGGCTTTTACTTTTGGGTGAGTTCCCACTTCTAACCAATCAATATAGTAACTTTGATTTGCTTTACAACATAGAGCAACCCCTAGTAGCCTGTTACTCTTGTCAAAGTCTAAATTATCACACTCCCAGTCTTCCGTGAACCAAGGAGAGTTGTACATCTTCTTCATAACTCGGACCGCTTCTTTAGGAGTACTAATACGGATGGACTCTGGTTTAGGCCCTGTTTTCTTTTTTCGTTTAATACATCTAAGAGCCAACTCAAAATCAGATTCCATTTGCTCTTGCATATAACGATATCCAGAATCACGATCTGATAAAACTTGATCTATCCCCCAAGTGGGAACTACCCAGCAATTGAATTTTCGATGCCAATAGGCTCTTCCTCTCCACTGATCAATTCCGCTCATGCCACTAGTATCTTCTTTACCTGAAGAACTATCTTTGGGACGTTTAAACTGAAAAACAGAGTTTAGAGCAATACTTCCCGTAACTATGATAACTTTAGGTTTTACTCTTTTAACTTCTTTAGTTAAGTAAGCACTACAATGTAGTGCATTTGAATAGTTCACTTTTTTAGAGGTAGCGCATTTAACAGCGTGAGTAAAATAAACCTCTTCCGATTCCACTCCAGTTGATCTGTAAATATGCTTCTCTAAAAATTTAATATGATCCCCTCTATAGGGAGTTCTATTCCAAGTGTTAGGATCGGGATAACCATCAATAATCATTAACGGTATCCCTTTGGCTCCCTCTCCCCAAATACATACGTGTTCTGAGCTTTCGCTTACAGTTTTACACAGGTCGCAGCTTTTTTTCTTCATTAGAAAACTCCTCGATAGATTATACTCAAACGATCGAGGAGGTGTTTCTATTTAAGGGTTATTCCGGTAATTCTAAATCGAGATACTAGGCTAAACATAGACCTGTGCTGTATAACCTTTAATAATAACTTATTGTCTCTATTTGGTCGGGTCTTAATAACCTTATCCATTTCTACCCATTCAGGATGAAATCTCATTAGATAATCGTTATCCTCTAACGTCTCCCATTCAGCTTTTAATTTAGCTCTCCACTTCTCGTATTTAGGTTCTACCCAATCATCGTTCTCAATGCTATTCTTTAAATCAGTTAAAGTATTACAGGTTTTACTAATATGGTTAGCTAAGGCTAATGGAAACCTGAGGATACCTTTTACGTCATCACTCTTATCACCCTTTAAAATCTTCCACATAATGATATTAGCTACTGGGTATCCTAGAAAATCTGTTAAGTATTGTTCATCCTTAATCTCGTTAACATCCTTAATATCTACATTCTTACTAACATGCTGCCACAGGTCACGATCTCTAGATACAATCAGTTTTCTCCCTGATTTTTGAGTAGCAAAGTACCCCATAATATCATCAGCCTCTAGCCCAGGTTGAAAACACTGATAAACACCAGTGAGGGGTAGGACATCTTTAAGTTCATTTACACGAGCCATATAGTCAAGGTCTGCATGAGTTCTACTTTGTTTATAGGACCCACCCTTCTTAGTTTGCCTTACTGAATAGTTTTGTCCTTCCCAGCAGAATATAATATGAGCTTCTGGATGCTCGTTTTGCATAGTAGCTACGAAGTTTAAAACTCCAAATAATATATTAGTGGGATGCCCATCATGAGATTTAAGATACTGCCTAACATGATACATTCTTTTACAAAGATTCTGACCATCTACCAGAACGAACTTATATCCTCTCTTTACTTTTTTGAGGTTTTTACCCACGATTAATTCCTCTAATTGCTGCCAGCAGCTGATCGTTAATTTTTATCAAACCGTCTGTTGATCTGCTAAAGCTCTTTACTGCAGTCTGGTACATCAGAAATGAATCCATCTCATCTACCTGATTGTGATTGAAATCAGTATTATATAAATAATTAACCCTTTCAGCTAAATATTTTCGATCTTTAACAGTTTTTTTAGGAAGACCTCGTCCACCTAAAGTTGCTGATTTCCAGGTTGCTGGTACAATCTCAATAAAGGGAACGTTCTTTCGGTGAAGAGCTAATCTCACAATTCCACCAACTTCTCCCAGAGTAACTACCTTTCCTACTGCCTGAAAAGCATAAGCCTCTATAATAACTAAATCGCAATGAGTCTTACATATGAGTTCTCGAACTGATTTATAGATATAGTTTAGCCTATCCATATGAGGTGCAGTTTTATCTGGTTCGATAGTATCAATAAATCCATCACCCCTACTCTGAAAATAAACTCCAGATCTTACCAAACTGGGGTCTATTACTAAAACTTTATATTTGTTTAATTCATTCATATAATCCTCCTACAATCTCTGAATTGATTCTCTGATATATTTGGGGATGAGTTTACCCTGTTTTCTTAAAAAAGTATCAAAGTCAGAATCCAACAAATAAGTATCTGCTCGATCCTCTGGACTTCTTACTGACCTACCTAATGATTGAATTAAAACCAAAGCAGCCTGATATCCGTACCATGTCCAAGATAGGTTAGCTCTCCTCTTAATTCTATTATCACCTAAGGATAGATAGGGAACCTTCATTAAGATTTGTAAACGACTCATATCATCTTTTAAGTCTATACCTTCCGCTAACCCAGAAGCTACTAGAATGCTATTTGGTTTCTTTTGATGAGCCTCCAGAGCTTCTACCACCGTTCTATAGTCTCGTCTGAAAGTTAATCGAGAACTCCACATATTGCTTCGAATAGCCTCTGCATTAGCTTCAGACACTGTATGAATAATCCCTCTCACATCTGGATAATTATCTAATATGTTCTGAACATTTCTTAACATTCTGGGCATTGTAGAGGCCTTATTTTTGTAAGACATCGAACCTGCAGGAGCTATATAAATAGGTCTATTTTCTTTTGGAAAAGGACTTCCAACTCTAATAAACTTTACCTGATTAGGATCTAGACCAATAGCTTCACAGAACAAACTTCTATCTAGAATAGTTGCGGACATCATTAGGAACTTGGTCTGAGAGGTAGGATTAACTTGATTTTTAGATAATCCAAAAATGTCTCTCCTAATATATTCAGAAACAAATATAGGCTGGAAAGTTAAAGTTCTATGAGACTTCTTATCAGTATAAGTAAACACATATTCTAATTCATCTCTGGTTTCAAAGTATAAAGTAATCTTGTTAACTAAAGCACTGAGATCCTTCACCTCTCTTAACTCTGCATCCGTGATTGCAATTTCGTGGAGAATATCTAGCCTCTCCTTGGACTCCTTTTTAAGATCAACCAGGAAATCATCGTATTCTCTAATTCTTTTATATTCAGGAAGAGGAACTAAAGACTTCTTATCATTAATATTTAGCTCATTGAATCCTAGAAACTTCTTTTCGAGATTCTGACACTCATCGATTACCATAAGATCTCTAGGAGGCCATCCCTGACCATATGCGTTATGGTAATAATATCCATCATAACTTAGAGCTACTGTTTTAGACGATAAGGCTTCCTGAAAAGCCTTCTTGTAGTTACATTGAGGTCTGCACAGAACTTCTTTCTTTAAAGTACATGGTCCTGTTGCACAAGTTCTAGGTTCATCTCCTCCAAATACACATTTATACTCACCCCTTCCTTTCATAACTGTTATATCATTGGGGAAGTCCTCCTTATACTGATCCTGTAGAATCTTTTGAGCAGTAAGAATATGAGCGCTTTTGTAGAATCTGGCTAGGGTTAAAGCAATAGCGCTCTTTCCTATTCCGGTCGGAGCTTCAAGTATTACATATCTAAAGTTCTGGTTAGTAAAGGCATTGTGAACAGCCTCTATAATCATTTTTTGTTTTGGTCGAAAAGATTCTTTAGGAAAGTACCCAAAAATCCCTTCCTTAGGATCTGGAACATCTGATAAGTTTAGTCTCATAATATGAATTTCTCCTTTTCTGATAATTCTGGAGGTAACATCCCAGCTTTTTCATGGAGAGCCTCCATCATTAAAATACCAACCAAAACACAATGAATTTTGTACATTTCTGTTAAAACCCTTTCATGTACCCAAGAGTGGTGCTTAGTACATAACACCACTCCGTTCTCCAATACCCACCGGGTAGATAAATCCTTTCTGCCAATGATGTGATGAGATCCTGCTCCCCATGTACTAGAACAGATTGCACACCGTCCATTATAATTATTATGAACTTGAAGGGACCATTCCCTATCTCTTTCCTCTTTAGTTAGTCCCTCACCTATTATAGTAAACATTTCTAGATCACCTCCAATTGGCTAGTTCTATCCTCGAGCCAAACCTTAACCCTATCAGGAAAGATGGCTTTGGTTGCTACATGACAAACTGAGAATATCTGAGAATATCTGTTCTTTAGTATCTTTTTAATTACAACCATCAGGGAGTCTCTCTTTTCAGGATCCAAACCGTCAGTGACTTCGTCGAGAGTTAGCCAGTCTACTCTGAAGGGGATACACTCAGAGACTATATCAGTTAGAGCAATTCTTACTGAAAGATACATGATAGATCTCTGCCCTTTAGATAGTTGTTTATATCGTCTATCTCCTAAAGAATCTGATAATATGAAATCAATTCCTGGCTTTCCTCTGTCTACAATTCTCTCCACTAAGATAGATCCATCCGAGAAGTTTTGGTATAACTCAGTGGCCCTTTCTTCAAGCTCCTCTCGTAGATCCTCAGTTAGATCCATTGGAATACCATAACGACTCCAACCTTTGACTAAAAGCTCATAGCTCCTAAATTTTTGGTTAGCTGATCTAAGATTATCTTTTAGGGTAACAACTCTTTCTAACTTTCTATTAAGACTTTTAATCTCCTGCTTTTTCAGTTTGGAAGTGGCTTTCGCTATCCCAATGGACTCTCTACAAATACTTATTTTTTTATCTACCTCTTCAATTCGATCAGATAGGTCATTTCCAGAATCTTTAGATAACTTACTCAAAACGGAGGATAGTTTAGTATCCTTTTCTGTATAGAGCGTACTTAGACGTTTAATTTGGTGCTTAGCTCCTATTATACTCGAATTAGCAGTCTCTAACTGATGTTTGACAGAAAGTTTAAGTTTTACGTATTTGGATCGTGACTGTTGAGAACGTTGTAGGTCAGAAACTTTAATTAGCTCACTCTTTAAAAGATCCTGGTGTACTTGCAGAGTAGTCTCATGACTAGATCTGGTATTATCAATTTTAGATAAATCAGCTTTCGATAATTTATGCATACATGTCGGACACGTTTCTTTGGCATCTCCCATTAAGTTATCTAAGATAGCTTTACAGCCTGCTATAATTTCTCTAGTAGCTTGAGTGGTTTTAATACACTTCTCTAATTCTTCTGATTTATCTGTATAAGTTTCAAGATTCTTATTACAGGCACTTAAAGCCTCCTTGTTAAGTTCTAAATCCTCAGTTGCAAATGTTAAATCTCGCTTAGCTTCTTTTTGAGAGTTCCGTAAAGTTTTAACTTCAGATTCTAAAACCAATTTACTACGAACAAAAGACTGTACTCTTTCGTAAGATGTGTCTAGTTTAGCCTTTTCGTAAATAAGAGCTTCTAGGTCATCTTTAAAAGTGTCCAAATCCCTACTACTACTGATCATAGTTCTTTTAACGACCTTAATTTCCTCTTTAACCTCTGATAGTTCTGATAAAGCTGCTCGAATTTCGTTTGCTTCCAGTTCACAGGCACTCTGCTTTTCAGCTGCCCGCTTTCTTAGTTTTTCATATACAGAGACTTTAGCAATCTTCTGAAGAGTATCTAGTCTGGTTGCAGGAGTTGCGGACATCAAAGCATCATTCTCTCCCATACCGAAATAACAAGTGATAAGAAAGAGGTCCTTGTCCATACCAATAAAATTGTTGATATGAGTTTGAGCCTCTGTATTCTTACCGTAAGTTTCATTGTTCAACCAAACCTGTAGTTTATTGGTTCCACTCTCAGATCTACCTCGAACAATTTGTAAGATATCACCATCTTCGGGTATATTTTTAATCCGAACTCCAACTTCCATAGATCCTTCCGAGTTATTCTTCATCATTTCTTCTATTTTGATGTCATCTCGGGTCTTTCCATACAGTGCATAGACTACGGACTCCAGTAAATAACTTTTACCAGACCCATTTAAACCTGCGATCTCTACCATAGTGAATTTGGACATATCCAGAGTAATATCCGAATAGGATGCAAAGTTCTTTAACCATAAGGATTGTATCATAATACTTCCTCCAAAATCTCTTGACCTAAGGTGGTAGTTCTACGAATACAGGATCTAGATAATTTATCTTGTCCCTGTAACCATTTGGATAATAAAGTCTTATGAGGAAGTTTGCTTGCAATAGCCCCTCGACTCCTTATAGAACTTTCAGTAATTCCAGACTTAGATGTTTTAACCTGAAATCTAATTACATGCCCATATTTATTCAGAGTTCTGCGAATCTGAGACTCATTTACAGATCCTGCTTTATCAGCAATTACAACTACTTTTAGCAGACAACCAGAGGCCATTTTTTTTGCTTGAGAATCAGATAACTCTATTGAAGTTTTTCCTAACATATCCAATTGTATTAATTTATACCTCTTTACAGATGATCTGAATCTTTTAAACTTCCAATCCAGATTTTCGTCCAAGGTAATATAACCTTTAGTATCTCCTACCTCTCCAAAATCATTTACAACAATAGATCCTGGATAGAGGATAGGTTTACCATTAAAGGGTAAGTTCTGGTGCTTATGAATATGACCTAGTATAGCAATCTTAAATGTTGGAACTTCTTTGGGATTGAAAGTCATAGCCTCACCAGCTCCGAACTCTATATCAGAACTTGTAGTTGCTCCATTCTTATGAGCATGGGTAATTAGTAGATCACACCTCTTATACTTTTGTTTTAAATAATGATTATATGTCCCAAACTTAATCTTTACTGAATCCTCAATCTGTTTAGGTAAGTGAGGAATAAATAATACTTTAAGACCTCCCAACTTTATCAGTTTAGGCCGATCAATAATTTTTACATGGGGGAGTCTCGCCTCTTTTAGTGGTGATAAGGAACACCAAGTGGAGGATGTATCGTGATTCCCTGGAGTAATATAGAGTATTACCCCTTTACTCTTAGCATAATCTGCAACTTGAAAAAATATTAACATAGCTAGGCCTCTTGGATCCTCGATCTCAAATAGGTCTCCTGCTACAATTAATATTCCATCGGTTTTTGCAGATTCATCTATTAATTCAAATAGTCTGGTCCTCATATCAATTAATTTAGAAGGAAAGTTATCCTCCCCTCTTACTGAGTCTGAGATTAAACCTAGATGAATGTCTGCTGTTATTACCATCTAATACTCCTATATCTCGATTTCATATTCTTCTTCTGGTAGTTCTGGAATTTCTTCTTCTGAAACTACCTCGAATTCAGCCTCAATAGCATCTGAGTAAAGTTCTTTAACCATCCTGAGAGCGGCCTTACGAACTTTCTTACTGCTTTTCATTCCATCTACCAAAGTCTTAGCAGTATAGGCATCTCCACACAGATTGATACGGCCTGTATTTTTACCACCAGTTCCTTTAAAGACTCCTTGCTTTTTAAGTACTCGTACCACATCTTCGTATTTATCGTACCCTTTTCCATATATAATATTGGCTTCTGCCTTCCTGTATGGAGGGTATACTTTATTCTTGACTACCTTGAACTTAGAAATAATTCCAAGCTCATCTGGAGTATCTACCTGGTTATCATCTAAAGATTTATTTCCTTTACCAGCTTTAATTGCTCCTCCTCTTGGGGATCGAACATCAATTCTGTACGATGCATAAAACTTAAGGGCTCTTCCCCCTGGAGTAGTCTCAGGTGACCCGAACATAACCCCAACCTTCTCTCTAATCTGATTTGTGAATACTACCAAAGCGTTCTGTTTTCTGATTAATCCCGTGAGCTTTCTCATTGCCTGGCCCATAAGTCTTGCCTGCAGACCAATATGGCTAGCCCCCATCTCTCCATCAAGTTCAGCTTTAGGAGTTAAGGCAGCTACTGAATCAATGAGTAGAACTTTATATCCGGATTGTAAAGCCTTTTCTGCAACCTGCAGTGCGTGTTCACCATGATCAGGCTGAGAGATAGATAGTAGGTCCAAGTTAACCCCTACTTTCTGGGCATAGCCAGGATCTAGTGCATGTTCCGCATCAATAAAGGCTACTGGTAAATTAACTCTCTGAGCTGCAACAACAATGTGTAAACATAGTGTAGTCTTACCACTGTTATGTACTACTAATCCATTAGCAATATAGTTATTGTGGGGGTGATAACATTTCACATCATAGGTAGGCTCTTCTCCCTTATAGGTAATACGACCTACTTTAGTAGGAACTACTTGGTACCTTAAATTATTATGACTTAGTTTTGCGTGGTAAGATTTATGGTCCGAAGATCTCATTAGTTTCAGATTCTTCAAAGAATCATTTCGTTTATTGAGGTCTTTGTGATGAAGGGTGGAAGCCTCAGGTACAAAGTACAAGTTTTTTCTTAAATCAGAATCTTTTAATGCCTCTAAATACTGAGAGACACTCATAAGATTGGTGTGAGCTTCAAATACTATAAACATCCTTCGAACAGAATGGTAGTCTTTCCCTGAAATAATCCTAGTACTCATACGTGGATGCCAAGCTACTGCTAATTCTCTATAAGATAGTTGACTAGAGAGTTTAGGTTTTTTGAACCGAGTTCTATCATGTATATAAATAGTATCTCCTACTCCTAGTTCTCCCATTGGTAAGTACTCCCCATTACCTACGTAGTACTTATGATCTCTAGTTGACCGCAATAGTTGACCAGAAGTTGTGCGAACTTCATATACATCCTTAACTCCACATTCTACCACATCTGCAATTGGGTTAGAAAAAATTCCTCCCAATTCATTCATGGAAGATATCTTAAAGGTTACTCTGGGACCGTTCGGTATTGGACGCTTACTTCCCTGAATCTTGTCTAACTCAATATTGTGAAACCTCCTATATAAATGCTTTAAGGTGGTTTTTCTAGCCTTTGTAGCGTAATTAGATCCATCATCGATATAGTAAACCACTTCTGTATCTTCGCTAAGACACTGTTCTGGGCCATATATTTCTACAATTCTACCCACAACAAATCCACAATCGGGATGACCAGATAGGGCGACATTTAAATCTTTGGTTCCTGAACTTACAGTGTTTTCTTGTTTAATAATCTGTTGAACAGTTAAAGGTTGTAGAGCTTTATCTGATCCTCTAAATTGTGCATTAACCTTGGTTTCTAAGGCTCTTATGTCCTTTATAGTTAATGTAGGTCTTTTCATAATTCCTCCCTGTAGTATTGCCAATGATAGCCACCAGCAGTTTTATATCTACCAGATAGGGAGTTGCTAATTACTGAAGAGGTTATTCCTTTTGCTTTAGCCGCAGCATTTACAGATTTGAAAACCTCTTTTGTTTCTTCACAAGTTATAGGCTTGAAATTAGCCTTACTTAGTTTAGATATAGTAACCTCTGAAACTACTTTACCAAGTTGGTGAAGTCTACTGTGCTCAGCTTTGGTCATACACTGTAAATTATCCAAATCATTATGAGTTTTAATTTCATCCTTATGGTGGATCACACAACCTTTGGGAACTGGACCATTAGCATCTATCCAAATACGTATGTGTAATTTAGTGGGATTCATACTATTATTATTATAATACCCACTAGGATGACTATACCACTTTATACCATTATATAATATATGTTTTTTCATATGACTTCCCTATATAAATAAAAAAGATGAGTCCCCCTGGATTAGGGGGACTCTTGAAGGATAAATATTATTTAGAATTCTTCTTAGGGCGGCCCGCTTTTTTCTTAGCCACAGGAGCTTTTTTAGTCGTTGCCTTCTTCTTAGCTGGAACCTTCTTAGCGGCTGCCTTCTTCTTTTTAGGCTTCTTTACAGGTTCTTCCTCTTCCTCATCATCTTCCTCATCAAATGGGTCGTCTTCATCTTCGTCATCGTCTTCGTCATCTTCGAAATCATCTTCGTCATCGTCTTCGTCATCTTCGAAATCATCTTCGTCATCATCAGGATCGTCCTCATCTTCGTCATCATCAGGATCGTCCTCATCTTCGTCATCATCTTCGTCCTCATCTTCGTCTTCAGATTCGTCGTCTTCCTCGTCTTCTTCGTCCTCATCTTCCTCGAGGTCCAAGTCTTCCTCTTCCTCATCATCTTCGAGCTCGTCATCATCCGAGACCACTCCATCCAGAGCATCGCAAACTTCATCAATTAGATCGTAATCAATTTCATAATCTTCATCAATAGCAAACTCTTCAGCTAATTCGTCCAAGTCTGTTTCAAGTTCTGGAGCATCGGTAGGTTTCTTAGCAGGCTTCCACTCGATAGTAGGAGCGTTAGACCCATCACGTTTTGCTTTATCGGCAATAATGTCATAGTTAATCAGATCATTACCAGACTTAATCTGAGGGAAAAGATCATTATCTCTAAGCCCAATTAAATCTACATACTGCTTCTGAGTTAAAGCTAGTGGGCCAACTTCACATTCCTCGAAGTCTGCCATTTTAATCTTTTTGGATTTACCATTTTTTCCTTTTACTTTTTCAGTGACCATTTCTCCAAGTGCAGCCAAGAAAGTTGCAGAGTATTTAGCTCGAATATCATTACCTTGATTCTTAAGCTCTTTACCTGCAGCTATACTCTTCTTACCGCCCTTTGTTGTGAGCTCTTTAGAGGCTTTATACAAGTCCGCAGCCTTTTTACAGAGCTTACACTCATTTGGAGCAAATCCTTTACCACTCTCAGGATCCCCACCACAGACTACTCTTCTTTTGGTACCATCGGGTAAAGTTACCCAGTGAGCATATCCATCTGAATAGTCGAGGCTAAGAACCCTTGTTGGAGTTAAACCTTCTGGAATCTTAAGATGATTGCTTCCGCCACTTGACTCTAAATCTTTTTCTGTTCTGATACTATCTTCATTCCCAAGACTTCTTCCCATAATTACATATCCTCCAAATTTTTATTTCCTGTACTTCTAGAGCTTAAATCTCCACCCAAACTGGCTAATTGCTGTTTGCTTAATCCAGCGATTGATTGGAGAGTTCGACTCTGGGTCTCGTACCCTTTTACTAACGATTTTACTTTACCTCTAACAGCATTAAGTGCTCTCTTATTTCGTAGATATAACTTATACTGTTTCGAGTTTTTCACAATAATTGTACTCTTCTTAAAACCTTCTGTGGCCTTAGGATTATCTTTACTAGTTCTAACGTACCACCTGCTCCACACAACCTCAAACTTATCTTCGAGTTCTTGTATAGCTGAATCCACAGACGACTTTAGATCTTCAAAATAAGTTAACTGAGCAGCATTTTTATTTAGTGCCTCCTTAACCTCATTAATTGATAAATATTTAACTTGCAAATTCCCCAACAAGGGTACATTATGATGAACATGCCTAAAACTAAAATCAATCGATCTGTCATCTTCAGGTAAGTCCTTTAAAGAACTCTTTTTAGTTGGAGGAATCTTCTTTTTCTTCTTTTTCTTTGAAGTACTTTCGGTCTTCAATTTTTAAACTCCTTCTTATTATTATACTAGGATTTCTAGTAGGTGTTTCTCTCTAGTCTACGACACTCTTCCGCTAAATGTCTAGCGTGCATAAAGTCCTGTATGGGGGTTCTTATATATTTACGAACGGCCTTTTTACTCAATTTATTAGGATCTTTATCTTTAGGTAATTTGATATTGTAGGTAGTCATAAAATCCAGTTTCTTCAGTTCCTTCTTAGCAGAAACCCTTCCCGCTTTATCTCCATCAAAACATATAAAAACTACTTCAGTGCATTTCATTAGTAGAGATATCTGAGCTGGAGTAAGACCAGAGGTTCCCATAGTTGCCACTGCAGGTATTCCTAATGATTGCAGATAGATGGCATCAAATTCACCCTCTACGATCACAAGAAATGGTAACTCTTTATGAGACCTTAACAATACATTTAACCCAAATAAAACTAATTGCTTCTTAGCTGTATGCTTCACTGTTTTTCTGTACGGATTCTTTTCAATAGATCTACCAGTAAATGTCATTAGTTTGTTATTATGATCGTATATAGGAATGAGAACTCTGTTATTCCACCTGCTATTCCATCTAATGCCTTTTAGCTTAATAGACTTTCCAGCTCTAAGATCAAAAGACCTAGAAGTTTCTAAGTCAATATGGCGATCATTCAAAACATAATCCTCACAAGATGTTCCTTTAATGGGAGGAAACATCTTATGGAACTTTTTAATACTTAAAGATTTCTGAACCAATACCTGATCAAAACTTAATAACTCTCTAACCTCCCTGACAGCCTCTTTAATACTCATCTGGGATCTGAGAGCTATTTCAGCTTCTTCATAAGTTACATTGTCAAGTTCTGCTATTAATTTAGTGAAGTTTCCTCTCTCTCCACAAGCCCCTGATTGACAGTTAAAGACTCCTTTGTGGATATGAACTCCTAGAGATGGATTCGTATCGTTGTGCCAGGGGCAACTCACCATTAGATTATTACCTAAAATCTTTCCAGATATTCCCCTGGCTTCTAGCTGTGCCACATAGTCCAATTAGACCCAGTCCTTAAACGATTTAAATCTAAGTCTTCGGGGGCCTATTGGAACTGTTGCTATAACCTCCTTTTCACTTACTGCAAAAATATCTATAGCATTAGTCGCCTCTTCCGTTAATCTTAGCTTAGTTCCGTTTTCTAGTTTCAAATAAAAAGTATGACCCTTTGAAAGCTTAATTTTTTTCTTTCCGTCTAATCCGTATAACGTCACTTCTTCCTCCTACTTTTAGAATTAGCTCTATCTTTCAGAATATCAATATCCAAATCCAATAAACTTTTTCTTTTAATATGTTGAACTTGATCCATTCTCATAAGATCTAAGTTTGGACGTAGTATAATAGGTCTAGGACTTACTCCAGCATTTCTCATTTTAAGTACCTGGACCTGTAGTGTATCATCTAGTAAGTCATCTTCGGTCCGAACAAGTCCTAGAACAATAGGAGCTGTTTCTGATATTGCTCTGGCGTATTTAGGAGCACTTAAATCTAATTTAGCAGCATCAATAAACTCATCTTTGATCTGACCTGCAGTACCTCCTACAATACCTCCATTAAAATCTGCACATAGAGCTTTAAAATCCCATACAACATCTGATTGACTTGCCCATTCTCCTTTAGTTTTATTACTATTTGGTTGAGCTATATTTAAGTAGTCTAATATTATGATATGGATAGGTTCCCCATGCTTTTCTTGTACTTGGTGCATTCTGGTTTCTACCATTTCCATATTGAAATTTCTTGGAAATGATATTATCTCATAATAAGATTTTTGCATATCATGGATACCTTGAACTTTATCTCTCCACATCTTAATTTCTTTATTCGAGATCTTTCCCTGCCTAAACTTATCAGTCGATATTCCACAAATATTGGAGTCCATTCTAAACTGAAGAGCTTCTTTAGACATTTCTCCAGTAGCAAATAGAACATTCTTATCGTGTAATAACCAAGGATGAATTGACATATCTAACATCATTGCTGTTTTACCAATTCCAGGCCTTCCCAATAAAACAAAAAACTCTTCTGGAAGAAATCCTCCTATTTGATTATCAAGTTTCTGGATACCTGTTGGAATACCTACTACTTGATTCTCATCTGCAGACTTTTCTCTTCTATCTTTGACTTCTGTAATTCGATTTTCCAGATCTTCAGTATACTCTCCATATTTGGAAGCATCTTCGATAATAGCGGGACGACTAAGTTCTTTTAATTGAGCTTTAGTTGCATCTAGATCAAACTTTTTCACAGATAATAATATGTCTTTCATACCCAATATACACTTTCTACTTTCAGAAAGTTGTAGAAGTTGTCGGGTTACTATTTCAATATTATTTGGGTTAATATTACTGATATCTGCTTTATATATTTTATCAGCAAATTGTTGATAAATCTCCCGTTCTTCAGACTTCATTAGCTGCATGACCTTTAATTCATGAAGCACACTCTGCTTAGTAAAAGTTACTCTATGCTCTTGAACAACTCGTAAAAAATTCTGCGTGGGAGTCGCTGAGACGCACTGAGAATCGATTAAGTTACTATAGAATGGTTTCTCTCTCAGTAGATACGCAACTACTTCGATTTCTAATTTAGTATCTTTAAACTCTATTTCAATTGTCCTATCTATATCGATTCTTGATTTAGACTTAGGTTTAGTCTTCTGCATTGGCAGACATCCTCCTCGCAAGCTGAATTAGTGTAGGGTGCATATAATCAAAACCCTCTTCCAACTCTTGTAGCCAATTGTCTTGACGTACAGGACTATGATCCTTTCCTTCCATTGTAATAAACTTTAAATGTCTCTCTAATACGGACATTGTAGAGGATCCTAAAACTTCCTCCAGATGATCTAGATTGTAATTTGAACATACACTTACTGCTACCCCCTCAGATAATTTCCTACGAAGAAATTCTTCAATTTTAGTTGAAACATAAACTGAAGATTCTTTGATATAACCCTTTCCTAGTTCATCAAATAGAATGATCTGAGCATCCTCTAGTCTGGCTAACTCGTGAGAGTGTTTTTCCATACCTCTAGGAGATGTCCATTGGATATACCTCTCTTGAGTAATATACTGAATTGTATACCCTTTCGCAATTGATTGCTTTCCTATTTCCGCCAAAAAGGTTGTCTTTCCGATCCCATTCTCCCCCATTAAGAACACCCCTAAACCTTTCCTAGTGGCGGATCTTAAATGCTTCGTATAGGTCCTTAATATCTTTTTATAGACAGGTGATAGAGTAAGAGTAGCTAAAGATAAAGTCCAGTACTCAGATGAAATACCCGATAATATTAGCTGCCTCACATATTGGAAAACAAGTTGGCAATCACATGTGTAGTCCAATCCTTTTACTAAAGTGAAGCCTTTACCCTTACAAATCTCACAGACTCCAATAATTTCATCCTTTAATTTTAGCATCTGAGTAAACTCTTCTGTACTATATTTTTTGCTCATTTAAACTCCGCCTCTAAGCTAGACCTAGAGGCCTTTTTCTTTTTCTTTTGAATATTTGCAGAAGAGGCTGATCTAGTCTTTTTAATAGCCTCAACTTTCTTTAAAGATGCTGCCTCAGTTTTATACTCAGTTGTTATTCCAAGATATAGGAATATACCTAAATTGAAGTTCTTAATCAATCCACTTTTAATCTTCTTTTGATAGAACCACTTCGTGTACTTAGCTAAATCTACCTGCTTATCTAACTTTCTGAGTTCCTTTAGTTGTTTTGGGACTACTCGGAAATGTCTATAAGCTGCTGGTAGACTCTGAATTACTATGGTAACTACTTCAGGAGCAGAAGCCTCTACGGACTTTTTCTTATTATTGTATTTAGATCCTTTATATGAAGATCCTTTCGCCTCATACGCATCTAAATTATACTTATTAAACCGCTCTTCTTTTATACTTACTATATCAGATAATAATTGGTTGTCACTTAATAACTTTTTTAATTTTTCATTAGATAGTCCACTAACCCTCTCAACAGTATTAGGTTTACCTGGTTTATTAGGTCTATCTAATTTTAGGAGTCTTAGACTCTCCAATAGTCGATTATGTACTTGAGTAGCACTTGCACTTAGTCCTACAAAGGTCTGAATTTGTTTAAGAGTAACCTCTTCAGATATATGAATTTTGTAGTATAAATATAAAGATAAAGTATTGGTGGTAATCAAGTCTAGTTCAACTAACAGAAATAAGTTCTTGAAAGTCTCCCTCGCTTTAGTCTTCTGCACTTACCAAGTCCTCCTAGAATATTATACGAGATAAATTATAGTGATGTTTCTAAAATAAAATACCCCATAGGTATTGGCTATGGGGTAGATAGGATTAGGATTCAGCTGAGATCTCTAGAAGTCGTCAAAGTCATCGCTATCGTCATCTTCAACAACAACTTTTTTCTTTTTCTTTTTTGAAGATGTTGTTTTTTTGGAAGTGCCTCCCTGTTTCTTCACAGGAGCTTTACCTGAAGATTTCTTTGCAGCTGCCTTCTTAGGCTTAGTCTCACCTCTAGCGGATGTCCAATCCTGATCCTGCATGTAACTATATACTAAAGTTTTAGCATAGTTTTTGGTCATATCAGGATATTTCTCAAGAAGTCCTTCAATTGCTTTTGGACGAGTTTTACCTTTATCCACGAACATACGTTCAACCCAAGCAATCTTATCCTGGAGTCCACCTTTAGTAGGTTTTCTTCCTCTTGTTACTTCAGCTTCTGGTGCTACTCTCTTCTTTTTTGCTACAGTTTTAGTTGCTGTAGAACTCTTAGTACTTTTTTTCTTAGTTGCCATACTGACATCTCCTCATTTGGTTAAAATCTAGTTCTTTAATAAATACACTCTACTATATTATACTAATACTTTAGACTTTAGTTTCCTAAATCCATAAAGTTTCTCAATATTAACCTAAATTCCTAAGTTTATCAGCAACTAAAACTTCTTGTCCTGCTGCTTTTACTTTCTTTGAAAATATCTGACTTAACCAAGTATTTGTTATCTTAAAATCTCTACCACAATCAGCTCTGCTTTTACCTTCATATCTCATCTTACAAAAAATATCGTGAGCTCTTTGATCTTGGGAACTTAGTTCCTGTCTATCCTTTAATAAGTTCTCTATAAGATCTAAGGTTCTATTTGTTTCTAATAATTCTAGAATCTCATCTTCCATAAGTGGGAACGCTTGATTAGATGAATCGATTGCTGTAAAAAGAATCTCGTCTTCTAACGGGGCTGGAGCTTTCCCATTCTCTTGATCTTGAATACTTTTATTTAATAAAGTTTTTCTATGGTTATGCATTCTATGAAGTGCGTAAGTATTAAATTGAACTCCTCTCTCAGGATCATAAGACTCGTAAGATTTCCAGGCATCTACCATAAACTCAGATAAAACGTCATCCGAGTCCAACGGACATTTGTAAGAAGTTTGGATTGCTAAATATTTAGCAGATTTTTTAACTTCATTCCAATAATCAGCAAAAGATTTCTTTGTATCTAATTTCCTATTCATTTATAACTCCTAATTAAAATTCTTAATCTTATATAGATTATCGTCAAAATAACTAAGTAAAACAACGGGTAAAATTAGATGAATTTCGATAAAAGTTATATTAGATAAAAAGAGGACCCATAAAACCGAAGTTCTACGGGTCCCAGAGAGTATAGATTCTTTGCTTCAACCAATAACAAAGAAATATCCTAATTTATTAAACCTCCACTTACCAATTCTAGTTCTTTTTCACTATAACTATAGTCTCTACGGTTATTATCAAACTTAAAGCAATCAAAACAGCAATAAATATATTATTTAGTTTCTTCATTCTTGAGAACGATTTCTCTAATACTATTATATCCCCTGATAAGTTCTTCAATGATTTCTGATCCTTCTCCGAAGACTCCTGTGAGGCTATCAATAATAAGTTTTTCTGCTGCAATTCTGTTTCTTTCTGCCTCAATATAGTCATCGAGCTCCGATTGCTGGCTACTAATGATTCCTTTAAGAGCTTCATTTCCTGCTCTTTCAGTATTATAGAGTCCTGCAAGTTCAATGTTTCTTGCTGTCCTTTCAGCATCAGAACGTTCAAGCTGTTCAATAGTGCCTCTTGCTTCTTTAAGAGCGGTTCTAGTTGTTGTGCATCCACTGAGAATGATAATAAAAATAATAATAAAACTAATCTTATACATTTCATACCTCATCCTTTTTTTTCTTTTTTGCAGTACCTATTGCAACATAGGCAGTAACAATACCTATCAGAAGAGCTAAAGCAGGAGTCATCCAACTAGCCTCAAATTCCTGATAAATACTAAAGAACATTACAGCACTTGCTGATACTGCTCCCCAAACGGTGAACCAGAACTTTCTACTTTTTATTTTTACTAATTTTGTTTCCAATTAAAGCTCCTTTCTATTTGATTTTACCATGTAACTCATGAATCCACCTAAAAATGTACCAACAAATAAGAATATAACTTCGGAGCTTCCCTCTGGTGGTTTAACAAAAAATATACCATAGATTAAAGCTAATAAAATTAGTATCATACCAATTGTTTTTATCATTTCCAAAGCAAATTCTTGATCTTGTTTCATCTGAATCTATCCTATTTAATCTTTTTCCATATAAGCCCGAATCCATTTTAGATCTGTTTGAATCTCAACTAATGTTGTATCCATGTCTTCATATTTTTCTACTTGTTTTTCAACATTACTTAATCTATGCTCTACATCCGCTTTCCAGTTGACAACAAAAACTACACCAGATACTATGCCAAATATAAGTAGAACAAAGTTTGATATGGTCACTAGGACTCTAGTTTTTTCTGTTAACAATCTATCCCCCACTACTGACATGATCACACCTCTTGGTATATATTATCTCATTTAAGAGGAAAACTACAATATATCCAACAAAGGTGTTTATTAAGTCATCTGGTCTTCCTGTTTGTAATATATTAGATGCAGTTAATACTATTGCAGTCATCAAATATACAATATAGTTTACATATTTGTTATCCCATAAATATAATCCGTAACCAAAAAATATTAGATCTGCAGATAGTCTACCTGGTATATAATTATCTATTAACATTACAAATCCAGTAATTAACAATACTATTGGAAGTACAATTTCATGATGGATAAAAACTAATGTAATAAAAATAATTAATAACCCTCCAGAATAAAATATTATTTTGATTAAAGACGCATCCCTATTTAATTCGTCTATTAGATTTACAAAACAGGCGATTAAAGAACCGCCCATTATTATATATTTAATTAAGTCTAGCCGAGTCACCATCATTCCACCATCCAGCTTCTCCAATTACTATGGACTCATCTATTGTCATAACATCAGAGAATGACTCATTGCTATCTCCATATTTATCAATTATTTCATTATGAACCGTAGAGTCTGGGGTACTAGCAAGTAGTAGAAGTTTCTTTCCCTCTTTTGCTGCTTCTACATCACCATCATAATTTAAAACCATACCATCTATAATCCCAAATATAGTATCAAGTCTTTTTCCACAGTCTTCCAATGAATTTCCTAATCTTTTAAATTCATCTCCTACCTTGTTAGCATCATAATCAAAAATTAGTTCTAATGCTTTCGAAGCTCTCTTACCAGCTTCACCATTCAAATTTAGTCTTCCTGGGATTGTTGTTAATAACTCTCTTACTTTTGACATCTATGTGTCTCCTTAGTGTGGCTTATAGCCTTTATTAAAAGTCGCTACGCGACATTACTCAAAATATATAGGGTCTATTAGGTAAGACCTCTTTTAATCGTATTAATATTTCTTTTAAATTCTTGCCATTCCCAATCTCTCCTTACAAAAAACTTCGGGCAAGTCTTGCCTGTGAGGTCGTAGTGTCTAACTACTCTACGATTAACATCAAGGTTATGAAGGTTGCATAAATAAGCTCCTAATAACTTGGCAGATTTTAAAGTTGCTTTAGTGAAACTTCCAATTTCATTACAGTGACACATCTCTATCCCAATATTGTATGAGTTAGCCATTGGAGCTAATCCTTCGGTCACAGCTAACATCCGATAGTCTGCTGCTTTTGCTCCACAATGATATGCAATCTCATCAGTAGGAACGGCTTGAATAATCTCACCTTGGGTTCCTATCACAAAATGAGCAGATGCATATCTGGTAGACTGGACAGCATACTTATCAAAGTATTCTACCTGTGCTCTAGCACTAGTTCCAGGTAGTCCTCCTGTCCAGTGATAAACTAATCCCCGGATTTCAATCA
>PJEL010000565.1_pt1 | contig 43236 bp, 43 predicted proteins | sample 1853271 | NCBI WGS metagenome assembly PJEL01 (sample SAMN08108733, study PRJNA415343) | Invertebrate metagenome, whole genome shotgun sequencing project. | host: Globobulimina | place: Sweden: Gullmar Fjord | collected 2015-08
GGTAAAGTCAAATTAACGAAAACATATTCAACACCAATAGAGTCAGTAACATCAGCAGAAATCTCAATAACGTTAGTTACATTATAATCAGTCCCAACCGAAGGCAAAACAGAAGAAACCTCAGGAGCCTCAGAATCCGAAATCGAAAAATTACTAACAGCAGAGGAATTAACATTTCCCGAAGTATCATTAGCAATATAAAAAACATCGTAATCTCCAAGAAGAACAGGCGCGACAAAAGAAGAATTGTATTTATCCCCTATAGATAAGCTCAACTCAAAAACAAGATTAGTCCCATTAGGATAACTAACATTGGCAAAAACTGAGTCCACACTAAAATCATCCACCACATCAACAGCAACCTCAATAATATTTGAAACATTATAGACTGAATTTAAAAAAGGCAAAACAGAGCTAACATTAGGGATATTAAACTCGCTAACCGAAAAACTAACAACCTCACTATCATTCAAATTCCCACTAGTATCATTAGAAAGAACTAGAACATCATAATTACCAACCAAACTAGTATTAGTAAAGCTAAAATTATAAACTTTGTCAGCATCCCCATCAGACAAAACAAACTGCTCAATAGAAGAATCCGGCTTAGTAATATTAATCAAAACCGAACTAACCCCAATATTATCCGTCACATTAACGCTTCCCGAAACAACATTAGAAACATTATAGGCAACCCCGCCGGCCAAACTCAAATCCTTAACAAAAGGCGCCGGATCATACCGATACCAATCAAACATAACACCTTCCTGAGCTCCATTCAAAACCTCACTAGAGCCTTCAACAATAGAAGTAGTAATTGTGGAAAAACTAGAACCGTCCCAACGAATTGTAGCAATATCCTCAAGCAAATCAGCAACAACAACCATTATCTCATCAGTTGTAGGATGAGGGACAAACCGAACAGATTTTATATCATCACTCCCAAAGTTCCCAGTATTAGAAGTTGTCGTAAGAGCAGAAGTGCTCCAGGCATTCCCAGCCTTAGTAAAATTGAAATAATCCACAGAAAGCAAATTCTGGTCAATAAATCCGAAAAGGGCATAATCCCCAGAAGCAACAAAGGCACAATCAGCATTTGCGGTATTAGCACCATTAGCTTCAGTGGAAGTATCCGCAGAAGGAGGAGAAGAAAGAACCTGCGTTCCATCCCACATAAAAGCATCAATATCCCGTCCAGAATCCTGAGTTATAATTCCAATATAATCACTTGTAGTATCCGAACAAAGTCTAACAGAATCAATAGCACTCCCAACATTATTACTATTTCCTCCACCCCAAACCCCACTAATATAAGTCTCATAAATCCAATTTGTTCCTCCACTATAAACAACCAAACCCTCCCCACTACTCTCTTCCCATGCAAAAGCAAAATGCTGTTCAGTTGCCGTAGTACTAGCACTAGTCAAAAGCTCGCTCATTCCAAAAGAATCCCCATCCCAAGCAACCGCAAACAAACTAGTAGAACTATCATGGACAAGAAGCATAATTTCGTCCCCCCCAGTCTTCGCAACAAGAGAAACCCAATTAACAGGATTAGCCAAAGAAGTAACCGAAAGCGTCTGCTCCGAAGAATAACCAGTTCCATTCCAAATCCGATAATAAACATTAGAATCCCCGGCCGAAGACCCTTCATAAACAATCAACGCATCCCCCGAAAGCCCCTCATACTTAATATCAAAACCTCGATAAGCAGAGTTGGGAATATCCGCACTAACCTCCAACAAATTCCCCCAAGCTCCATCATAAACTTGAACATTAACATCATTAGTCTTATCAATCGTCCCAACAATCATCTCATCCCGTCGAGGACTCCCTTTTGTCACAACCCAAGTAACATCCCCACTAACAGTACCAGCATCAACCAACTCAGCACTAAAGTCATTACTTTCATCCCAAGTCCGATACCGAGGAGTCTGAATATTCAATTCATTATAAACAATAAACCCATCAGCTTGAGTCGGAGTAATATAATCATCATGAATATAATCAAACTCCAAAAACGACACAACATCCAAATCAACACTAGAAGTATTATCAAATTCATCATAAACCACCTTCACAACCCTAAAATCAAACACATCCGTCGGCTTAGTCAAATTACTAACAATCATATACTGCAATTCCTCCCCCGAAGCAATCCCAGACCTCCCAACATATTGCCCTGTCTCACTCTCATAAATATCAAAATAGGCCAAAGTATCATTACTCCGAACAAAAACATCAATAACCCGACCATTAGTCAAATTCTCCTTAAACCAAACCCGAACACTCTCTCCCTCATAAATCGCCTCACTCCAAATTCCATCCCGAATCTCAACATCATCATAAATATTAGAAATCTCAGCACCGTCCACATCCAAATGAATAGCGTCAATCGCAATAATCTCATAAACCTGAGCCGACAAATGAGGAACAACCCACTCAATATAGTCAACAAAACCATCTCCATCAAAATCATAAGAAACATACTCAACCTTAGTCTTAACTCCACGAGGCAGCTCTCCTTTATCCATCATCCTCAAAACCTCCCCAGCTAACGGCTCATGGCTAATAGCTAATTGCTCAGAATCGTACCAATAAAGCCCAAACCGAGAATCCCCAACCTCCATCCCCAAATCATCAACAACGCTATACGCCAAAATCTCAGTATAATTAAGCTCACTAGGGGCCGAAACAACAATTCGCTTCCCAGAATCAAGCAAAGTCTCATTCGCGACAGGAGCCTCAGTATAATATTCAACCGCAGCCTCACCCTCTCCAGCAACATCTCCAACCTCCACAATCAAAGAGTTCTCTGTCTCAATAATATTTCTCTCGATATCTTCTTCCAAAATCACGTTCCCAGTAACAGTAAACCCGGTCAACCACCTCCAAAACCTAGTCAAAACTCCAGCTCCCTCACGAACATCAAGCGCAACATTCCCAGTTAAAACAGCCCCATCTACAATATCCTTCCTTTCTACCTCATCAACTATTCGACCATAATCCTCAATCTCCAAAACAGCCCTCTCAACTTCCTTATCAACCAAAATCGAGATATTCTCAGCTCCTTTAGGAATCTCAAGTACGGCGCTTACATTGCTAACATTAACCCTCTTAATCCACTTAACCGGACGTCCAATTACGGCTTTATACTGCAAAGTCACAGCCACATCTTCCTCTAAACTCTCCACCTCAACAGGAACCATCACCTTTTCCCTAGGCTCAATAATCTCTTCAATAATCTCTTCAACAACCTCAGTCGCCCCAGATTCATTCAAAATACTTTCATTATCAGCCTCAGAAACATTCTCTTCTACCAAAACCTCAACTACCTCAGATTCGTTCAAAATACTTTCATTAATGGTCTCAATGGGTTCTACAAAATCAACACTCTCATTTAAAACATCCAAAACCCTTTCCAAGCTCTCATTCAAGCTCTCATTCAAGCTCTCATTCACCGCCGAAACAAGCAAAATAGACAACATTAACACCGCAAAAACCCAAATCAATAAAAAAGCATCACCCTTTTTCTCTCTCAATCTACTTATCCTCAATACCACCATAGACCTCCTGATCAGGATAAACAGTCATTCCATTATCATTAATCCTCATGGCAACAATCTTCTTCTGATGTTTAACCCCCCTCATCTTCAAAATCTCCAAAGCATTTTCACGGGTATTTCCACGCTTAAAGTTGTAAATAACAATCACACCATCAGCCAAAAACTCCTCAACTCCAGTCGTACTGTAAACAGTCGGAATCTGCTTAGTCTCAGTAATCAAAAACGCAGTTGCCCCCAAATTCTCAAAGAACCTAAACAGCTGCTCAATATAAATCCTATAACTATCTTCCTTCTGAGTAAACGCCGAAGCAATCGCAGTTAAAGAGTCCACAACAATAATATCCGGCTTAAAGTCCTCCGGAAACACAATCGGGTCAACCTCAATCAACAATTCACCCTTAGCCTTCATCAAAAGAGCATCAACACTCCGAGTAATCTCATAAGGATTAAACCGCTTAATCAAAAGCGTCCCTTTTTTAATCAATTCCCGCGGATTCCAACCAAACATCTCCATATGCTCAACAAGCCGATCCTCACTCTCCTCAAAACTCATAAAAAGACACTTTTCACCCATATTCGCCCGATTAATCATAGTCTGTAAACAAAGCAAAGTTTTCCCGGAACCAGCCCCACCAGCAACCAAAATAGCCGCGCCCTTAGGCAAACCCTTGCCCTCATCAAACAAACCATCAAAACCCGGAACCCCAGTCAAAATAAACTCCTTCTTTTTCTTCTTTGGACCCGAAACAACGGTAACTTTTTCCGGGTGAACCGTCCCTTCAACAACGTGCGAAACGGGCGCTCTTTGTTCTAAAACCTGAGCCTGAGCCTTATTTAACTCACCAGAATTAACCCCACCACGAATCTCCTCTTTCACACTAGCCATATCCAACTTACCAACAACAAGCTCCGGCTTCTTCATAACAACCAAAGGCACCTCTTTTCCAACCTCATTCTTCACCTCAGATACCCTTTGTATACTCTCAAGAGGCACCTCTCCACGAATATACCTCTTTATGGCAACCATATCCAACTTGTCCCTATTCTTCACCACAACAGGCTCTTTTGGCTTAATATCCACCTTCTCAACAGGCTCAACAGCCCCTTTCTCAGCCTCCTCAATTTTTTCTTCAACCTTCTCTTCAACCACATCCTCTTTCAATTTCTTTTCTCTATTCTCCAACTCGCGCTCTCTTTTTTCCAATTCCAACTCCCTAGCGCTCTTTTCATTCAATTCAAGCGCCTTTTCTCGCTCCGCCAAAACACGCTCACGCTCAGCCAACTCCCTTTCTTTATCGCCAACCTTAACTATCTCTTTTTCTCGCTCCACACTCTCCAAAGGCGAAACCAAAACCTTCTTTATATGCTCTTTAGCTAAAGGCGTCATTTTCACATCCTCACTATTTTTTTCAGCTTCTCCAATCCAATAATGCAATTTCGCCATATTTATCCGACGCATAGAAACATCCCCATGACCCATCATAAAATAAAGCCTAGTCAAAACCGTATGTCTAGCAAATCCAGTTTTTTTCATAACATCCGTAATCGTCAAACCATCTTTATGGCTCTTCAAAAGATCTCCAATCGCACTAAGTTTTTTATCATTTGCATCCATTTTTTCACCTACCACAGCCACAAGAATACCGCATTCACCTCTCTAGCTACAAATAACATCATTCCATATCTTATAAAGGTATGTCTTATGCAACCATCATAGTCATCTAAGTATGACACATATAACTATCACATACAACAGTCAAATATAATAAACGTATATCACACATTAAATTCGCATAGATCAGGCTCTAAACGTACAAAATTCAAGAATTACCAAAACACAGAATCTCTAAACAACAAACAATAATCCCCTGTCAATTCACCAAATACCATAAAATAATTTCCAAATTAATCATCCAAATGAATAATTCCATCAACAAACATACTAATCTCCTTTAGCAAATCTGACTTTGTATCGCCTTCCAAAGCAGTAAAAACAGCCGTAATTTTATGAGCCCGAATCTTATTAATTAAATCATGAACAAACTTAGAAACAGCATCGCCCTTATTATAAATCAGAATCGTAGAAAGCGAATCAAACAAAAATCCATCAAATTTATCACTCTTCATTACTCGATCAAGCAAAATACTAAGTTCCGTCAAATTAGAAGAAGACTTCAAATACATACAATTATCCGCCTCTTCTGCCTGGGGGTTTGCAGACTTAGTAATTCCATCCATAAACAAAAAATTATCATGCTCAACCCCCTCTTTTGTCAAAGCAGTAGTCAGAGAATTATACAATTTATTCAAACTAACATAACACAAAGAATTCGTAGTTTCAGAAAAAAATCTAGCAACATCAACAATTTTCTTAGTATATTGCTCATTCGGAATCACAAGTACAACAATTTGACCCTCTCCAACATCACTCTTTAAATCAACCATATTTTACCCCAATTGCTTCTTTATCGCTTCCACTATTTTCTCAATAGAATCGACTGCAATCAACATAATAAACTTCCCTTCAATTTCAGTATCAGGTATACTAAAGTTAGTATTCACAAAAAGCGCATATTCCTCATCAATTCCCAAAAGAATCAAATCTGCCAAGGACTCGCCAAAAGTAGAAACTATGCGCTCTGGAGATCGAGTAACATCCATCTCCAAAAATTCAGTCAAAGACTCTAAATAACACTTAGAAACCGTATCTCCAATAGTTTTCAATCTACCATTAGCATCTTCGTCAATATTATCCGTAGTTCCAAGATCCACTCCTTTTCCCAAATCAACCAGATATAGTGCGCTTTTAGTAGGAGAAGCAAGCAAAATACGCCCAGAAACATCCCCCTCTAAAGAACTGTAACTACCAACAACTAACTGCTGCTCACCACCAATCAATCCAGCAATAGCAGAAGTCTTAATCAAGGAAATTTCGGGAGTAGTCAAGGAAACTTTCTTCTTAACCAATTCAGATAACGCAGAAGAAGCTCTACCTGCCCCAATATTTCCAACCTCTCTCAAAGCATCCTTCTGAAAAGAATCCAATTCAACCATCTTGTTATAAAATTCAAAATAAACTATATAAACATATCTAGAATCAAGAAAAACAATAAAAAACAATAAGCTTTAAATACTTCTTTCATTAAAATATAGTAAGAAGATGGTGAAAATATTAATTATCGAAGACTCAGAATTCGAAAGAGGGGCTATTAAAAATATTCTAAACAAAAACGATTACAACGATATAGTAGAGGCTGAAAGTGCAGAAAAAGGACTTGAGCTCTATAAATCTGAGAATCCGGGAATAATTCTTTTAGATCTAAGATTACCCGGAATGGACGGACTTGAATGCTTAAAAAAATTAAAAGAAATAAATTCAGGGGCTAAAGTTATCGTAGTAACAATTGTTGGAAGAAAGGATTCAATAGATGAAGCCGTAAGGCTTGGGGCAAAAGCATATGTTCTAAAACCAGTTACAAGAGACAAACTGATCCCTGAAATAGAAAAAGCTTTGGGATAAAATGGCAAAAATATTGATTGCAGATGACTCTTCATTTATGAGAAAAATTGTAATAAACCTTCTAAAAAAACTTGGATATGAGGAAATTATTGAGGCAAATAACGGAGAAGAAGCGGTAGCAAAATACCAAGAAGACAAACCAGATTTGGTTCTATTAGATATAGTAATGGAGAAAAAAGATGGTATTGCTACATTAAGGGAAATAAAAGAAATAGATAGTGCGGCAAATGTAATAATGGTATCTGCTGTTGGACAGGAGCAAATGGTAACTGAGGCAAAAAATCTTGGAGCAAAAGACTTTATTACAAAACCTTTTGACAACGCCAAAGTAGAAGAAGCAGTAAAGGCAGCCCTAGGATAATCTCCAAGGTTTAAAATGATAAAAGTACTAATTGTAGACGATTCCGCATTAATGAGAAAACTCATTTCTAATATTATAAATTCTGATGAAAACTTGCAGGTTATTGATACTGCAAAAAACGGCCAAGATGCCCTAAAAAAAATCAAAGACCTAAAGCCAGATGTTGTAACTCTAGACATTAGGATGCCAGACATGTCAGGCTTAGATGTATTATATGATGTAATGGAAAACACGCCTACTCCCACAATAATTTTTTCCGGATACTCCCAAATGGGAACAAAAGAGGCAATAAAATCCTTTGATTACGGAGCAGTAGACGTTTTAGCAAAACCATCCAAATTAACATCGTCAGGGCTAGAGGAAATAAAAAACGAACTAATAAGACTCGTTAAAATAGCTGCCAGGGTTGAATTAAGAAATCTAATTATTAAAAAAAGGAAGAAAATCTTTAGTGCGCCAAAAACATCAAATAAACTTCTAGTAATAGGGGCCTCAACGGGAGGTCCACCAGCATTAGAAATACTTTTGTCAGGATTGCCAAAAAACCTTCCAGTTCCAGTACTAGTCGTGCAACATATGCCAAAGGGGTTCACAAAAAGCTTTTCAGAAAGATTAGACTCCGTATGTCAAATAAGTGTCAAAGAGGCAGAAAACGGCGACAAGCTACTCCCGGGAGTTGCATATGTGGCAAAGGCAGGATATCATATGGAAATAAAAAAAATAAAAACTCATTTTGAAATATTCTTAAGCGAAACAGAGCCAGTACATTGGCTCAGGCCTGCAGTAGATGTAACACTAGAATCTGCAGCGCAATTCTTCAAAGAAACCATAGTGGCTGTCATACTCACAGGAATGGGAGAAGACGGAATAAATGGGACTCGCCTAGTAAAACAAAACGAAGGGAAAGTCATTGTGCAAAACAAAGAGACAAGTTTGATTTTTGGAATGCCAAAAGCGGTAATCAAGGAAGGGAATGCTGATTTCATACTGCCTTTACAAAAAATAAGCGAAAAAATAGTTAATCTTTTATAACTAAGAACTTTTTTTTCCTATAGCTTTTTCCTCTTTATCTACAGAATCCGAACCTGCAACTTTTTCTTCTGCAGCCTTCTCCTCTACAACAGGATTTTTTGGCAACTCTTCAGGTTTCTTAATATCTTTAGTAGAAACAACAGCCTTTCTAATCTCTTTCGCATCCAAAACCTTAGCCAAATTGAGCAAAATAAGTAACCTTTCTCCAATAACTCCAACTCCTTCTATGTAATCGGCGTCAATTTTTTTTGTAATTGCGTTCGGAGCCTCTTTTATTTGATCAGCTTTAAGCCTCAAAACTTCCGTTGCAGAATCAACAACCATACCAGTAATAGTATTTCCAACATCTATAACAATAATACGGGTATTGTTATCATGCTCCTTAGATGGAAGTCCAAGCTTAGTAGCAAGATCAATAACCACAATAACACTTCCTCTCAAGTTAATAATACCCTTAATATAAGACGGAGTATTGGGAATTTTTGTTATGTCCGATATTCTATTAATCTCTCGAACTTCTTCAATAGCAACTCCAAACTCTTCATCTCCAAGTCTAAAAATAACAACCTGTCTCTCATCTCCAACACCATCCTCCTTCTTATCTTCCGATTTCAGGGACATCTTAAACCCCCTTGCTGCCAGGGTTTTTACCTTCAGATTCCTCTACTAACTTTTTCACACCCTTAACAAGCTTCTCCTTAGTATCTAGCATTTTAAATCTTGAAACCATATCCTTTAACTCATCTGCACCAGAACTCAATTGTTGAGCTGCAGAGCTAACCTGCTGCATTGAAGATGTTACCTCTTGAACAGAAGAAGAAACTTCTTCAGACCCTGCTGCATTTTGCTGAGCAACCGCAGCCATTTCAGATAATGCTGCATTAACTCCCTCAACCAGCTGAGGAATTTCCTCAAAAGATTTCAATGCCGTCTGTACAGCCTCAGAACCACCATCAACCTCCTTAGCGGTCTTATCCATACTCAAAACAGATTGTTCAATTTCTTTCTGTATTCCTCCAATCAAATCAGAAATTTGTTCTGTAGCATTTCCTGATTCTTCAGCCAACTTCCTAACTTCATCCGCAACAACTGCAAATCCTCGACCAGCATCCCCAGCTCTCGCAGCCTCAATAGCCGCATTTAATGCCAACAAATTTGTCTGCTCGGAAATATTATTAATTGTCTCGACAATCTTTCCAATCTCTTTAGATTTTTCCCCAAGAGCTCTAACTTTTTCTGAACCATCTTTTGTCGTAACACCTATTGAACCCATTTGAGAACTAACATCCATTGCAAGCTTACTTCCTGTTTCCGCACTAGTCTTTGTTTTCTTAGAAGCATCTTGGGCCTCAACAGAAGACTCAGAAACAGTTTGGGCACCCTTTGCAACATCCTGCATAGATGAAGAAACCTGCTCCATAGAAGCATTAACCTCTTCAGCAGAACTGGCCAACTGCTCTGTAGCAATAACGGTAGAATTAGCATTTGTCTTAACATTTCCAATTAATTGTTTCAGATTAACAATCATGGTATTAAATGCGCTTGCAAGTTCTCCAATTTCATCCTTTGCCTCAATCAATTTCTCGTCAATTTCAACTCTAAGGTCTCCTTCTGCAACCTGTCCAACTACCTTCTTTAATCCCTCCAATGGCTTTACTATTATCCTACTCAAAAACAAAGCAAAAACCACCCCTAAAATCAAAGAAATTATCAGAACAGCAAGAACAGCAAAATTAAATCGAGACCTCTCATTATTGATATTTTCAAATCCAGCATTCATCTTATCTAATTGTTTTTCCTGAATCAATTCCATATTTTCTCCAATATCCGAAGCATACGCGTCAAAATCCAACATCTTCTCATTCCCTTCTTCTTGACCCTCGTCGATATAAGCCCTAGCCATACTTTTTCCAAATAAATAATAAGATTCAAACAGCCTATCAGCCTCTTCAACATCCTTCACATCATCAAGATCCTGTAAATTTTCCTTTAAATTTGCTGAATTACCCCTAAAAACATTTGCCCACTTCTCAGCCTCATCAAAACCATCTTCCCATCCAGTTGCAGAAGAATCAGTCAACCATTGTTGAACCTGAAAAGAAGCAGTTCTCATTTCAAGAGCGTATAAAATATTTGGAGAATTGGCCTGCTCCATTTCATCTAATTTCAACCCAACAGACTTAAACATATAAATACCAGTACCACCAATCAGAATCATCAAAAGAATCATAGTAGCAAATCCAAGGTACAACTTCTTTCCTGTGTTTAAATCTCTAAACTTCATATTAAATTTTTTCATTATTCCAATCACAAGATAATCCCGCAATCATCAACAATATGCATCCAAATACATATTCCCTTATAAGAAGTTGTAATAATTATAAAATTACGACACTTTTTATTTTTCTTTAAAATCAAGAGTTTTTCTTAAGATAAATCCGCTCAACGCTATTCAAAACTTTAAACGTCTCTCTAGCTGGACCAACCAAAATCTCAGTTTTACCAAGAATAAACAAGCCCCCAGAATTAAGTAAATCGTGAATATCTACATACAAATCCTTTTTCACAGATTCATCAAAATAAATAACCGTATTTCTACAAAAAATAATATCTAAACCTCTAGGGTTATTCTCAGAAAGAATATCTCCCTCTTCAAACCTCACTAAATTCTTAATGTTATTCTTAATAACATAAAGATCACCCCTTTCTTCAAAATATTTTAAAACATAGTCTTCATCAGTCTCACGAAGCTGATTTTTTTCATAAACACCCTCCTTGGCCCTTTTTACTATCTTAGCATCTATATCTGTTCCCAGAATATCAATATCAAACAACCCCAACTTTTCCCCTAAAATTTCCTTAAACAAAATTGCAACAGAATATGCCTCCTCTCCAGAAGAACATCCAGCAGACCAAATACGAATATTCCTCTCTCCCTTCTCATGCTTATCATTAATCAATTTTGGAAAAACTGTTTTTCTCAATAATTCATACAAACTTTTATCCCTAAAAAAATGAGTCACATTAATAGTCAGGTCATTCTTCAACTTAACCCTCTCTTCGGAAGACCTCTTCAATAATCTGATATAAGAACTATATGTATCCAACTTCGAAACCCTAATCCTTCCCTCAATTCTCCTCTTAAGAAAACTATCCGAATAATTATGAGACTCAAAAACACCAAGATCTTTTATACTCTTTTTCAAATACTCCCAATTTCCCTCGTCTTTTACTTTCAATAATATCATAAACTAAATCTGCACCGTCTCTCCTCGAATCTGGCCAACAACAACCGAACCATCCGTCGTATCAAACCAAACACTTCTTCCTCTGGTCCCACCAACATTTTCCGCCACCAAAGGAATCTTCAACTCTTTTAATTTCTCCCTTATTGCACTAGTATTATCCTTACCAATAGTCATACTAACTACATCTGGAAACATATTAGATCCACCACATATTTTAGCAACCATAGATCTCCGTTTAGAACCCTTCTTCTCCATCTCCTCAACCATCATATCAATAGCCTGATCCGCAAACCTTCTAGGATTAAGCTCTCCAGTTCTCCCCTTAGATTTAGCCGCCATAATATGAGACATTCCTCCTAACTTAATCTTCCTATCGTAAATACAAGTCGCAATACAAGAACCAAGTCCAATAACTTGCAAAATAGAACAATCCCCCAATATATAATACTCTCCCATTCCAACATTTACTTTATCTTGCATTCTCTCAATTTCTCCAAAATTAAATTCAAAGATATGGGGTCAAACAAAATAAAAGCATGTCCCTTAATATCTTTTTCATCAATCCTAAAATTATTCTTCAAAACCAGTGCCTCCTCAGCCTGACATGCAAATCGCGCCAAAACCCCATCCATCAAAGCATTAAGCATATCTGTTCCAATAAACGGAATGGTATCTTGAACTTTCAAATCTAACTTTTCAGAAAAAGCGTTAAGATATGCATTTGCCAAAATATTCCCGGTAGCTTCAGTTAAGGCAGATTTACCCAAATCGTCAAGCTCAGTAGTTCCCTCCCGACTAAGCAACAAATCAGAAATAAGCAAGGCACTCTCTCGTGGAAAAACTATTAAAATAATTCCTCTAATATCTCCCTTCGCCTCCATAAAAACCGCAGTCATAGGACGAGAAGCAACATCAACAGTTTCCGGAATTTTTTCATAAGGATAAGATGCAACCCAAGGAATACTAACACTTACTTTTTTATTCATCATTTGGGTTAAATATTTAGAAGCATTCTGGGCTCCAATATCTGCAATCACTTCCAGCTTATTTATATCTTCTTTTGTTAAATCCATAAAGCTCCTTAACTAATTTTAGACAAGGCAGAAAACAATGTTCCAAAAGATTCTTTTTCCAACATTAAAACAATCTCCTCTTCAAAGTCCTGCTCATCTATAACCAATTTAGTTCCAACAATTAAGGCGTGTGTTTTCTTTTCGCTAGATTTATCCAAAAGATCTTTAATAAGATTCTTTCGTCTATCAACAATAACATTTGGTAAACCTTCTATAATCTTTAGACGAGACAAATCCGCCAAAGCCGCCAAATAAGATCCAACCAAAATATTACCCAACTCCTTCAAGCCATCCATCTCCATTTCACTTAAAGAATTAGAGGTTCCGGCTTCTTGTCCACTAATCATATCAACCAAAACCAAGGAAGTTTTTTCAGGACTAAGTAAAAGCAAATGCCCTCTAAGATCCCCTTTAACATCAAGCAACACTCCAACTAACTCTTCAACAGAATCTTCAGTAACAACAGAAATATCCTCCAAGGAAACCGCTTTAAGTTCTGTCATTTCAACACTAATCTCTTTTCCAATCAACTTAGAAAGAGCAACCGATGTATTTCCTGCACCAATATTTCCAACCTCTTTCAGTTCGTCTATTTGATATTCTGTTAATTCCATTTTATTTTAAAAAAGTGTATTCAAATCCAAGATCAAAATTACGCTTCCATCTCCGAGTATTGTGGCCCCCGAAAGACCCTTAGTATTCTTTAATGACTTATCTAGAGGTTTTATAATTAACTCTTGTTCTCCAATTATTTTATTTACAACTAATCCAACTTTTTCATTAGCAGTTTCGACAACGACGACCGTTAAATTATCACCAACAACACCCTGAACATAATCGAAATGAAACAAATCACTAACTCTTGAAAGTGAGATATCTTCCCCATCAAACAAAAAAGTTTCAAATCCAGCGATAGTCTTTATATCTTCCATCCTAAGTCGAACAGATCTAATAACATTAGTCAACGGAATTCCATAATAATCTTTTCCCACTTGGACCAAAAAACATTGAATTATAGCAAGTGTTAATGGCAACTCTAAAATAAATTTTGTCCCCTTTCCTTCCTCTGACTTAATGCCGACCTTACCATTTAACTCTTCAATCTTAGTCTTAACAACATCCAAACCAACACCTCTCCCAGAAACATCCGTGACCTTTTTCGCCGTACTAAATTGAGGCTTAAATGGCAACATAAGAAGTTCCTTTTCTCCAACCGACTTAATAGTATCTTTACTAAACATACCTTTAGCAACCGCAACCTCTCTTATCCTCTCTTTATCAAAACCATCTCCATCATCTATAATCTCTATAACAACCGTATTTTTATCTTTCCTGGCAACAAGTTTCAGTGTCCCATTTTTACTCTTTCCTTTCTTCTCCCTCTCCTCCAAAGACTCAACTCCATGATCAATAGCATTCCTAAGCAAGTGAACCAATGGCTCTCCAAGTTTATCTAAAATTGTTCTATCAAGTTCAATATCCTCACCCTCCATAACAAAATCAACAGACTTATTTTCCTTCTCCGCCAAATCCCTAACCATCCTAGGAAAACGCTTAAACACATGGCCAATAGGAACCATCCTAATTTTCATAACTTCAAACTGCAAATCAGCAATCAATAAATTTAATTGATTTATGGACTCATTCAAACTACCCAAATTGTTTTCAAGCTTAACTTGCTTAAGTCTCATCTTATTAATCAAAAGTTCTCCTACAAGATTCATTAATTTATCCAAACTAGAAACGTCAACTTTAACATAACTAACAGCCCTCAACTCCGTAATTTTTTCAACAGAATCCTTCCCTTCAAAACCACTATATTTAAAATTCTTAGAACTATCTATTTCCATCAATTTAGTCAACTCTTTAATCAATGGATCAATATCTCTATTCTCTTTCTCCCCCTTTTTTACCTGATTAGCCATAGCTTCCAAAACATCAAAACAATCAAGCAATAAATCAACAATACTACTAGTAGCCTTCAACTCCTTGTCTTTTAATCTCCCTAAGGCATCTTCCATATTATGAGCCAACTCAGAAATTTTGTCAAATCCCATTGCAGCAGAACTACTTTTCAATGTATGAGCACTGCGAAACATTTCATTAATCAACTCCAGATTATCCGGATTCTTTTCAAGTCCCAAAAGCGCAGAATTCAAATTATCCAAATGCTCTTCAGCCTCTTTCACATACTCACCCAAATATTCAGACATATCTACCATCTTATTTCAAAAACACGAATCACCCCTTATCATAAAATTTTTTTTCAAACTCTTCATAGTCCAACTTAATTACCTCGTTTAAACCATCAGCAAAATTCTCATCTATAACACAATTCTTTCCATCAACAACACAATAAAAATATTTTTCCAATGTAGCCACAAGTTTTTCCAGTCTCTCATAGTCCTCTTTCGAGATACCATTTTTTTTCTCGTTCAAAAAATTCTCCATCTTAGAGCAAAAAAATGCCACAAGATATTTTTCCGCCTGCAATGAGTTTCCAGCAAGAGTATGGACATGCCTTGAGAATGTTTCAATTTTTTTAACATTAGAAAAATCTCCATCAAGAGAAGAAACGTCCACTATGATCTCCTTAATAATTTTCTCCGCTGTCTCTAAATAAAATTTCTCTAAATCAAATTCTTTCATTTTTACCTTTATCCTCCTTAATTTCTAATAAACTTTAACCATCAATCTTCTTTAATAAACTTTCTACAACTCTTTCTTTAAAAAATAAAAGACAATTAAATTCGCCAAAAAACCAAAATTATAGGAAAGATTTAAATAGATTAGATAATTACAAATAAAAAAGATGGGGAAAATGTTTAATATTCTTGAAAAGGCAAAAGAAAAAGCCAAGGAAAAAGGTATGCCTGAGAATTTAACCATTTTAAGAATAGGATTAAAAACAGGTATCGTCGTAAAAAATATAACTTCGGATACCCCTGATGATCCGGCAAAAATTCAAAAACTACAGACTGCAGCTTCAGAGGTTTTAGGAGAATCAATTTAAAAAATGGAAAAATTAAACATAAGCTGGAATAAAAAAACTAATCAAAGATTAGTTGAGGGGAAATCCCTAGTATTCCACTGTCATCATTACAATTGTTTTCTTCAAAGAACACTAGAAGATGCAAAAATAGTAGACGGAAAAGGAATACAGATAGAATCAGCAAGAGAAGTTGCATTTGAACAATTCACAAAAGCATTCGAAGACCATCAAAAACTAAAAACAGCAAAACAAAAATTGAAATTTGCATCTAACTTTTTTCAAATAGCAGGATTTGGATTAATTGATTTCTCAAAAACAAACACAGAAGGTGGGACAGTTACTTGTCCAGTATCTCACTACGCAAAGGGATGGGTAGCAAAATGGGGGAAAAGAAAAACTCCTATGTGTTATTTTAATACTGGATGGATAGCAGGAGTCATGGCTGCAGCATACAACAAGGAACTATACGACTATGATGTTCGTGAAACAAAGTGTGAAGCAGTAAAGGGAAAAGGATGTAAATTTGAGGTAACTCAAAGATAAAATGACAATAAACGAAAGTAAAATAATAGACGCAGTTGTAGGAATGAATCCACACGGAAATGAAGAGGGGATAATTGATGCATTTACCGTATACCTAACAAATCACTACGCAGATTATTACAACAAAATTTCTTACAAATTTGAAAAGGCCTTAGAAGCACATGGAAAAGATACAGCAAACATGGCAAAACCACTATTAATTGAAGCAGGTCATGTATGCGGATTTAATACATTTAGGGGAATCCACGAATCAGATGCATGGAAAGGATTAATTGCTCCTATGTGCAAAAACAAAGAGGATGAAATAATTGGACTAACTGCAACACTAAACGCTTTAGGATGGGGAGTCTGGAAAGTGATATCTGTAACTCCAAAAAAACTAGTAATAAGAAGTAAAAACACTTACGAATCTATAGGATTCATGAAAGAATTTGGAAAAAGTAAACATTCAGAATGCTATCTTGCCACAGGAGTTGCTGCATCCTTTATGAATATTATTTTTCAAAAAGATGTTTATGAAGATGTAAACGCAAACGCATTTTCAGCGAAAGAAACAAAATGCAGATCCAAAGAGGATAAGTATTGTGAATTTGTAGTAACAAGAAAAAAATAATTTTTTTAAATATTAGTTTTCAGAAAACAAAAAAGACATTAATGAAAATTAAAAATAATTTCACAAAAACAAAAAAAAAGGATTGCCTAAATCAGGATAGATTTGTTTACAAAATAAACAACAAAATAAATGAAGATTTCATATCCTTCTTAAAATCTTTTGGACCAGTTAGGGTATTTAGAGATTTTCAAATACCCTTAATAAAAATGGACATTCCAAAAAAATTCAGATTAAGTGCACTAATGAATTCTCAAGATATAAATATTTTTTTTAAAAATAAGGACTTCATGAAGAAATTCGAAAAAAAATTAGATAAAAATCAATCTCTCATTCCCACTTATTCTTAGGGCCACGAATCCACAGCCAAACAAAAAAACCAGTAATACCCAAAATCAAAACACCAAGCCCTACAGCAATATAAAATTCCGTCTTATAAAATTCCCCATTTCCTTCTCTATCAAAGGATACACCATTACCAGAAGATCTATCCTCATTAAGAAGCCCACTTTGATCAGCAACATCTCCCGGAGTAGAAAAAGATTGCTCTCCAAAATCATCATTATCCTGAGAATCAACATCTTCATCAACATCCCCTTGAGAACCATTTTCCCCAGAATCAGAAGAATCAACATTTATATCTCCCCAATCATCAGCAGCAAAAACCCCTCCAATAAACAACACACAAATAAACAACACAAATATCTTTTCCATAAAATTCATAAAGCTCTAGCTATTAAAAATCTTATGGCAAGTACAAACCAGTCCCCATTCTACCAAAGAGCAGAAGCAGAATACCAACAAGCAACCTCTGACTCAGAAAGAATAGCATGCTTAGAGATAATGATGAAAGAAGTTCCAAAGCACAAATCTTCCGAGAACATGCGAAAAAACCTAACCGTTCGTTACAAAAAACTAAAATCAAACGTAGCTAAACAAAAAAGCTCAGGGAAAGGTTCTCAGGTTGGAATAAAAAAAGCCGACATGCAATGCGTCCTAGCAGGCTTCCCAAACACAGGAAAATCCACAATATTCAAAACCCTAACAAACCAAGACGCAAAAATCTCTCCTCACAAATTCGCAACATATCAGCCCCAACTCGGAACATTTCTCTACGAAGACGCCGGGATCCAAATCATTGACATCCCCCCTTTTCCAAACCACGACAAATCTCTAATCAACTCAACAGACACGCTCCTCTTAATAATAGACAACCTAGACCAAATAAAAAAAACCGAAGATTTCACCTACAGAACCAAAGCAAAAATAATATTAATCTTCAATAAATCAGACTTACTTTCAGCTACAGAAAAGAGAAAAATAGAAGCAAATCTAAAATCAAAATTCAAAAACTACGACTACACATTCTTCTCAAAAAACCCAACACAATTAGAATTAAAAAATCTTAAACAAAAAATCTTCGAAACATTCCCAATTATCAGAATTTATACAAAAGAACCCAAAAAAGTACCAAGCGAAGAACCCATGATTCTAAAAAAAGGTTCAACATTTAAATATGCCATAGAAAAAGTAAGAAAAGGTCTCTCTCAAAAAGTAAAAAGATCCCGAGTCTGGGGACCATCAAGTAAATTCGGCGGACAAGTAATAGGATTAAACCACATTCTAAAAGACAAAGATGTAATAGAATTCCTAGTAGAGTAAAATCTCAAAATACATTCCTAATCCTAACCCTTATAGGAATTTTAATCTTAACCTTCATAGCCCAAACAAAATCCGTCCAAACCGCAACGATATAATCCATCCAAACCTCAAACTTCAAAACAACAATCCAACTCCAAAACCACACAACAGAACCAATAATCTTCAACACCCCTTCAATAAGCCTAAAACCCAGAGACAAAATAACCTTCCAAGGAAAATCTGACACCTACAAAAACCAAAAACAAATCATAATTTCTAAAATATCCAAACTTAACAAATAATTTTTTATAGACTTAAACGCTCAGTAAAAAATCACTTCTCCACAAAATCTTTCAAAAACTAGAAAAATTCAACATCATTCAAGGATATACTATAACAATAAACCTCTCTTTCATAAACCTAGAAGGCTATTCTTATATTTACAAATTAAGGAAATGACAGAAAATATGCAACAGAAGATAAAATATTTTGTCAACTTAAACCCCAATATTTATTTTTGCGGAAGAGTAGCTGGAAAATTCAACTTAATAATTGGTCTATATGCAAAAAACAGAAACCACTTTAAAGAACTACTCTTAAATTTAAAAAATTTTTTCGGAGAACAATTAAAGGATTATAAGTTTTATTTAATAATGGAAGAACATAAAGAAATCTTCCTCCCAGAAAATCTGTTCTAATAAATTATCCAAAACACGTCACGGAAAACAAATTAACAACAGCAAAATTTTAACAAAGTCAAATCCATGAGATCCGTTTTTATTATTATGCAGGTCCACCAATATCATGTCGCTTGATGTTAATTTTTAACAAAACATTCCCCAAAACCTCACCCCACAACAAGGCACAAGATATTCAATAAAGCAAACATAATCCTCTTTATCCCAAAACCAAAATAAAATATAATAAGCACTTCTCATTTAATCCCAAATGAAAACCCAAAACATATACCTAATCCTAACCCTCATAGGAATTCTAACTCTAATTCTCTTAACCCAAACAAATAAAATCAAAACCGCAACAGTCTCCGAAATCCACCAATCCCAATTTAAAACAACAATAAAACTCCAAAACAAAACAACAGAACTTATCATCTTCGAAACCCCAATATTAAATCTAACTAAAGGCGACAAAATAAAATTCCAAGGAAAATCCGACACCTACAAATCTCAACCCCAAATCATAATCTCTAAAATATCTAAAACAAAAAATTAAACCAAAAACTATTTCTTTTACTCCCAACATTCCATAAAAAATCACGCGTGTCGAAGACACCTTGATTTTTTATGGAATGTTAAATTAAAACATCTTCCAAGCCCCAAAAAACAATAATTTTATCCAAATTACGCCGAACCTCTTCAAAAATCTTTATATGTCCAATCGCATTCGGATGCAGTCCATCATCAAAACCTAAATCATTCAACCCATCATTCACGTCCACAAAAATTAAACCTTTCCCAATCTGTCCAAAACCCGATCCAAAACCCGAAAAGCCTCACCAGAATCAACCCTATATCTCTTCAACTTTTTCTCAAAAACCTTCAACCTACTAAAAAAACCATTCAGCTCCTCCAAAGTCGGATCCTCAGAATAAACCCCAAAACCAGACTTCTCCAAATACAAAGAATTCGCAAACTGTTCAAACTGCCCCTTAAGTGGAATCGCGAAATAAGGCTTCTTTAAATAAAGGGCCTCACTCATCAAACTAAATCCAGACGTAGCAATAACACTTTTACACTTTTCCAAATCCTTCATAAAACCCTTCCCTTTTTTCTTATACAAAATATTTTTAACACGGCTCCTTTCACGACTCCCACCATAAACAACAAACCTCTCATTAACCTTAGATAAAACCTCTTCCAGCTCATCATCCCTATTAGAAAGATAAACCAAATTAAAATCCCCTCTAATGGGCTTCATCTTCGAAATATCATCCCTCAAAATCGGACTAACGTAAGAAACATTATCTCGACCAACATCTTCTTTCATAAAAGACAAAACAATAAAACAATTAGCCTTAGAAATACATCTCTTAATAGCAGCCCTAGCAATATAAAAAGCCTTCTTATATTTCAAAGGAACCTTAACTTTAGAAAAAACCAAAGAATGTTGATTATCAATACTAATCAAGGGCAATCCTTTCCAGAAAGAAATAATGGGAACAATTGGCTCCATATCAGAAATGCAAATCTCAGGAGAAAATTCATTTAACTTATCCTTAATTAAAGGAAAATCTCTCAGTCTCTCATAAAACTTCTTTCTATTACTAAAATAAGTTCTCCAAACTGACATTTTCCCTTCACTGTACTCAAGCTCAATACCAAAAATATCAACAGGACTAAAATCACTCAAAACATCAAGAGCTCTACCATAAGTAAAAATCAAAACCTCGTGCCCTTCTTTTTTCAAATGTTCAACAACACTTCTAGCTCGAGAACTGTGCCCCAACCCCTCACCACAAACACTATACAAAACTCTCATAAAAAACAACAACTTAAAAACTTAATAAAGCTTTTCAAATTATGAAATTCAAATTCCACGTAAGTTATCTTTCATACTCTCTTTTTTTAATCACAACATTATCGCTCCTAACAATAATAACAACTCTTCTCACCCCAACAATAAATTACAGAATCATAACAACATCTCTAACATATATAGCACTATCTATAACGTTCTTACTAACAACAACCCTAATAGCAAACGAACAAAAAACTAACAAAAACCTAACAAAAATAATATTCATAATATTAACCCTAACATATAGCATCATATACACAATAACAAGCATAAGCTTTCTTTTAACAAATCAAATTATAAGAAACCAAGCCTTATTTTTCATATATCAAATATTTCCCAAAACAGCAATATTCGCAAGCGCATTCATTTTACTTTTAATAGGAATAAGTATAGTATTCATAACAAAAAGAAAAATCCACTTATTTCAAATAAATAAAAAGAGAAGGCAAAAGGTAAAATTAACAGTCCTAATTAGCAGCCTTCTTCTTGTTTTTCTAATTTTCATATTTCCACTCCTATTTCAAATATTCAATCCCATCGTAGAAATATATAATCATGGAACAACAATCCATATAATGCCAGAAAAAATAAGTGGCGAGAAAATATTAAACGTAAAAACAAATATAACAAATCCAAATATAATATTTATTCTTCTAGAGTCCATAAGTGCAAAAAGACTTGGTGCATATGGATACGAAAGAAACGTAACGCCAAATATAGACTACCTCGCAAAAAATGGAATCATGTTCAAAAACGCTTATACCACAGCAACACATTCAGATTACGCACAACCTTCCTATCTTTCCTCAAGATATATGCTATCCAATGAATATAGAAATTTCTTCAAGGAAAAACATGAACGAAAAAATGTCTGGGAAATATTTAGCGAGAAAAACTACACCACAGCATACATATCCTCACAAGATGATCTCTGGGCAGGTATGAATGAATATTTCAATCTGAAATCTTTAGATAAATATTCTTACTCCCTAACTGACGAAAAAACCGATTACGGAAGTGGTCTAGCAAAAAAAGATTACGATCACAAAACGATAAACGAAGTACTCCTTTGGTTAAATACAACAAGCAAGCAAAAACCATTCTTCTTATACACAAACCTTCAAGCAACCCACGTTCCAATGTCTTACCCAGAAGAATATGCATACTACAAACCAGACAAAATAACATCTCTAGGATTTACAAATCTAAACCCCTTAAGTACAACAATAAATAGATATGACAACTCCTTAAAATATGTAGATCTTCAAATTGGAAGACTTCTAAAATCTCTAAAAGAAAAAGAAATAATAAACAACACTGTAATAATTATAAGTTCAGATCACGGGCATGATTTCCTAAAAAAACACAGCACAGAAGGGCATGGATTAAGTATTTACAATGAAGAATTAAAAGTACCATTAATTTTCTTTTTCCCAGATATAAAACCACAGCAAATAGAAAACCCCGTAAGTCATATAGACGTCTTGCCAACAGTAATAGATATATTAGGACACGGTAAAATAAAAGAACTAATGGGAAAACCAATGGAAGATAATAATCGTATTTTCTTCTACACTCAAAATCATAAATATCTATTAGGAATGCTTCATAATAACACAAAAATAATAATTAACTTAAATACAAAATCAATAGAAATTTACAACCTACAAAACGACCCAAATGAAACAATCAACCTAATAAACAAAAATATATATGATAAGGAAATATTGGAATTATTATTATGGAACGACTGTCAAAAAAAATATTTTTCCAAAGAAAATAAAGAATCTAAGTTAGAAAAATACTGTGAAAACTTCAGATAAAACATCACATAGGAAACTATACAACAAAGCCCGTGATTTTTTACCAAAACAAGGCACCAGTCCTCAGATCAATACTCTTACAAGCTCTGCATAATATTTTCTCATCTCCTTCGAAAAAAATTAATGCGATTAATGGTTATATTTTTAGAAATTATATATTAGAAATTATTCCAACTAATCGCCCAAGTGTTCATAATAAAACTAAAAACTAATGGCTATCAAATCTTTATCCCAAATATAAAATAAAACCTAATAACAATTCCACCTTCAAAACAAAATGCTCAACCTAATAATCCCTCTTATTCTAGGAACTCTCACCGGAACTCTAACTGGCCTAATCCCAGGTCTTCATATAAACCTAGTAGCAATCTCCTTATTATCTTTAACTCTCACTCAAAATATTCCCCCAACACCACTTCTAATATTCATAGTAGCCATGGCAATAACCCACACATTCATAGACTTCATACCTTCAATATTTCTAGGCGCACCCTCAGAAGACACATCCCTTTCAACACTCCCAGGCCACGAACTTCTTCTCAAAGGTCAAGGTCACAATGCCCTAAAATTAACAGTAATGGGTTCAACAATAGCAATATTTTCTCTAATCCTAATCATCCCAACATTTATTTATTTTATTCCAAAGCTCTATGTATTTCTCCAAAGAATGATGGGCTTACTCTTAATATGGATAGCAATATTTCTAATCTTCAATGAAAAAGAAAGTAAAATAAAGGCAACTATAATATTTCTTCTAGCTGGATTCTTAGGACTCTCAACTCTAAACACAAACACTCTCCATCCACTACTACCCCTCCTAACCGGACTTTTTTCAACATCAACTCTAATTCATTCAATCAATCAAAATACAATTCTACCTACGCAAAAAATAGAAAAACTATCTATCTCAAAATCTCATCTAATTAAACCAACCATAGCAACAATTCTTATCTCCCCTATCTGCTCCCTTTTTCCAGGTCTAGGTTCATCCCAAGCAGCAATCATAGCCTCAGAAATTTCAGGCAAATCAACACGTGAACAATTCCTAATACTCCTCGGATCAATCAACACAATCGTCATATCAATTTCATTCATAACCCTAATCTTATTCCAAAAATCAAGAACAGGCGCAGCCTTCGCAATATCCCAAATAACCAACCTAACACTCCAACATCTCCCAATAATTATAACAACAATAACTATATCAACCATTATCATAATCCCAATAACAATACAAATATCAAAACAAACGGCAAAAAGAATCCATAAAATACCTTACAAAAAAATATCAATAACAACTATAATCATTCTAACCTCAGCAACTATAATCATTTCGGGATTCCAAGGCTTATTAATCCTAACAGTCTCCACACTCCTAGGTCTAACTTGCATAGAATTCGGCACAAGAAGATCCTTCCTAATGGGAGCAATCCTAATCCCAACAATAATTTTCTATCTCCCTTTTTAAAAACAAATCAATTACTAATATAAAAATATCCCTCAATTTTCAAATTAATTCTCATTTACCAGGTGTCCACAAGAAATCATGCGGCAAAGCCCATAGCTTCTTATGGAATAATATTATACTATTATACCAATATACCAATATACAATCAAAAAAACTTATAAACTAAAATAACATAATCAATATATGATAAAAGAATCAATTCTCCTAGGAGCTGCAGGAATAATTCTAGGAATAGGAATCATAATAAAAACCGGAGCAATCCTCCCATCTCTAATACCAATAATAATCGGAATAGCCCTAATTATATTCTACAAAGAAGAGGACAAAATAGAAGAAAGAAAAGATATTAAAACAAAAAAATCCAAAAAATAATATGAAAGAACTACCAACAACAACTGCACTAGAAATACCAGGTAAAAAAATCATAAAAACTCTAGGTATAGCAAAAGGAAATACAATCCGAGCACGTCACGTAGGTAGAGATGTTATGGCCGGACTAAAAACTCTAGTAGGTGGAGAAATAAAAACATACACCCAAATGACAACTCAAGCAAGAGAAGAAGCATTTAACCGAATGGTAAATGAAGCAGTCGATATGAAAGCCGATGCAATAATTGGAATAAGATTTTCAACTTCAATGATAATGCAAGGAGCTGCAGAAATGTTAGCCTATGGAACCGCCGTTAAATTAAAATAAAACTACATTCCAATCTTTCTGTAAATATTACTCATATTAGAACACACACAATTTTCTCTTAAATACTTATCAAGAGGTTCGCTTGCCAATCCCTTTATTATCTGCAAACTTTTTCTATCCAAACCTTGCTCCTCACAATGAGAAACAATTTCATTTCCTCCAATAAACACATCCTCAAGTCTAGAAAAAGGTTTTATTAAAGTTCCAGTATTAACTCCTGATCTAGTCCCTGGGATTATTTTAAAATCAGGAAAAGGTTCCCCTTGAGGACGAATATATAAAATACGAACATTAGTACCAATATATCTAAAATGACTTCCTTTTTCATCCAAAGACAAGTCAGAACAAATAAGGTTTAAACCAGCATTTTCATTAGAAAAATTCTGCACCTCTCCAAGAGAATCTCTAAAATAAGTAAAAATAATCTGATTATCGTCCGACAAATAATTATCATTCTTTTTATCATGAGTTCTAATCAAAATCAATTGAGAATCTTTAGCCAAAGTATTTAATTTCTTTTCAATATTTCCCCTTTGAGACAATGTTTTCCTCTCTATCTCTGTTAAAGCTGAAAATTCATTCAATTCATTAACATCCTGAGGATATTCTCCTTCTTTTCTAAATTTAGAAATTCTATCAACCACCAAAGCATATCCTTCACCACAGTGTTTTTTCAAAAAATCAAAATCTCTCATTCCCTATACATATTTATCCTTCTTTTAATTATTTCTATCCTATAAACTATATGTTTTCAAAAAAATCTTTTAAAACTATATCAACCCTTAACTAAACCAACCAGCAATCTTCAAACCAAAATTAATCAATCCAAGTTTGAACTTCTTCCCAAAACCAACCGCCTCAATCCTAAGCTCCCCACTTTTCTTCTTCTCATTGTAAATCCCAACAACATCATCTCCCATTTCTTCAGAAGCCAACTCCTCAATTAAATCACTAGTAACATAAATATTATAACTAACATCATCCAAAACCTCACACCTAACCTCAGTTATCTTTTTCTCAACCAACTCAAAACCAACAAAAAACACTTCATCAATATAAATATTAAAAACCTCATCACTAAAAGGAACCGCTTCCGGAATACTATAATCTAAATATTTTTCCTCAAAAACATCTTTAACTTTTTTACATTCAACATTACTAATATCAACCGTAACCTCTGCTTTTTCATTAATAACATGTCCAGTTATCCCACCAAATATATCATCAAAAAACCCAGCAGAAACATTTGCCATGCAAAACACAAACAAAAAAAACAAAAAAATATTAATCCTCATAATTATAATAACTTCTAGTTTTATTTAAATTTTTGCATAAACCACAAATTAATCATAAGTTTTAAATATACATAACAACATAAATAAATATGGGAATAAAACAAAAGGCGCTTCTATTTCCCTTATAATTTTGATAGGAATAACATTAACATTTGCCCTATCAAACTCAGACCCAAAACATAGCGCAGAAAACATCAAAATCAACATTAATGGAGCATAAACAAACCCACAAGAAGCAGGAAATAATGGACTACTAAAAGGCTCAGGAAAAACAATATCTATAGCTAATATTTATTTAACAGGGCATGCGGCAAACCAAATCTGGGTATCTATTAACGGAGTAGAAAGAACCTTAGAAGATTCTCTAAAAATAAACAATGGATTATGTGGAAGCGGTTCTAACTCATACACCCAAACCCTAGATCCAGGACACTATGCAAGCGAACTAGAAATCAATATAAGCGGAACACTAAAAACATTACAAGAAGCAATTGATGCAGGAGATTTCTGCACAGCTCCTGCGCCTCCAGCATGTTCAAACCCAAGCGGACCTTCAATGTATTGGGGAAGCTGGTCTTCATCAATTTGTAAAAATCCACACCCTCCAAGTAGTGGATGTTATGAATACAGGTTATGTAACACTGGATGTGGAAGTGGGCCTGCTGAATGTGGTAAATCGGGAGATCAGGAACTTCGCAATGAAGATGTAAACTGTAATTGTGGTTAATAATTTTTTTATCTAGCCTCACAAACAGCAATACTCTTAGCAATCAAAGCATCTCCAAAATCTTCACTTTCCTTAAATCTTCCGGCAATCTTAACCCCACATCCAACCTTAATATTCTCCGCCTCTTCTCTCATTTTCTCAAAATCACGAGGAAAAATCGTAACCTTCAAATCCCCATTTTTACTAGTCAAATCCATAAATGCCATATCATCTCCTTTCTTAGTCACAATCTTAGTAAATCTCTTAACAATCCCAAAAACATCCGCTTCAACGTCATCTTTTAATTTATCAAAAGCAACAAATTCATTATCCTTAGATTCAGCATAAGCGTCTATTGCATGACCACTAACACAAACCCCAAGTAATTCCGCTTCCAAATCTAACATCTCCTTCATACCCAAAGGTTCCAAATTAGGATATTTAACAACTCCACTAACACCTCCACCAAAAAGCGTCATTTGTTTTTCAACACTGTTTTCAGTCTTCTGAACTTTATCATAAACAGAAAGCAAACTAGCTCTATTAACCCCAAGCTCATCAAAGCACCCAACCGAAATAAGTGAATGACAAACTCTCTTGTTCACTTTAGATAAATCAACCTTATCAATAAAATCCTGATAAGACTTATATGGCCTACCTTCAATAATCCTTTCAATAGCCTCACCTCCAACATTCTTAATCCCACTAAGTCCAACCCGAATAACTTTTTCAGTTTTTAGTTTATCTCCTACAACACTCTCATCCAAGTTTCCATGAGAAACGCGCGGTCGAAGACCGTGTGATTTTTCATGAAATTCCTCTGATTTCTGATTTCTGATTTCTGATTTCTTCGCTTCCATTTCAACAACACCAAAATCCTCCTTAGAAGTATTAATATCCGGATGCAAAATTTTAATCCCTTCCTGTCTAGCCGACTCCAAATAAAAAGTCAACTTCTCAGGGTTTCTAATTGCTGAAGAAATAGTCGCAGCATAAAACTCCTCAGGATAATATCTCTTCAAATAAGCAGTCCTATAACTAATCAAACCATAAGCAGCAGCATGACTTTTATTAAAACTATAAGCCGCAAACTTAACAATATCGTCCCAAAGCTTATTAACAACATCTCTTTCCATTCCAGAAAATTCAACACAACCTTCCTTAAACTGTCCCTCCATTTTATTCATCAAATCAAGCTTCTTTTTACCAATCGCCTTACGTAACACATCACTATCCCCAGCAGTAAAATTAGCAAGAGCACGACTAAGCTGCATCACTTGTTCCTGATAAACCATAATCCCATAGGTCGGTGCCAAAATCTTCTCAGCATTAGGATGAGGATACTCCACATTTTCCTTCCCAGCTTTACGATCAGCATAAGTAGGGATATATTGCATAGGCCCAGGTCGATATAAGGCAACAATCGCAATAATATCATCAAAACAAGTAGGTTTAACCTGCGCCAAAACCTTCCTCATTCCCTCACTTTCAATTTGAAAAACTCCAATACTTTTTTGATCCCGAAGCATTTGATAAACAGAATCATCATCCATAGGAATATTCTCAAGCCACTCTCCCGTTTTCCCAATTGCATCCAAAACCTTCTTCACAACATTAAGAGTCTCTAGTCCCAAAAAATCAAACTTAACCAAACCATAGGTCTCAACATCCGGTCCTTCAATTTGAGTAATAATATCTCCTTTTTTTCCATAAGTTGGAATATATTCACTAATCCCCTTTTTTCCCCAAACAACACCACAAGCATGAATACCTTTATGCCTAACACAACCCTCAAGTCGTTTAGCAATTTCAAAAATCTTCGGAAACTTTTTCTCATAATCTCGGAGTCTACGAGCATCCTCAGTTAAATTCCCATCCTGCTCATGATTTAAACTTTTATCAATAGTACCTTTAGCAACAACTTTAGTAATAGCATTAGCATCTTCAAACGGAACTCTAAAAACCCTCATAACATCTTTCAACACAGCCTTCGCACTCATAGTCCCATAAGTTCCAATCATAGCAATCTTATCCGCACCATATTTATCCCTAACATAATCCAAAACAATATCCTTATCCCCAAAATCAACATCAAAATCAGGCAAACTAATCCTATCAGGATTTAGAAATCTCTCAAATAGTAATCCTAAATCTAAAGGATCCAACTGAGTAATACCAAGCGAATAAGCAACAATCGAACCCGCTCCAGAACCTCTCCCAGGACCAACTTGACAATGCTTCTTAGCTTCTTCAATAAAATCCGCAACAATCAAAAAATAAGCTTCAAATCCCATCTTCCCAATAACACTCAACTCAAACTCCATCCTCTCAATAGCTTCCTTATAATTTTCCTTATCTCCATAAATCTTATCCACTCCCTCTTTGCACCATTTATACAAATGTTCCTTATGATTCATTCCATCAGGAGAATCAAAATCAGGAAAAATCGGCTCTCCCATATCTAATTCAACATTACATTTATCCGCAATATCACAAGTAACATCCAAATATTCCTGAGGAAAACTTTTCCTCATTTCTTCCTCACTTTTAATCCAATAACCACTACCCGGAAATTTAAACCTCTTCTCGCTATTCATATCTCCATTTGTCTGAATAGCCAACAAAACCTCATGGGCATAAGAATCATCTTTCTTCAAAAAATGAGCATCACAAGCAGCAATCAAATTAATACCCATTTCCTTACCAATTCTTTCATAAAATTCATTAACTTTCTTCTCTTCAGGAATCCCATGATCATGAACCTCTAAATAAAAATCTTCCTTTCCAAAAATATCAACATATTCTTCAACTAATTTTCTAGCCAAATCCTCATCTCCCTTAATCACAGCCTGAGCAATATCATTCCCAATACAAGCGCTCATACAAATAACACCCTTAGAATATTTACGAAGCAATTTCTTATCAATTCTAGCTCTATAATAAAAACCCTCATTATTAGCAATAGAATCAATTTTTACCAAATTCTGATAACCTTCCAAATCCTTAGCCAACAAAACCAAATGATACCGCTTAGCATCTTTATCCTTAACCCCTATATCATCACAAAGATAAACCTCACAACCCATAATTAATTTCACCCCAGCCTTCTTAGCCGTATTATATTTTTTAATAACCGCCCCCATATTTCCATGCTCAGTAATAGCAACCGAATCCTGCCCCAAACTCTTAACATGATCAAATAATTCATTAATCTTCGTTGCCCCATCAAGAAGAGAATATTCAGTATGTAAATGCAAATGTGTAAATCCCATTAAAAATTACCTCCAATATTATAAAATGCCCATAAGAAATCACGCGTGTCGAAGACACCTTGATTTTTTATGGAATCCGAACCTCCGAACCTCCGAACCTCCGAACCTCCTATAGAATTTTGAAAAAATTCTATGTATTCAGTATGTAAATGTAAATGTATAAATCCCATTAAAAAATAAACCTCTTTATATATCTTAAATCTTCCACATGAAATACAGCGCCAAAGGTGCTGTGATTTTGTATAGAAAAACTCCTAATTTTACAAAAAATCCGTGCAAATCCGTGAGGCCCACCAGGTGTCATGTCGTTTGAGACCAAATCCGTGAATAAAAGTTTCATATTTCAAAAACCCAAAATCACTTTAAAAAAATTTAGATACTCTTAACAGTTACAACTAAAACAAAAATTTCAAAAACAATCCTCAACTTCATCTAAATCAAAATCAACAAACCCAAATCTTCCAGAATCCTTATTATAAAGAATATTCTTATCTGGAATACCTCCAAACCAATAAAAAGTTTTATGTCCTGCTTTTTTCAACTTATTACAAATCCTTTCTTTCTTATTTAAAATATCTACTTTAGAATCTTTAGAATCAAATCCAGAACCAAAAAACCTCTCCATAACTAAACCTGGCACAAATTTTTCCATTGTTTCATTATAAATATTAAACATTCCCTTTGCTTTAACAACTGAAGAACCCACTCTTTTTCTAAGCTTTCTATGATTAATTAAACCATTAATTAATTTTTGCAAAGAATAACCATCAGCATTTCTATCTGGATAATAAAATTCTTCACTATTTATTACTTTAACTGCTAATGGATTTTCTTGATTAGTTGAATAAACATTACAAAAATATCCAGATCCCAATTTATTTTTATCCAAATAACTAAATCTAAACGGAAATCTCTCATGTGCTAATCTAGTATCTCCAATAAAACAAGCATCCTCTAAAGAAATAACTTTTCCTTCATGTAATTTTTTAATAACATCATTCTTCATAAAAATATAAAAATATTTTGACTTTTTAAAATTTTCTAATTATAACTACTATAAAATAACAAATAATTAAAAAATATCTTCCAACATTTAACCTTTCTATTATTCACTCAATCTTTCAAATACAAACACTTCCATATGAAATAACACGTGTCAAAGACACATTTATTTTATATGGAACCCACAAGCGATAACACCCCACTGCCCACAAGACGAAGTTATTCTACTTACCAAAAAATATCCAATTTTTTATAAAGTAGCCTGACTCTCACCCTTCCCAAAAATCCTCTCAATATAATCTCCAATTAACTCCATACTTTCCTTCGTATAACTAGAAATATTATAATCTCGAGTCAACTCAAGCGCCGGCTCCAAATACTTCCGAACACTCCCTTCACTAACTGTAAAAATTAACTTCCCTTGACATTTCGTACAAACCCCAACTAAAGGCGGTCTTCGAAAATTTTCATTACAACTACTACACCTAAAATGCTGCCGAGCAAACTTTCGAAGATTCCCCCTAATATCCCTAATAAAATGCCTCTCCAAAACAAGCCTCGCAACATCATCCTCATCCACTCCACGAAGCTTCCCGGCCAACTCCATTTGAGCCGCAACCTTCTCTTTCATAGTAGGCAAAGTCTTATACGCCCCATTATTATTTCCAATATTAAAATCCACCGTATTATGACTAAATCTATTACCTACAAAACCACTCTTTCCAACCTTCAATTTGTCACGAATCAACTCAATATCAACCTCACTAGAATGTTTACCTTTTTCAGCCGCCTCATATAAACTCAAAGGATATTTGCCAACACTCTCAAAAAACAAAATCTGATCATCAACCTCTCCTTCTCTAATTCGAGTATTCAAAACAAGAGGCGCATCCTGACTTCCACCCCTATGACTTGGCAAAAACTCTCTAGAAAAATTAAGCAAAACATCCATCAAAAGCATAACCGCACATTCATCACCATCACAATCACGCCTCATAGCAGCATGCATATAAGGACTAGCCATTATCCCCTGCATATTCCCAAAACCAATAATCCTACCAATAACACCAGCACAATTATGCGGCGCTATACAAACAACATTAACTCCAATTAATTCATTTTTCTCCTTAAAATTATAAAACCCATCCATTCTATAAAACCGTCTCAACTCTTCATCAATAAAATTCGCAATTCTCAAAAAAACATTATCAGCCCTTTCCTCTCCAAGAACAGAGCAATTAGGCAAAACAACATCATGAGGTCTAAGCTCTAAAATCTGCTCATCATTAATCAAATCCTTACCTTCAATATCTTTCAAATACCCAAGCCCCAAAAGCTTCTCATAAGAAGTTCCAATTTCTCGCGGTCTAAAATGAGTCAAAGGAATTTCAATTGCATCATAACGAACGGTACCATCTTTATTTACACTCAAACCATCTTTCGCTCTCAAAATTCCTTTAGCTAAATTTTCAACAACCGCAGATTCACTCTTCATACCACTAACACCCTTAATCATACCAGGAATCTCAAAATCCTCTAAACCCAAACCTAAAACAGCTTTATTAAAATATTTCCCAATCTCAACCTTCCGATTCCAACTATTAAAAGTATCTCCATGTAATTTACAATTCTTTTCTTTAATCTCATTACATTTACGACAAAACTTCATTTTCTCCATCTTTTTATTACAAACAACACAAGTTGAATAAATCCCTTCTTCACCACATTCACATTTATACACAGGAAAATTCGCCTTAACATACCCTTTATTTATTGCCTCCTGAACACTTTTCAATCTCCCTCCACTAACTCCAACAGGAAACAAAGAATTAGGACTCCCAGTAAGTTTACGAAGTTTCGCCTTCTCCGGCCGACCCATACGAGCACCAATAAAAGTCCCAGCCTTATCTTTAACCTCCAAAGAACAAAGCCCATTAATAATCTCCAAAACACTTCTCAAATCAACTTCATCAACCTTAAACTCTAAAACCTCACCATTATAAATATCCTTTTTCCCAATATTAAAAAGTAAGGCCCGAGCTCCTTCATCTACAACAATATTATCCAAAATAACTTCATGTAAAACACCCAAAATCTCAAGCGCACGCTTCCCCAAACCAAATTCCTCTCGTCTAGAAGCCTCCCAATTCAAAACCAACTTCTCACCCCTCCAAACAGCACTATTCAACCATTTCATTAAACCAATAAATTCTTCATTAGAAATCTGAGACCAATAAAAAATAAAATCAGGATGTAATGCAACCCCAAATTTCTCACTAACTTCAACCGCCAAATCAAAATTCACATCCTCAGGCTTCCATGAGAAATCATGCGCCGAAGTGCCATGATTTATTATGGAATTATTTCTAATCTCTAATACTTTATTTTTTACTTCCTGTTCCCACCATTCTTCAACATAACCAGGCCGAACCAAATCAGCATTTCTATCAATAACATCCCCAATCGGAAACAAAATATCTCCCAAATAAATAATCTCTTCAACTTCATTATATAATTTACAAGCCTCATTATAATTTTTCAATTTCCGAACAGAACCACTCTTCAGTTTAATAATTGGACCTTCAATAGAATCACATCCAGTAACAATGCATCCTTTCGTAGGTTTCTCTAATTTCAATTGTGTCCCATGCGATAAAAATCCACCCGAAATCCCCATAGTAGCAGGTGAAACTGAAACCGCACTAAATCCACTAGTCCGACCTCTACCATACCTAAAACGAAAACCACCACTCCTGCCCGGATGACCATAAACCGGACGCCCAGCAACCAAATCCTTAATATAAGTAGCAACTTCTTTATCTTTTCCTTTTTCATACCTAGAATGCAAAACCAAATAATCCGAAACCCAATTAAAACCATTACATTCCAACCCTTTATTTTTAACACCTCTAAGTCTACCCCAAGCCTTTCCAACCTTCTGAGCCAAACCTTCACTAAAAGCCAAACACATTCCGCCTCGAATCTGATTAGTTTCAACTCTCTCCAAATCCTTAAAATTAGAAACCTCTAAACTCTCAGTTGGATCCCCATCAAGCTGAATCGGTAAATTACGAGCCAAAAAATCCATTTCCGCCTCACTTGGAAAATACTGCAAATTAGCAACCCTTTCATGAAAATCTTTATTCTCCTGAATATATCTCTTAATTTCACTTTCACTAGGATCATATTTAGCAAACCCAAAACTTTCCCTTAAATAATCAATCAGCATCAAAATAAGACAAACACTCGTAGTCCCAGCCGACCGAATCGGACCACTAAAGCTCGCAATAAAATAATCCTTATTATCTTTAGTTTTACCAAATCTCAAACCAGTATAACCTTCAATTGGAGAAGCGACAACTCCTAATGTTATATATGCAAATCCAACCCTAATCCCACAATCAATTCCATCCAACTGACTATCAAACTTCCCAAACTTTTCCTCCGCAATTTCCTTAGCAATCACAAAACTAACCGTAACATCTAACTTTCCATATAAATTTTCTAATTCCAAAATTCTTTCACTAATCTTCTTAACTGATATTTTAGGATAAATAGTTTTAACCAAATTAACAGATCTTTCAGCCATAGTAAGTGCAAGTGGACATTCAACAAAATTAACAGGATCCAAACCCTTAGCCCGAGCAACATTAGCAACATTATAAGCCAAATCTACATTTTTTTTCAAATCCTCAAAATAAACATCTAAATCACTCATAAAAACCACTCCTCATTTTTCCAAATTTAATATTCTTCCATAAAAAATCATACAACAAAACCCTTAATATTCGAGTCTCAATATTATTCATCTTTCATCTCCTTAATTTTCAAAACAATTTCATCCCAATTTAAACATCTACAAATATTCTCATGCTCAAAATCCTGATTCCAAGGCTTATCTATCAAAATAGATTTAATTCCTTTTTCGGCAAAATCAAAACAGGTTTCACCTTTATCTTCAATTATTAAATCACACCCAAATTCTTGGCAAATTCCCAACTTATCTCCATCAAACATATCATCCCCAACAAAAATAATTTCAAAATTTCTATCTGGGAAAAATCTTTTAAAAAAATCAAAAGTCCTATCTTTTAACAATTCCATTCTAGCCGTGACAAAAACTATATCAAAATTATCATCCAAAAAACTAATTCCATCAAGCGCCCCTTTAATTAATTTCATTTTATTAAAATCGTCTGATTTAAAAAATTCAATAAATATATCAGCAATCTCTTTTCTACTATCACCAAAAACAAGAGACTTATATTCAGTTATATCTTCCAAGCATACCTTTTTACAATATTTTAAATTATAATAATCAAGGAAAGTTCCATGGAAATCAGCCACAACTTCATCAATATCAATTACAATTTTCATATCAAATACCTCTCAAATTCAAAATATTCCATAAAAAATTGCGACGTTTCCAACGCCGCATTTCTCATGGAACCAATTAGAAACCTCATGTATTTTCACCCCCAACATCACAAACCAAATTATCTCCCCATTCCCATTTAATCTCATTACTAGAAAAATCTAAAATCTTAATTTCTTTACTCTTCAAATTCAAAATCGGTACTTTACAAGGATCTGGATTATTTCCAACCTTTTCCTCAAAATCAGTTCGACTCTGAAAACAAGAAGTAGAAATCGTCAAAATATTATTATAATTCCCAATCATAGAACGATGCTGTCCACCCACAACAAAAACATCCATCAACTCATCCAAAAACAATTCATCTTCAAATTTATTAGGAATAATATCCATCTTACCATAAATTGGAGCCAAGTGCCTTCTTTTCAAAATTTCCTCAACAACTCGAACCGGACTTTTATGCCCATAATTAATCCTAATATCATTAATTTCATCAATAAATTCATTCAAACTCCCACCACAATAAACCATAATTTTCAAACCACCAATCTCAAGCAAAGAAGGATTAGAAACCAATTTTAAATTATCCAAAGAACTAAGTCCACTACACCATTTATCCGCAATAGAAATTTGAGGCTCACCTAACCAAACCGCATCATGAGTTCCAGGACACATCACAATTTCAATATCCTTTCTAAGTTTACCAAGAATTTCAGCCAATTTTTCATACTGACCCCTACACCCTTTAATCTTCAAAAATTTCTCCTGACCAGGATAAACACCAACACCTTCAATATTATCTCCAGCCAAAATCAAATACTTAACCTTCTTAGCCAAACTCTTTTGCCTAGAATCCCCAACCTCACCATTCAACCAATTAATAAATTTCATCAAATTTCCTTCCAAAAAATTTCTAGAACCAACATGTAAATCAGAAACAAACGCAACAAATTCATCCTTATTACCAAACTTTTCGCTGTCCAAACAGCTATCCGGATAAACAAATTCAGTAGCAAACAACATTTTAGAAGACCCACTACACTTAAATGCCACAACATCATCCAAAAGTAGCTGTTTAGCCTGTTTAAACAGCTGTTTATTGTCCCGATTTACCAAAATAATAACTCTTCCAGTTAAATCCTCAACCTCAATTAACAAATTCTTATTTTTAGTAATCCTTTTATCATAAATCATCCCAATAACACAAAAAACTCCATTATCATTCCCAAGCCTTCGAATAGAAATCAAATTATCAAAACCTTTCTTTATCAAAATATCCCTCAAAACCTCAAACCTAGATCTAAAATAACTAATAAAATCCCCACTTAACATCTTACCAGAATTACCTTTAATATCTTTCAAAACAATAACCCCTTTATTCTCACTTTCACTAGAAAAAATACCAAGCTTACTTCTATATTTATCAAAAACCTTTTGCGTCAAAATCTTCTCAGAAATAGAAAAACCTTTCAATTTCATAATAATATCTCCAACTTCATCCTCGCTCAATCCCACAAAATAATCCAACATACCCCTATCTAAAAAAAAACCATTTTCCATACAAAGCTTCAAAACCTCCCGTTTTTCCATTTTAAAATCAGAGAATCTACAGTTCAATGGAACTTGTCTCCAGTATTACAAAAAGATCTCTTTCACTTAAATATCTTTACGCCCCCCAAAAAGTAGTACCCAAAATTAATCACAATCCTAAGGCATCTCTCAAAATAATCTCAACCTTATCAAACAAATTCGTAGGAACAACTAATCTAATTTCACGAGTCCTACCATGCCGACCCTTCGAAATAACCTTAGCATTAACAATTCCTAACATATCAACCTCAGCAATAATATCACTAATCCGCCTCTGTGTCAAAACATCAGTTTTCGTCCGATCACAGACATCCTGATATAAATTATAAACATCCCCTGTATAAAATTTATCTAAATTACCAGCCCTAGATTGCTTAGTTAACTCCAAAATAGCATATAAGACAAGTTTAAATTGTTTAGGCTCACCCTCAATTATATCTAAAATCTTATCCTTCTCCATTTTCATATTAGCCAAATCAATATACTCCTCATTAATCTCTTCCTTACCATCTCTTTCACTAAGTTCACCAGCAATTCTAAGTAAATCCAAAGCTCTCCTAGCATCCCCATGTTCCCTCGCAGCATAAGCAGCACATTTAGCAACAACTCCATCCGCAACCGCCGCCTCCTTAAACGCCTCCTTACAACGACTATTCAAAATATCCTGCAATTGAATCGCATTATAAGGATGAAAAATAAACTCTTCCTCACCCAAACTAGATCTAACCCTAGGATCAATATTTTCCAAAAAAGTCACTTCATTAGAAATTCCAATCAAGGAAATCTGCGCCTTACTAAGCTCCTGGTTTAAACGAGTAAACGAATAAAGAAAATTATCATCCATTTTCTTAATCATCTGGTCAACCTCATCAAAAACAAACACTATCAACTGCTTCTTTTTATCAATTAATTCAATAAATTTAGCCCAAACTTGGTCAGTAGGAAGACCTGTAGAAGGAATTTCCCCACCTAATTGTCTAATCAAAGCAGCCAAAACACGATATTCAGTATCCGCAACCTTCTTTAATTTACAATTCAAATATTCAAACTTAATATCAACACCTAATTCTTCAGCTTTTTTCATTATCTGATCCTGAACATATTGGACAGAAAGTGTTTTACCAGTTCCAGTCTTTCCATAAACAAACAAATTACTTGGTCTCTCTCCTCTTAAAATAGAAGCAAGAATAGAAGCAATTGATTTAATTTGTTCATCCCTATGAGGAATATTATCTGGGGTATAACGAACCTGTAAAACACCTTTATTTTTAAACAAACTATTATTCACCGCAGTATTAAATATATCATCAAGTTCAACTCCCATTATAATAAAACCTCATAAATTAGTTTCATATCAAAACTATTTAAACTTTCATATACTTGAAACGAACCCCCTTTAATTCATTTCCACTGGAGTCCCACCCCCTTATTTCCTATAAACAACATTAAAAAAATAAAATTTTAACTCATATTCTTATATTGTTTTTTACTATATAATATAATATATATAATATATAATATATATATTTATAAATAAAAATTAAAAAAACAAATAATCAAATCTAATAAACTTTTAAAAAACTTTCCATAAGAAACCATGGGGTCACACTAAAACAAATTACTAAATAATAAAATCAAAATAATACTACTAATATTAAACAAAAAAACCGAAGAAAGATTTATAAAGAAATTATATCTAATCAAATTATGGATAAAAAACCATTCAAAGCATTATTAGGAAAACAAGTAGTTACAAAAGAAGGAAAAAAACTAGGAATAATCAAAGATATAACATTTGAAGCAAGAACAGGAGAGCTAATACATATAATTTTACAAAATTTAACAATATATACATCAAACCTATCCTTAGAAAGAACAAAAAACAAAGAAGCATTAATCCCATATAACGCAGTAATCGCAGTAGGAGATTTTATTGTAGTATCAGAAGAGGATTTATTGTAAATATATAATTAATTAAAACAAAATGGTAAATATGAAAATAATTGGAGCAAATTTTTTAGAAATAAATGCAAAAAGGAATAGAGATTTTTCTGGAAAATTAAAATTAAAAACAGATGTTCAAATTAATTCATTAGAAGAGTTAAAAGAATCAAAAGACACATTAAAAATAACATATATTTTTGGAGTAGATTATGGATCATTAGGAAAAATTGAAGTAAAAGGTGAATTATATATATTATCTGATTCAGAAACAATAAAAAAAATACTAAAAAACAAAGAAGATAAGGAATATAATACACCAGAGTACATAAAGATAACAAATATGATAATAAAAAAAGCATCAATTAAAGCTTTTGAGTTAGAAGAAGAATTGGGTTTACCAATTCATATAAAATTACCAACACTTTCTATAAAAGAATAAATAAAAACAATTAAATTAAACGTTTTTATAATAATATAATATTTTTTTTAAATAAACATACTAATTTTCAATTATTTTTTAAAATACAAACTATATTAAAAAAAACAATCATAATTATAAACAAACTAATAATATAATTACATGGATCCAATAAAAGAGGCGTTCGATAAGATAAAAAACGAAATATTGTTATTGAAAAACGAAATAAAAGAATTAAATACAAAAATAAATAATATCAAAATACCATCACCACGTATTCCGCATCAATCATACCAACATACCAACAATCCAACAGATAACCAGACAATTCCAACACATAATACATTGCAATCATACCAACATACCAACAATCCAACAGATAACCAGACAATTCCAACACATAATACACCTATACAGCCCTTATACACACAAAATATTGCTATTTCCACAGGAAATGAAGGGGTTCCAACAAACAAACCAACAAACAAACAAACAAACAAACCAACACAAAATACATCTAATTTAGATTTTAAAGAAGTAAATAATATGTTAGAATCATTAGATAGTATGAAAAAAGAGATAAGACTTAAATTTAAGAGATTAACGCCACAAGAAATGTTAGTTTTTAGCACACTTTATACCTTAGAAGAGCAGGGAAATAATGAAGTAACTTACAAATCATTAGCCATAAATTTAAATTTAAGCGAGTCATCAATAAGAGATTATATTAATAAACTCATAAACAAAGGTATTCCAATAAAAAAAACAAGACAAAATAACAAAATAATAATACTAAATATATCAAAAGATCTGAAAAATATAGCAACTTTAACAACAATTCAAACCCTTAAAGAGTTATAATATGATAATTATAATTATCACAAATAACAAATAATTTACCCCTAAAACACCCTTAAAACGCTCCAAAACAATCAAACAAAACCAAATTGAGTTTAAGAATTCATTAAGATATATATTTTAACGACATTTTTACAAATAAAATATACAACATTTTCCCCAAATAAAAAATTTACCCTCGATAAAATTTACCCTACTAAAAAAATTTACCAAATTTTAAAGATAAAATATTGGAAATAATAATTATTCGTTTAAACGAATAAAAAGTTTTGTAATTTTCTCCTCACTTTTTCTCTTTATTTTACCACTATATAACCCTAAATCTAACATATTTAGGTTAGTTTTTAGAGAGTGATAATTTATCAATCTCTCACTTTTTCATATTAATATCAATCTCTCACTTTTTAACTTTATTTGACCAGTAATTTACTATTTTTTAACATAAAAACAGTAAATTAACTCTCACTTTTTCACTTTTTAGCCATTTTAGAGGGATTTATCTTAAGTTTTATACTTTTCATAACATTTGCTTTGATTTCATCAGGTATATAGAGCCTTTTTTTACCACTAAACTCCCTAGATTCCATAATTAAACCATTATTTTTCTGTTTTATAGTATTAATTTGACCCCTAATAGTACTCTTATTCTTACCCAATAAGGCAGCTAGATCTTCATAACTAAGCCTCATATCAGAATTCAATAAAGCCCATATAATACCCCTCTCCATAACAGTAAGATTATCTAAAATATCTGTTTGAACATTTGTTTGAACATTTGTTTGAACAACATTAGAGAACGTTTGTTTATTAGAAACTGTTTGATTTTGTTTGGACAAATCTTTGGACAACTGCGGACCAAAAAAAGAAATAAAATCTTTAATTTCAATTAAATCATTTTGGATATCTAAAAGCTGATCCTTAATAATAGAGATTTCACCCTTATGTGAAGCGTGTTTATCGTCGAGATGCTTAATCCATTCACCAACTTTATTAAAATCTTTCTTTACGTGACTAAAAGAGTCTTGCACATCAACTCTTAATTTTTCAACTCTTTTTTTATGTCTAAACAAACCTAACATCTTACTAATTACTAAACATATTTCTTTATAAATCTTTCGCGCTGTTTGGACAACAAACACCAATTAACACCCATTTAAACACAAAAACATTAAAAAAATACCTATTCAAACAACATTTGTCCAAACCATAAACACAAACTTTTATCGTCGATAAACATAATAAATAAGTAAATAATATAATACAATAAAACAAACGGCTGTTTAAGAGCCATTTACACGTTAAAAAACATTAAACAAGTAGTTAGGCATACCTAAACAGATGTTTAAAGCACACAAAATGCCAAAGAATTATAAACTTCGAAAGGCAAAATAAATTATGCAGTTAAAAAAAAAGGTTATATATTCAATAATTTTTTCAACAGCAACGTTAATAACATCAATATTAATACCAATTATACCCTGTAGGACAGCGCCAAATATACCAAACTCAATCTACAAATGGACACTCTGTTCTCTAAATCCAGACAAAATTTCATCCCTAGGATCCATCACAGAATACCTCGGATATACATCTTCATTAAGAGATACATATATATTAACCCTCATAATATCATTTATTTTAGCCATGATATTTTTTCATTATACTACAAAAAATAAAAACAAAAGGAGGTAAGATGCAAGAAAATAATTTTACAGGAATATTAATTTGGATAATAGGAGTTATAATATCATTAATAGTAGGATCAGCAATGATAGACAATATATTATCAATACCAATGATACCATCAATTATAATAATTATTTCAGGTTGGATAGTGGTTATCGGTTCAATAATAAGTGTAATGTTGGCAATTTTTAATAAATAATTTCAAATTTCAAAACCAATTTAATTTTTTATTTTAATAAATTCCTTCGTTCGCATCATCTTTCAAACTCAAAATAAGAGCAATCATAAACATTACAAATCCAGGAAAACCAAAGACCAACGTATTCCCTATAACCTCAAAAAAATCATAATCAATATTTCCATTAATAGGAGCTGCAAGCATAGAAATAGTAACCCCAATAATCCATCCAACACCAACACAAAGTGTCCCAAGTAACTCCATTTTCATATATAACAAAAAAACTCAAACCTTTTATATTTTTCCAACCCCTCATTAATATCTAATCAACCTTTTCACTAACCTAACCTAAGTGAACAATTTAACCTCGGGAGACAAAATTTATTAGCCACAAACTGAAATAATTTATAGTATATAATCTTTAAAGAAAAACGCAGGACATAAAATGCCCTGCATCGTATTATAGTTATCACACAAATAATACAATATCGTAAAAATTCAAAACAAAACAAACCTTCCTATTCTGTAAAACAAATATTGGAAGAGAATTGGGAAGATTATTTGGAGAATAATGAGGTTAGAGAAGTCGAAAAACAAGAAGTCGAAAAAACTCTTTCTTGCAAAAAACTTAGCAGAGGATGCTTTCTTTATTTTTGTGTTGTTTGCATAAAATTCGTGATAGTTACTTTTGGATGCAATTCTAGAATTTGTTCTTGTTGTGGAAAAAGATATTCGGATAAATGGGCAGATAGATTGACGAGCAAGATTATGCCGAAGACGGAGCATCGGCATATGGTTTT
>PJEL010000566.1_pt1 | contig 43226 bp, 34 predicted proteins | sample 1853271 | NCBI WGS metagenome assembly PJEL01 (sample SAMN08108733, study PRJNA415343) | Invertebrate metagenome, whole genome shotgun sequencing project. | host: Globobulimina | place: Sweden: Gullmar Fjord | collected 2015-08
TAGTATTACTTAGTATGGATCTAGTACCTAGGTAGTAGGTGTGAGCTATGCATAGCGCTGTACCAATCAGGAGGGTACATGCATATGCATATGTAGGACACTGTTGAAGGACATGAAACGATTATTACAAAGGGATACGAAAACTAATACACGTCGGTTCCATCTCCATCAGTGATGATATCTTTGAATGAACCACCTCCTGGAATCATTGGGAGGACATGCTGAATGTGAGGTACCATGATGTCCAACAGGTATGGACCTGGTGTGTCCAACATTTCTCTAATTGCAGGTCTAAGTTCATCTGGGTGGGTGATTCTCTTTGATGGGACACCGAATGCCTCTGCCATCTTGACAAAGTCTGGGAAGATATCCTTTTCTTCTTTACTAACATGCCATTCTACCTCCTTCTTCCCCAAATAAGTGTGTGCTCTGTTTGCCTTGTAAAATCTATCCTCCCATTGCACGACCATACCAAGATGCTGGTTGTTGAGAATGAAGCACTTGGTTTCGAGGTTTTCCACAGCAACAGTGGCTAATTCTTGGCAATTCATCACGAAAGATCCATCACCATCTATATCAACAACAGTCTTCTTTGGTCGACCGTCTCTGCCATCAAAGGCAGCAGCTGCTCCCAAAGCAGATGGTAAACCGAAACCCATGCTTCCAAGTCCTCCAGAGGTTACCCAGTTTCTTGGCTTTGCAAATTTGTAGTACTGGGCAGCCCACATTTGATGCTGTCCCACACCAGTACTAATAATAGCCTCCCCATTTGTCTCCTCATACAGGACCTCGATAGCCTGCTGAGGCATGATGACATCTTCTCTAGTAGGATATGCATCTGGGCGCTCCTTCCTCACACCATCAACCTCTGCAAACCAATCAGCAAATGCATTGGCTTCTAATGGACTAGCATCTAATAATGTATTCATTCCTGTTAGAGCTGATTTACTGTCGGAGCAAATTGGAATATGGGCATGTTTGTTCTTGTGAATTTCAGCTGGATCAATATCAATATGCACAATCCTGGCACGGGCAGCAAACTCTTCAAGCTTTCCAGTCACGCGATCATCAAATCTCACACCAATTGCCAACAGCAAGTCTGCTTCATGTACAGCATAATTTGCTGCGACAGTACCATGCATACCAAGCATCTGGAGGGCGAGAGGATCTTGTTCAGGAAAGGCTCCCAAACCCATGAGGGTTTGCACAACAGGAATCTTTGTCTTTTGGACAAACTCCTCCAGCTGGGGATATGAGTCAATGCACCCACCTCCAACGTACAATATTGGCCTTTTCGAGCCTTTGATTGCTTCAACAACAGCTTCCAACTCGTCAATTTTAGCAGGCTTTGGAAGTCGTGAAATGTATCCCTTTAAATTCACAGGGTCATCCCAGTTTGGAAGGCAAAGCGTTTGCTGGACATCCTTTGGAATATCCACCAGCACCGGCCCTGGACGCCCAGTCCTAGCCAGATAAAAGGCTTCTTTCATGATTCGAGGAATATCTTCCACGTTCATCACCAAGTAATTGTGCTTTGTAATCTGCCTTGTCACCTCAACAATTGGCGTCTCCTGGAAACCATCTGTTCCAATCAACTTCCTTGGCACCTGGCCAGTGATAGCCACAAGAGGAACACTGTCCAAGAGAGCATCAGCCAAACCAGTGACCAGATTTGTGGCACCGGGCCCAGATGTTGCAATACACACACCAACCTTTCCAGTCACCTTTGCATATCCTTCTGCAGCAAAAATCTCCCCTTGCTCATGTCTACACAAGACATTCCTGATGGAATCACTTCTTGTGAGAGCTTGGTGAATTTCGAGAGAGGCACCTCCTGGATACGCGAACAATGTATCCACGCCTTCTCGTTCAAGACACTGAACCAGGATGTCAGAGCCTTTGCGTGGCTCGTTTCCAAACCTGTCCGTCCACTTGGCAAGAATATCCTTCTGTTTCAACGACTCTCCATACAACCCCATTTGATTATCGTCTGGACGACCAACAGCTGCACTGTGTCGGTCGATATCCTCCAAAGAAGAGGCAATGCCTTCAGCCGCTGCGCTTGCCGTCATGGAAACTCTCCTATCACGGGCAGCCAACGAACGCCTCTGCTGCATGTCAATCCGTTGCATTAACTTGAAATATTGCAATGTCTGGTTCTTGTTTGAAATCCCTTGTTTGCATGGTATTTGCAAGTGGCACCCTCCCAAGGAGGACAGCGAGGTGCTCATCGTTCTCCTGAATACGACTCTGAAGAGGAGTGCCTACCTTCTTGTTAGGTTTGATATTCAATGTAAAATCAATTCAATCTCTCAAGAAATGTGGTTGTTGTATGTAACAACAATGAGAGTTTGGTTGGCCTCCTTTTGGCACAGAGGGGAGAAACGTCGCTGCATCACACCGATTGAGGCAGATAGACTCAATTGAGTTTATATGGCTCAACTCAGTTGAGTCATTTTCTGAGTTCGTGGAACTGCTGAAACCATACCCTCTATCTAAAGGTTTCTAGAGATTCTGTCTTGTCCACGCAAAATCTTCTTGATATCTCAAACTGGCACCAACCAAAGTATCCAGAATTACTCAAATATAATTTATACCACACGTTTAAGTATATTCCATCCTCTTTGTACAATTCTGGCTGGTGAGGACTCTTGAAGACTGAAACGCATCGAAGGATCGACGTTCCCTGTCAGAAACCTTGTTGCCCGTTAGGAGCCTACAATTGACGTGGATATCACGTTGTGTAGATATGAACGTGGGTTTTCCATTGTCTGGTTCGAATAGAGGTTGTTCAACCTCACAGAAGAGGGTTTCTCTCAACGTTTTGAGTGAGAAAAAGAATCAGCATAGGTTGTCTCGTTGGCGATGTGATGCGTCCAAAAACAAGGAAAAAGAGCTGACTCAAAGTGTGGAAGATAGGTTGAGACGAAGGGAGGTTGTGTTGCAGGGTGGTGGGAACGCTATATTGTTTGACTCTTCAAGTTTTGCCTCGATGCTTGATGATGATGATCGTGGGCTTTTACTGGATGATGTGGAGGAAGAAACTCTTGTTGATAGTCTTCTCGAAAATAATTTGACGGCAGAACTTGACGACGAGGGAGAAGAAGAAGATGTGAGAGTTGTGGGTGGTAGGAAGAAGCAGGATGATTCTATGCCCCTCGTTCTATCGACAAGGAGGTCAAAGCAAAGGGAACATAGGCAGTATGAGGATGAAAAACACGTCAAGGTGAATAGTAAGAGGAGTATGCATTTGATTCAGCATCGAGGTGTCCAGAAACACCAGGATGTGCCTGTACAGTACAGGATGAGTCCTGGGATTGAATACATGGATGACATTACCAAGGACACTGAATTTCTTCTGAATATTAGATCTTGGCTCCACGCTAATAGAAAATCAAAACGAGTCCGTAGGAGATCAAGTGCTGGGTCTGCATCCTCATCAGCTGCTGTGACAAGTTTCCTTGTGTCACTCGGAAACACGCCTGTGTTGTCAGCAAAGCAAGAGAGGCGCTTGGCACTTATCATTGCACGCGGGAAAGCCGTTAGAGAAGCTGCGAAGGAATTGGCCCGAGAGAAGAAACAGAGACCATCATTGCAAGAAGTGGCAGAAGGTGCACAGCTCACCTCTGCCCATGATGCTGCACGAGCAGTGATGCTTGCCGAGGATGCAAGATCTTTGATGGTTGAATTCAACCTTCGTATGGTTATATCCATTGCGAAACGCTATTGTGGAAAGGGTGTCGAGCTTGGTGATTTGATTCCAGAGGGATTACTTGGTCTGAGAAAGGCAATTGACAAGTTTGATGCCACAAAGGGATTCAAATTCTCCACATACTCGCATTGGTGGATACGTCAGGCAATTTCAAGGGCTGTTTCTGACCAGGGGAGAGATATTCGTTTGCCGGTTCATGTGGTTGAATTCTTGTCAAAGATGAAGCGTGTTTCTGCGGAATTAGAGGCAGACCCAAATAGGAATGGACCTCCCACTCATAGAGAGCTTGCAGCAGCTATGGGTGTATCACTCCCTCGTCTTATTGCATTACTTCAAGCAGCAAAGAGCCCCAGGACTGGATCAGATAATCATTCTGGAAACTTTTCTTCTAATGTTGGAAACCTTGGGGTTGATCTTGCTGACGATGACTATGTGACTACGGATGAAGAAGGAGTGAATCCAGTGGCAGAGGTGGAGAGGGCAGAATTTCTTCAAGAGACGTTGAGTCTCATGCTCAGCACACTTCCACTCAGAGAAAGAAATGTTCTCAGGCTCCGATATGGATTGCATTCTGCTGCAAGTGCCAGTGCGTTGAAAGAAGTTGCCTCTGAGTTGATGATCATGGGAGAAGACGCATCCAGTGAAGAAGAAGAAGAAATAATGAGCGGTCTTGGTCTCAAAGAAGTAGGTGTGATTCACCAACTATGCAGGGAAAGAATTCGCCAGATTGAAACAGATGCCCTTCGTCATCTACGTGTCCCGTGGCGCATCAATATTTTGAAATCAGTCAGAGCCGGAAAACCTCTCACACCGGAATCTATCGACCGAATGCTACAAGCAACAAATGAAGCCAACCAGAGTTTGCTATAGAAGGATACTCTCCTTCTCTCACTCTCTCTCTCTCTCTCTCTCTCAAACACTCGATGGAGATTTTCTGATCTCTCTGTGAAACAAAAACTATTGCATCTGTACCACTAGACGTGTATCATTTTATGATTGGTTTTTAATGTATGTCTTTATATGATTCATTCATTCATCCTAGATTGATTTTTTAACGAATTTGAGAACATATAGCAGTTCTTCGTCAGCTGCTTGTTTGGCAAGTATCGAACCCTTGAAAGAATATCTCTGCATCTCTTCAATAATCTCGTGAGGGTCATTATCATGAATGGCAATCATGTACACAATGCCATTATCTGATACGACTCGTTCTAAAAGCGGAATCACCCTATCAATCACCCGTCTACCCTTATATCCTCCCGCCCACGCTGCCGAGATACCACCTTGATCGATTTCCTTGTCTGGGGTCACCACATATGGTGGATTGAAAGCCACCAAATCTATCATATTCTTCATTCTATCCACAAGAGGACCAATCAAATCACAATGAATCACTTCAACAGATGTAGATACCTCATGGTTCCTCAATGTCTCCAAGGTAGCTTGACAGGCACTGGCATGGATATCTGTTGCAAGGCTCTGACACAGCACACCCATATTCTCCAAAGCCCTGGAAACAGAGCACATCACATATCCAGATCCACTTCCTATCTCTAAACATCTGTAATAATATAGTAGCACATCATTGGCAGATCCGACGCGAATAGGAAGAAAAGAAAGTCAAACGTACATGCGAGGAGCACGGTCCCATGCGCTCATGTCCGACAGTATGGTATCAGCGAGTAAAAACGAATCCTAAAGTGACACATCGTCAAGAATGTAAATAGAAAAGATCATTTGATTGAAGAATCGGGTCATACCTCTGCTGGTTCGTATACATCCTTTTTGAATGCAGTTTGTTTGATACTCGCCAAGTTTGGGTTTTTCATGTTTACTCGCACATTATATTTGTGAATGTTACCTGATCATTAAATTATATATAAACCTCAATTGGAACCGAAAAATGCGTTTTTAAATTGACTTTGTTCAAAAGAAGCAAGCCAGTCTTTGTCTTTGAAGAAACGAGACACACGCTCATCAATGATGGCCAATGTCTCATCGTACTCTTCAAAGAGTTTGATCACGGCTGCCTGAGTATCAATCTTGAACTTTCGAGCCAGCAGTGGGCAAGACCATAAGTTTCCGCGTAGACTCTCGAGCAAATCTGCATCATCCTTTGAGATGGTGCAGGAAGGAGGTGTTTTGTCAAACATGTCTACAAAAGTCGCATTGGTAGCTGCTATCCATTTTTTTTGTGGTTCTAATCCCCGAACACACGAGTGACTGACTCGTAATCGTGCATAGAACAATCGAGCTGTAACATTTGTAGCAGTGTATTCATACGGATGTGCTCCACCTTGCGAGAAATCAACATGGCTTGGACCGCGGGTGGGATACAATGTTGTGATATTCGCGACCATATTAAGTAGTGTTGGTATGTAATGTTCATCTGAGTAACATACCCTGTACCAACTGTTGACATCATCATAAAATGATGTGCAAAAACGCTCAAAAGACCTGTACACACCAACATCAGTCAGAATCGAGTATGCATGATCTCTGATCAATGTAAACCACTGGCTACTTTTTCTCCAGTCCTTTTCTCTGATTGGAGGATTTCCGCACAAGAACCTAAAATTCCACCGGTACTTGTCAGTTGACCTCATTTCTGATACATCAACTCTAGATTTATCTTCACTCTGGAGTTGGTGGTACACCTGAAGCGGTCCATACACAGGTACATCACTCTCTGAAAGCAACACAAATCTTGTGTTTCGAGGATCTTTGAATGCAAACCAGAGCAACTCTCTTGTAGCATAGATCATGCTGTGCTCCCCCCATTCAACCCTAACTTGTCTAGAAATCAAATACTTTCTAAAAAAGGAATCCAAATACTTTTCTCCACCTGGTGGGACGTGTACATACAAGCTAAATAAAACTTGATATGCCATGGGGTCATCAAAATCGATAACAGGGTTTTTTACCTTGGAGCAAACATCCTCATAAAACCCGTCCACAAATGCCTCTGTCCTAGACATGTCAAATGTCTCCCCATCACACACATTCGACTTTGGCACTTTACCAGCTGCTGATGCAAGCCACTGTCTCCATAATACGTGGTGATGAATATTTCCTTTTGCTAAAATCATCCAGGCAACTTTGTCAACATTCAACATTTCTGCGCAATGATCACTTGAGTTTGTATCCACAATGGGAGTGTACAATGGAACTTTCTCTGGTTTTCTAAAAGGAGCCACTCCTGGAATGTCATCTACAAAACAATCCTTATCAACCCCTTCTTCTAGAGTCTCTAGATCAGTGTTTGCTTCATCCTCCATGTTGATGTACATCACTTCCTTTTGTTCCGTTTCTCCCTCAGTGCTCAATGCAAAATGCCCTTCTGCCGTGTCATTGCTCCTTTCTTCTTTAGAAATGATATGAAAGACAGCGAATGCACTCGCACCCAGGAGCAGGAGCCAGAGTATCCCTAGTTTACTTCGAATTCTCATTCGGGGAGCACCTGCTCCCCGAATTCTCACAAAGGAGACTACTCTATTTATATTCGGCTTCATTATATACACAAATCTGTATCATGTGCTATGGTATACGCCGTACTGGGAAGAAGCTGCGAACGCGTGGGTGTAGAACTCTCTGATACGGTGTCAACCCTTTCAACTCTCTCGGAGCCCAGTCTTCAGTAAAACTCTCTAAAATACATGTATTATACTATCTAGGTACATTTACAAACAAATACAATGAAACGAACGTGAATGCATCGAGAATTTTTGGAGCAGCATTGTGCTTTCAAAAGCAAAGAGAAAGGTACTTTTCAAGGACTCCAGAGGAGAGTGCATGAATATGCATGCAGGCAGATTTTCACACGAGTATCCCATATGCATGAGTAATGCGTCATGTCGTTTGTTCCTGTATTAATGCTCTTGACTTCCTCATCCTCTTTGCTTTTTTAGCAGGAGCACCCTCTGCAGTTGTCGTATCAGGTATAGTAGCACCCTCTCCCTTTTTCTTCTTCATTGAGAGGGGATTCGGTCCTTTTGCTTTCCGCCTTTTGAATTGATTCTGTGAGCGACTACTCGATGATACCATATTATTCTGAATTTCCAAGATACCAGGGAGCAACTTTTCCTCGGCAGACTTGGACACATGGTGCTTTTGCTTCTCTGATGGCATTTCCATCTGAATACCATTTACCGTTGCAAACATGACAGCTCCAGCTGGTTTGTTAGAAATCTTTTGTTGCAGGTTTCTGTCTTGTGTGGCTACGAAAAAATGTTCATGGTTCCCTTCCCTCACCTGGTCAAGGAGGCATTCTGATGCTGATACAGACTCTTCATGACCACAGTGATGCACCGCAAACTTTTTACAGGCTCTTCGAGCATCTACAGAAACAAAAGATGATGTGACATTGGTCAATGTGCTACACACGTTGCAAGCGACTCGACATACCTGACACTTCAGACCCCAACTTTCGTAGTTCTTCAAGACAGCACCGTGTGATTAATATCCTAGATTTTTCTCCCAGAAACTGTGGTACCAGATCTTCTACATCTCCACGCCTACATAGATATCGTTGTAACACGATGAATTGATTCAAGTGAGAGACATGCATTTCTCTCCACATGTGCCATGCAACTGGTTGTCTGTAGAGGACAATACACGAATGCAATGCATGCATATCTACTATATCAAGGACATACTTTAAAGTCAATATTGCATTCACAAAGTTACCATCAACAAGTACTTTGAAAGGGGCCCGGAATCCATGATTAATTTTGTAAAAACGAAGTGCTCGTCTCAAGTGTTTCTGCTTTCGTCTACGCATGGTTGGTGCATTAAATGTCAACTAATAGAAACATAATGTTTTTTTCTGTTAGTAAAGCGTGGAAGGAATTCTTCTGATTTGACTCTGTCCATGACACTTGATTTGGCCTTGTACAAGAGAAGCATGGCCATGCAAATAACTAGAGGCTGATAATATGCAAATGACGGTCGTTGATCGCCCTCCATTATGACTGGACTGAACGTAAATGTGGTGTTTATTTCCTTGGGAGGTGGTATGTCTACCTTTCCCTTGATGAATTTTGCCTCTGTTGCTGGGTGATGTGTCAACTCTGTGATGAAAAATACAAGAATGGCCACCCAACGATCAACATATGCCGCGAAACTATCATGATCCAGAGGATTGAACATTTTGAAACAGTCATCAAAATCTGCCTTCTCGTCTCCATATATTTCCCACGTGGATGTGATGGGTATGCCCATCTCATGCAAGTAATCTGTAAGGGTTCCGTGTGCAAGATATCCCACAGTAGCTCCACCTGATCCTATTGAGCACGCTCCCTTGCAAAATTTAGAATTGATGTTTTCAAATATTTCCAGTGTTGCATTGACGTTCCTTCCGTATGCTATAGTGTTTTTGTGATCAAATGGAACAAACATTGCTTCCATCCCACTGTGCACGTTAATAAATACATCAGGCTTGAATCTTTCAGCCAGCTTCTTTAATATTTTAACTTCTGGTTCACTGAATGCTTTTTTACCAGGATATTCTTCTTTAGGATCGTAGTCTGGCTCCTTCACACCCCAGTCAACAGACCAATTTCTATTGGGATCAACACCCCTTCCATTCTTCCTTTCACACAAGTCTCCCTCTTCAACCTTTGCCCTTCCATTCTCATTTTCCATGGGAATGATTTTCAATACTATATCATTAAGAATACTCTGTACTTTCTGTACATCCAAATGCAAATATGTAGTAACCAGTCGACGTAGCTCTGCCTCATCTGACAAACATCTCAGTAATCCCAACGCAACTTCGTTCGTGATTAATTCTCTACCATGTTCACCAAAGTCTAGAACAATCCGAGGGGCCGTGTCATCGCCCTTACCCGATGCATCATACGTCACAATATCCATTCCAGCCTTGTACTCATCACCTTCGTCTCCATATTCCTCTATGCGTTCCAACGTCATGCTTGCAGATGAATCCACAAGATGGGCCACATATGCCAGAGAATCCTGCTTTGTATGGTATATAGAATAGTTGGGTTTGGCAAAAGCGTCATCCTTGCGTTTCTGATACACCCCTATTCCCTTCTTCACAGGTGCAGCTTGAGACTTCTGGAGTGACTCATCTGCGGTAATCACATTACAGCCTGCCAGTAATGCTAGCAACAATCCACATAGTGATATATTATATCGGGCACACATCATAAAGCGCAATTGATGTACGAAACGACTTGCTCGTGTTCAAACAAAGCCTCTTCTGGAGCGTCTCTTGAGGCCCAGTCGTGACTCGTCGCCACAGAGGAGTTCAGACACGCATTATGACAATAAATGAACTATGTATGTAATAAATCTGACACAATACTGGACAAAAACGCTCAGAAGGAAGAAATTTTCTATTTTAAATTGACAAGAGAAATATAAAATTCCATCTAGATTCAAAAACTTGAAATTAACATCGTCTCTTCAGTACGTGCGCGTATTATCATTTCAGTAATTTAATAATTAATACTATTTGTACCCGTGACTGGTCCGCTGAGGACACGGAAGCCGGTACACTCTCCAACGTGGAATTTCTCTGCACCTGTAATAACCGCACATATCAGGTCCAAACTATTTACATACATCCCTACTAATACAATAGTAGGATGTTTTCTCTCAAGATTGAACAATGTAGTGTGGAACAGAGTACCGTGGAACCGCAACGTCTTGGTTGTCAGACAACTGAAGAACTGAGTTTCTCTGCCGGAAATCCAAGGGTGGAGCATGTGACTGGTACTGTTCACCTCTATAGAGAAATGGATGATTCTTGTTCGGGTAACGGTCACTCGGAGGAGTGCATGGGGGGGCAAACGAGTTGTCAGCTCTGTGTTATGTCAACACCCCCTGATATGGGTTTTGCTGAGTTTTGTACTTTTCTAGGAGGATATTTTGACAAGGTGAACGAAATTAGACTTGTTCGTAGAGATGGAGTGGTAGGAGCAAGCCATCTTGTGCTATTGCAGTTTGAAAGTCAGACATCTGCAACTGGATTTTACAGGGAGTATAATGGCAGACCGTTTTGTCTTTTAGAGCCAGATCTCGTCTGCCATTTGCTGTACGTGAAGAATGTTCAGTATTATGAACATGAAAGCTCACATGGCAATGATCCTCCACAGAACGCTGCAGAACTTCCCTCTTGCCCTGTGTGTCTGGAACGTCTTGATGGAACTGTGAGTGGGATTGTCACTACAGTATGTAATCATAGATTCCATAACCAGTGTCTTAGGCAGTGGGTAGATTCATCCTGTCCTGTCTGCCGATACTGTCAGAATCCATCTGAAGCAGCGCATTCGTGTTCAACATGTAGAAGTTCTGTGGATTTGTGGATGTGTTTAATCTGTGGCCACATTGGTTGCGGTAGATATCGAGGTTCTCATGCTGCAAATCACTTTGATTCGACTGGACATGGGTATGCTTTAGAATTAGAGTCTCAAAGAATATGGGATTATGCTCAAGACGCATATGTTCATCGTCTTGTGTGCAACAAGGTGAGTGAGGATGCCAGAGGAGAGGCAAAGCATAGAGACGTATACCAGGAAGATGATGCCATTGTGAAGAGCAAGGTCGATGCAATAGCACAAGAATTTACTCATTTGATGAGATCGCAACTGGAGAGTCAGCGTGCATATTTTGAAAACATTGTGGAAAGTCATCACAAGGAGACTGAGGCTATTCTAGAGAGCACCAGAGCATCGTGGGCCTGCTCCAAGGCTGGCGCAGAAGCTGCTGATAAAGCAGCGCAGAGAGCCGAGTCAAAAATGAGAGTAGTTCAGAGTAAAAATCACGAGCTTGCATCAAAGCTGGAAAAAAGTCTGAAGGAGCAAGAGTTTCTTAGAGAGCTCAATGAAACTCTGCTTGCAAATCAAAAGGCCTTTTCAGTCAAGGCCAAAGCTGCAGAAGCATCTGAAAAGGAAATGAAGTCGGAAATAGCAGATCTCAAAGATCAGGTACGAGATCTGATGATGTTTATCGAAGCAAGAGATGCCATTGAGAAATCTGGTGATGAAGCTGCCGGAGGAACCTTGCTTCCCGTGAATCGCCCAAAGGCAAGAAGGCATGCAAAGAGATGAAAATACTGCTATTGATATTTTATAATAATTCATATACTACATGTAATGATACATCATTAGAGTAGATGCGTTTTCAACTCTTGTCCCATGGGAAGAAGATTTCATATTTGAAGCACAACACCCATGCATCAGACATTGGACGTTACATTGAATATATACAATAGAGTCAAATAGGATGCTATATTGCAAGAATGCATGCTACTCATAGACCATCAAGCCGGTATTACCGAGGACACACGACTGTGGTGTGTCAAGGGTTGGTGGGCCAATGCCATCGTCGACGCGTTATTGGGTATTCAAGTGTCACTCTTGACATTTCCATAGATCAGTGCTGTGATCTATCTCTCCAAGGAGAGCTTGGTGCGTTATGGTTGCATCCTCTGTCCCATATTTTGCATTGTCTTGTAACCAGATGGGAAACATATATGCAGACAGTCAGAGTGAATGTGGGCCCTTGGTGTACTTGTATAATATCGAAAGGATTCGAGCAAAGCTTTTTTCCGAGAATATGAGGAACCTACTTCAAGATGCTCCTGTGCTGGCTGGTGATTTGGATATGCTTCTCCCTGGCCTTGAAACAAGACTTGCTCGAAACTCGGATGATATACTCGACTCGTTCAACTCGTTTGAAGCTTTATTAAAAATTGTAGAATATATCAGTCCGGATAAAGTGGCTGGCCTCAGATCTGATATACAAAGCATGGTGAAGCAGCATGGAGCACTTTTTGCATCATCTGATGGATATTCAAAGCAGGTCATGTCAATGCTGCCTGAATCTCCCATGTGGAATTCAGTCAAATGGAAGGCTACAAATATTATACTGGGAAAATCAATGAACGACTTGATGGGTATGCTTGCAGATCCATGTTCACTCAGATTGAGATGCAACTCTAGGACAGCTCGAGGTCTTCCCATGACTGTGTCTGCATTCTTTGAGATACCAAATACTGACGGGAAAACATCGTCGTCTCTACAAGAAAAACTACAGTTTTACACTGGTAGAAGTCTGACAGATATTTCAACCAGTGTTTGGTCAAATTGTATTCTTTCAAGAGAACCTGTTCATGGCAGCGTCACATGCAAGACTGTTTCTGGAGATGACGTGCAGATTCATATCCATTCTGCCGAGGAATTACAAGGAATAATCATGGCATTGGCGTACATTATTTGTGAAGATAATGAGATAGCAAAACCTGGACGAGTCCAACAAATCTTCAAAAGATCATCAGCAGTTACATGGGTTCCAATAGATGGCAGAATACAATGGTCTCGTGATGCATCAGATGATACCATGTATCTGCTCAAGGTTACCGATTCAACAGAGGGTCATGTCACCACACATTCACTTGATAGCGATGCAATCAATGGTATACTAGAATGCCTGGATGCACTAGCCTTGGTAGATTCCCAATATTCCTTGCCCATGCCTAGGTTGATGATGAACGCCTCCTAGGCTACAGAAATATGTACAATTGTCACTCGATCTGCATTCTATTGTAATATTAATTGTGTAATTGAGCAGGAAAAACCCGCATTGGTCTTGTTTTGTGCACACTCCTTCGACAAGCAAATGTCCGTGTCTAGTTTTGGCTGTAACATGTTGGCGCGTGGTCGCTGCGTGCCAGGTATGCTTGGATTTGATGTTTGAAATCCATCTGATGAAGGAATCAATGGGCCATATCTCTCGGAATGGATCAGAGTCTTTCAATCTTCTTGATCTCCTACTGAATATCTCTGTGAACTTCTTGCAGCCTTGATTCCAGTATTGCAATCTACATCTGGAAAATATTTAATCAGAAAAGATATGAGTGTGCCTGGAAAGCCTGGAGTGCGTGCTACCGCAACTTCTCCTGTTGCACGAGGTCAGAAATCTCCTACCGCAGTGAATGCTGCTGCCAGTGATGCAACATATGATTACGATCTCTTCTGTATCGGTGCTGGAAGTGGAGGTGTGAGAGCTGCACGTATGGCAGCATCGAATCACGGAGCCAAGGTTGCCATTTGTGAAATGCCATATGATCAGATTGCATCTGATGACAAGGGAGGAGCTGGAGGCACCTGTGTGTTGCGAGGCTGCGTGCCTAAGAAGTTGTTCATGTACTGCAGTGAATACTCAGAGTACTTTAAAGATGCTGAAGGATTTGGGTGGGAAATTCCAGGAAAGCCAACGATTGACTGGAAAAAGTTTATGGAGAAGAAGGATGCAGAGTTGCTCCGCCTGAATGGTGTGTATATGAAGTTGCTCGGGAATGCAGGTGTTGAAGTTCACGAAGGTAGAGGTAAAATTGTGGATCCACACACTGTTGAGGTTGCTGGTAAGACCTTTACCGCCAAAAATATCCTCATTGCGACTGGAGGCAGGGCATTTGTACCCAAATTTGAAGGACATGAGCTGGCAACGGTAAGTGATCACGCATTGGCTATTCAGAGCGTTCCTGAGAAGATTGTTATTGTGGGAGGAGGATATATTGGTGTGGAGTTTGCTGGTATTTTTGCCAACCTTGGGGCTGAGACTCATCTTGTCTGCCGTCAGCCACAGCCTTTGAGAGGGTTTGATCACGAAGTGAGAACCTTTGCAGCAGATCAATACGAGAAAAATGGTATTCATATGCACATGATGAGATCACCAACCTTGCTTGTTCGTAAACCAAATGGAAAGCTCGAACTCACAGTCAAGTGCACCCATGGGAAGCATCCTGATGAGGTGCTCGAAGTTGATCATGTCATGATGGCAACGGGAAGAAAACCAAATGTTGCAAACTTGGGACTGGAAGATGTTGGAGTAGAACTCACCGAGAGTGGGGCCATCAAAGTTGACGAATACTCAAGGACTACATGTGACTCCATATGGGCTGTAGGTGATGTTACCGGAAGAATGGCCCTGACACCTGTCGCCTTGATGGAAGCCATGGCTCTTGTAAAGACGTTGTTTGCTGGAACTCCAACGGCACCTGACCATTCCAACATTGCTACAGCAGTCTTCTCTCATCCTCAGATTGGAACAGTAGGTCTTTCAGAAGAGGCTGCATTGAGAGAGTACAAAGACATTGATGTGTACACATCTTCCTTCCGACCAATGAGAAATACTATTAGTGGATCAGAAGGAAAAGCATTCATGAAGCTTATTGTTGCAAAGGAATCTGACAAGGTTGTTGGAGTCCATATGGTTGGTCCAGATTCTGCCGAGATCATGCAGGGAATGGGCGTGGCAGTCAAGATGGGTGTCACAAAGGCACAGCTCGATAGTGTCGTTGGTATCCATCCTTCTTCTGCTGAAGAATTTGTGACAATGAGAACTCCAACCAGGGAGCTCCGTGATGGAAAGGCGGCAGAATGCTAAATTACATACAAATAAAAGCCTACATCTACATTTTGTTTAATACTGTTGCGCCAAAAGCTGTTCTAATCCATTCTCCAAAGTCACTAGTTTATGTTGGAGCACTTCAAAAGCACTCGTCACAATATCCGCCGCTGGACGTGCCCCAGTACTTTCAATTTTAAACAAGAATGCATCTTCCCTTTGTATAATATCTATTGCTCCGGGCACACCAATCTCTTGTGCCTTTGCTAAAACCTCCCCATCATACTGATATAACTCTGGATCTTCAACTTCTATTGTCTGGGACACTCTATTATGCCGAAATGTTCCTCTAGGATCTGCATCACACAGTGCATCCCGCTGCTCATCCGTGAGAGATGACACTATACCATTATCGATCGAAATTTCCGGCAAGTGCTGAAACACAGCCGTAGCTACAGGATTCCACTTTGCATGATCCTTCCCAATCCCCTTTCTAGCAATAGCTTTAAGTCGCAACTCTTGCCCTTTCCTCATCTTCACAATCAAAATCCCCTTGACATCTCTCGAGCCCCTCCCACGGTACCCAATCGGAGCAACACGAGGATACTCTGAATCTAGAATCAAGTCATCACTCGTCACACTAAGAGTATCTTCTGATGTACAGACAATATCGAGAGTAAAAACAACATCTTCCACCTCCTCATCCTCACCAGCTTCATAAATTGTCTTCATGTTATGGACATCCGTGCTCACAAGAGGAATCAACCCCAACCTGTGTGCTATAAATTCATCATTTAACACGGTCGTGTTCTTCTCAATCTCGACCAATTCAATAGCAATTGTAGGCACTTCTGCTAGGATGACACGTCGAAGGGCATTTGCGATGCTCACGTCCGTCCCAGTCAGTAGAAACTCACAATACAATTGATCCAATTTTCTTATCTGTATTGAAGGAGATTCATATCTCGTGGCCGTCGTAGAAGTCGCTGGCATGGTCAAGTGTCGTCGACGTTGTTTAATTGTCCTAGATAATCGTTGATCGCTCTTTTCAATGCATCTGATTCATTACTAGAATTGTTTTATATTATTTTCCTCTGTGTTTTGACGTACACGAGTGAGGAATTCATGGGCTGAACAATTCAAACGAACGTCGTTCTAATTGACATTAATGTCCCATCCAGACACTCGTTTGATGGGAACCATCCCTCTTGCTTTTTCACAGGACAAGACACCTCACTCTTTCTAGTCATATACTGGTATATACATAGATATAGATATAGACATTGTCGTTGACTCATTCTCTAGCTAGTGAGCTGGCGTATCCCTGTCTGCTCCATATGATGAGTGTGTGTCAGTTGGTCATGAAAATTCTTGGATGGATCCAAGATGCATGCATGGTGAATGGTACACATGGTCTCTCCTGCCGTGTCATGAGACTATTTGACACGGTAACGCTTTCTCACACAAGTGATTCAAACCTATAAAAGTAGCTAAAAGGATATTCAAAAGCGTGTCGAGTGCTGGATGCAGACAAGTGTACACTAACAGTATAGAATACATACAGTCATGAGGTGGCCTGGAGGAGCAACCATTGCATGTTTGTTTCTTCTACTACTATCCAGGGTAGCTGCTGATGGTGATGCAAAGGATATTATCGTGACTCTAAAGGACTTTCATTCTTTAATTCGGTTGAGGGCCATGTGCTCAAAGACAGCAGTAGGCTTTAAAATCAAAGCAGCCGCCTTGGGACTGAAAGAGGAATGCTACATGCCCCACATGTGTCGACGTATATACTCGACGTTGTTTTCTGGATTTTCTGGATCAATGTCTACATCAGATATGGACAGGTTTCAGCGATGCTTGCCGAATGCCGTGGTATATGAAGAGGATGATCTAAAGGTTGAAAAGTTGGAAGGAAAGCAAAACCCAGTCTGGCTCAGTGAGGAATATCAACAGGACAAGGTCCAAGGATTTGGTGGAACACAGGGTCAGTTTTATTTCAAGGAAGTGAATCCAGATATTGTCAAAGGATTTTCCTCGCCTGATTCCTATGCAGCCAAGGCAGTGGATCCATCCCTCTGGTCACTCGACAGAATTGACCAAAAGGCTCTTCCACTAGATCGATCGTATGAATCCTCAGGTACCGGAAAGGGGGTTACTATTTATGTTTTAGACAGTGGAATACGTTTCACTCACCAAGAGTTTCACGGGAGGGTACATTCAGGATATGATTTTGTAGATGATGATGATAGTGCAGATGACTGTGATGGACACGGTTCCCATGTGGCTGGTACAGCAGCAGGGAAAGGTGTTGGAGTAGCAAAGGATGCCGACATTGTTGCGGTCAGAATTCTCGACTGTAAAGGGGATGGAAGTGTCAGCAATACCGTTGCTGCACTTGACTGGGTGGCAAACCATGCAAAGAATATCTCTGGACCAGCAGTCGTGGTACTTAGCCTGGGTATCGAGGGCCCGACAGCGGGCTCGAGGATTCTTCAAGAGGCTACCAAGGCATTGGTAACCAAGTATGGCATCACGACTGTTGTGGCAAGTGGCAATGCTCAGAGAGATGCCTGTGGAGTGACTCCAGCCAATGTTCCTGAAGTAATTACCGTAGCAGCATCAGATGTTCCCACCAAATACGATGAATCATCAGATCAACAGGATATTATATACTATTGGAGCAATCTTGGGCCATGTGTCAATCTGTTTGCCCCAGGGGTAGATATCTACAGTGCGTGTGGAAGTGCAAAGCGCTGTAGCACACTTGGTGACAGTTCATATACATTGGCGACAGGGACATCCATGGCAGCACCAAGTGTTGCTGGTGCAGCTGCTGTGTACCTAGAGAAACATCCCAAAGCAACCCCTCAGGAGGTCATGAATGCCATTCTAGATCAGACAACGTCTGATGCCATCAATCCATCCTATTTCCCAAAAGATATCTTTCTACCAGGAACACCAAACAAACTCTTATATCTGTAAGAGTCAATAGATAGGTAGAGATAAGGAGATACCATAGGTACATGGTATTTAGATCTCATAGGAGATTTCTGTAAGAAGACACACACACACATCCTTGTTTTGACTTTTTCTTGGTGTTTGAACATTCCAACCATCTTCATAACGCTCTTCACGCGTTCTTCCAGTGTTGAAGTAAAAAATCATATACTATTCTGTCTATGAATATTTCAATCAGGGTGCGCCTTTTGAATATCATGTCGTATCGTCTCTATCAACCTTGACTGACATGACATGACATTCCAATCTGTGGCTGGTTGGTGATGTTCCATCCACGATCCTCGAATATATTACTAGATAATAAAAGTGATATCGTATTGGCGTGGGTTTCGAGGGATATCGTAGAGTGTCTCTGTGTTTTTGAGAACACGGCTGTCCCCTGGGCATGCGGTTATCAGAGACTCTGATATGATATGACTTTGATATGATGCTCAATTGGTATATAATGTACTGTATTTAATGTAGGTTTCAGGGCCTTGAAAGAAGGACGGACGGAAGGACGAGGTGAGACTTTATTTGAAGAAGAAGAAACGTCTATTCCAGAGAATAGTTTGAAAAAACACGAATTCGTGTGATGCTCGATTTGGACCTTTTGTAAAAGGGAGTTTGTCGGGAAAAGAGACATATGCCAGTCATCGGACGTCTTATTGGTCCGAATTCAAGGGTGCACGCAGGTATTATACCGACACATTTTGGTCAGAAACAGCCACGGAAAGAAGCCATGAGTAACCATTTTACTCTCAAGCCTGAATGTTCTATGCAAAGTATGCGAGGGAGGAGAAATGATGACTATCGAATCACCGCTCCTAATGTTGTGTTGCAAGATTCGGATTCTTTGATGAGCAAGGATTGTCTTTTATTTTACTATCCTGACTGTGAGGGTTTGGCAAAGAGGATTGCGTCTGTGAGCGGAGGTAACGTAGAACTGGCGGAAATTTCCTGGAAACGTTTTGCGGATGGATTTCCAAATCTCTATGTTCGGGATGCTATTCGTATCAGGAACCGGCATGTTGCATTCTTGGCTTCATTTAGGGACCCAGAGGTGATTTTTGAGCAGATTTCAATTATTTATCAGCTTCCGAGGTTATTTGTTGGGTCATTCACTCTTGTACTGCCATACTTTCCTACAGGTACAGCAGAGAGAGTTGAAGCAGAGGGTGATGTTGCGACAGCCTTCACTCTGGCACGAATCATCTCCAATATCCCTCTTGCTCGGGGTGGTCCTGCTTCGGTGGTTATTTTCGACATCCATGCTCTTCAGGAGCGCTTCTATTTTGGAGATCAGGTACTTCCTCTCTTTGAATCTGGTATTCCGTTATTACGAGCGAGGTTGAGACAGCTGCCAGATGCAGCAAATGTCACCATTGCGTACCCTGATGAAGGTGCCTGGAAGAGATTCCATTATCAATTTGGAGACTATCCGGAAGTTATCTGCACGAAAGTTCGAGATGGAGATAAAAGAATTGTTCGACTGAAAGAGGGAGATCCAAAGGGAAAACACGTCGTGATTGTGGATGATCTTGTGCAGAGTGGAGGCACATTGATTGAGTGTCAGAAACTTCTTGCCACACAAGGAGCTGCTCATGTGTCTGCATACGTTACGCACGGCGTTTTCCCGAACCAGTCATGGAAAAGATTCCAGTCAGAGGGAGATGGTGGTGCCATGGAAGGATTCCGCTACTTTTGGATAACAGATTCATGTCCCAATACAGTGGCACATGTCACAGACCTCGAGCCTTTTGAAGTCTTGTCTCTTGCAGAACCTATTGCAGCTGCATTACAAGTCTAGCTGTACAAAATAATTTAATATCATAGTTTAGATACTTTATCAAGATCCACCAAGCTTAATGCACTATCATGAATGCGTTGGTGCGGGCCAAAACGAGATTCCTCCTTGTACTCAATAAGCTTGCCAACTGTGTACACCCCGTAGGCTGACAGACAGTGCCACAAGCTATGCATGTGTTTGAACCCGACATAGTCGTCGAGAACTTCTTCCATAGAAAAAGCAAAAATCCCCGCTGCTGCCGTCACACCATGTCCAAAAAGGTGAGGCTTTAGGGAGTCATCCTGAGAACCAAGTCGTAAAAATTCTGCTTGCATGGCCAGCGCAAATCCAGTGGAGACAAAAAATGGTTTGAATGGCGTAACGAACCAGCTTGTTTTTTCTATATATTTTACTGTTGCTGATTGCGGCCAGATTGCACGGGCCATTTTCCCACTTGCATGAGCAATGGCATAATAGTCAAACTTTCTTGCCAGGGTTCTGAGTGACCCTGAGGTGGCATGATACATTGTTGCAGCAGCACCCACCAAAAGCATGCTATTTCCATATGCTATACCTTCAGGCGAGGATAACCGTCGCCTCATAATCATACCAACCGCAAAGAAGGGCAGTGAGGTCACCACATTTAATATTCGTTGCCCCCTAGAGTCATCATTTGGACAATCTCCTTGTGGTTGAATCTGGTCCCTAATACGTACCCCAGCCGATAAGATCTTTTCTTGAAGAGTCTTATGGCCATCTAAAACATCGCCATCGCTCATTGAGCAATCAGCAAGGCCCAGGGACAGGGGAGAATATTCCGTTGACGAAGAAAGCTGATCGGACAAACATTCATCTTCGGGGGATAAAAGCCTGTCCTGTTGTATCCAAGATTCATGAATGGTGTCTATAATCTTCAATGACCCGTGGCGTCGATCATTGTTGGCCCTTGACGGCAACAGAGGTCTGGCTGATCGATTCGCTTTCACTAGGGCAAACTCCATTTCCGTCTGTTTTCCCGCTTTTTTTACCTTGTAAATGTATATTTATTGATCAAGTATTCATAATCTTGGTCGATCACGCGCAATGCCTGCTTTCGACAGGTCCATGCGTCAGGTCGTTGCAAGACATTTTGCTCTCATAGAATCCCATCGACAGTTGTTTCAGAGTCGCTACTGTCACACTATGGTATTTAGTATTTAAATTAGATATACGTAATGGAGTTGTCCTGCTTGGCGAATCTTGTTTTCTAACATTCTGTCTGTCTGTCAAGTCAGGGAATCTTTTTCAGAATCAAAGGACAACATCATAATCATACTTTTGACCCTCCAGGGACGATTTGATAGCATCTTGCATGGCTCCTATCTGATGATGACGTATGGAATCACGAGAGATTATAAGTCCCTCGCGCACAATGTCACCCGGATCTGCAAAGACTGCATCCCACTTGGTGATCCCATTGTCCATAGGGTATGGTCTCAGGAACACTACTTCACCCATTGGAACCAGGGGTCTCGAGTCTAGATGTTGTGTATGGACGAGTGAATGCGCTATATACTGCTCAAGTATCTCCACGACTGCAGGGTCAAGCTTGTCGAAGGAACAATACGTCCTTGGTGCAGTGGAAGGATTTCTTCGATTCCCCAACAGTATGTCCATGACTATTTTCAGCTTTGGCCTCTTGCACCTGCAAAGAGAATACACGACGTCGTCTATAAGATCCCTGACATTTCCTATACTTAGTCGAGATATCGCATCATGGCCAACAACAATACTATGGCAAAAGTCTCTTGTAATCTGGGACAATTCTGGGCTGACAAGACCTCCGGGAGGATTGAATGCAAAGCATTCTAGGGTAGGATACGTTTCTTTAAGCGACACGGCAACTAGAGAGGCAACAGCTGCTCCTAAAGAATGGCCGGTGATAACAACATCAAATGATTCACCCTGTAGGGCGTCATATACAGCTGTCTGTGCTCGTTCCAGATCAAACCTGAGCTCACTCGAGTCTGAAAGATTTGATAATCCCTCAGTAAACAGATGGCTTTGCATTGTAGCCAACTTCCGCACTTCATGTCTTTCCATATTATCATATTTTGAAATAGTGGATAAGACTCCTTCAACCTTGAGACTCTCCAAGATGGCCTTTGCAGATGATGTGATGCCACGATGTCCATAGACATTCTTGGCATTTCCACTTTCATCCTTTGGAAGTTTTGCCCTCATTGACGCAGGGAGCAGTGATGTTATTTCAACTGAAGTACTAAGTAAATCTGTCAGCAGGTCTTGAAGGCCAACTGTTCCTCTGATTGAAATAACGAGTTTCCTCTTCTTTCTGTCCAACATCACAAGATATGGGAGGAGACCAAACGTTGTTGCTGTGTATGACACGTACAGAAAATCTTCCGGTGGGATGCCAGTGAATTTAATAATTGCATCAAAATTCTTTTTCTGGAACCTTTCTTTCCCACCGACAAGATTTCTAAAGCAGCCTGGGAGAAGTTTGCTGCTCAGAATACTATCCATGCAATCCTTCATACATTCTCCAGTTTTACTGCCTTTCCAACGTTTTTTCTGAAGACCATACGATGCTTTTGCAAACCATGAGTAATGGTAAGTATTCTTCAATATATCTTCTCCTACGAATCCTAGACAATCATCGAGGTATAAACATGCAGCAGCTTTTGTATCAATGGCTGGCTCAACATTCAAATCCTTGATGTTGATTGGAAGCATCATTCGAATACTTTTACTTGTAGAAATAACACTGGAAGCTTTTCGTTCAGGAAGATGGCCTTTTGCATTGCTTTCCTTATCAACTGATGGAATGAAAGAGCTGTTCAAACGAACAATGCTCTGTGCAACTGATATGGGGCCTGGAGCCACCATAGGATGAATGGATTCAACAGATTCTGAATACAATTCATGTAGTTCACTTGTAGTTTTATCAGTGTCGAATGGAGATGTTCGTCCCATTGAGAATGGTGTTGGAAGCATTCCATTGGGCGCTGATGACTGGGATGTTGTCACACTTCCATATCTGGTACTTTTTTCCACCTCGTTTCTTTCAAACGTCGCCTCTAACTCTTCTTGTTTCCCATCGATACCATATCGTCCCAGGCAACGCATCCACCAGGACTCTTTGCGTCGCTCGCACGTATACCCATAATTTGCCAGATATTGTTGCACAGTCCGTATCCGTCTCCATTTCTTCCTTTCCCCAGCCAGATACACACCCAAGAGTTTATCTGTCAAATCCATATCAATACCTCCGAAAAGCTGCGCAAGTAATGATCCTATCTCTTCGGATGCGGTTAACCCTTCTTCTGTCATAGAATCTGTCAAAACAGTTCTGGCCCCAAACCAAGTGCCAACCCTTTCCAAAGTCCTTACCCAAGAGTCTGGAGAGGTATAATCTGGATGTGAGTTGAAAATGATATAGAAAAGCAACAAAGAAAAGAAAATAGACCCCCAAGAAACCCATAGAATAGCTCGAAACAGTGCTTTGTCGCTTTGCCCATCAGGAAGTCCAAGCAGTGCACCCCATTGGGCACACCCAGACTCTAAAATAGGGTAACAGTTGTCCAAAACTCCACAAGACGCCCATGGCGCCAGATAGGCGAGATTCGAGTATTTGGAGAATTCTTTTTCTCCTGTAATATAAGGTGTTGATGTAGGAATGACGCCAATCCCTCTCAACCCAAAGATCACAAGGTTATCCAGGGCATAATTTGCCAATGTAACATTATTCAGCATCATGTCAAACACGGCAGGCCAATTGAGGAGCTTATCGAGATGATAGTCTGTAAAATTCGCATTGTTCTCGTGCGTATAATATTCATCCGATAGCTCGCAGTCTACAGAGGTATTATTCACATCAAATGGAGGAGTGAAAGAGGTGTTGTATGCATTCTGGGCAAAAGTCAAACCTAGGTCCATATAGGACCTGACACACGAATGTGCCCGTATCCGATGGTCATATATATATTGACAACCATTGGAAAGCTCAACAGATCCTGTCGTCGCCACAGCCTCCACATCTTGTTGCTTCAAATATTCAAATTCCACACATGCCTCTGGCACCATGTATTCAATAGCCTCACATGCACTCGGACTCCAACAGGATCGCTCCGCCTTGCTTGAATTACCAATCACTGTGCCAAATATCATCCACCCAATCAAAATCACATGTAGCGAGCTCAATGTATACAATGCCACCCTGACCGGTGCTCGTTTTTTCTCTTCAAAAGGCCCACCACGCAATCCAGATAGAAACACAACACTATCTGACAGCACAAGAAAGCAAACAAGGACCACCATCCCATACAGGAACACACTGATTTGAGTCTCCATATTGCATACATAGCTGCTATTTGCCATCATCAGAGCCATAACGAGGGTAGATACCAACACACAGGTATGCAGAATACCATACAAAACAGCCCAGACGGGCTGTGTATCGGTGGTTGAGTACCATCGTCTATTAAACAACTGCAACTGAGGCATTTGCTGTAAAATATTCGATCAAGACCTGTGGTTCATCTATATTAGAGAGAGAGAAAGAGAGAGAGAGAACAAAACACGTTGAAGCTGAACCGGAGGTCCTATCAAACTACCACAAGGTGAGTGCTCCTGTCGTATTGATATTCATCAATAGTCCAGATATTATCATGTATAAATACAATACAATAATACTAGTAACAGGCTGCAATGAGAATCCCATCATATGAACCTTGGACTGGACATGGCCCATGGATGCTTCCCGGAATCCTCGACTGTTTTCAATCCATTAAATATCTATACATGACCACCCCGTTCGTTGATCGATAGTTCCATCAGATGATATAAAACATACAATGTACTAGCAACCAACACATAGGACGCATTGAACCCATCTGCCTCACACAGAAGCAGAGCTGTGTGCCTGCAGAGGCACTCTATCTAGAGCTGTATTTTGCAACAACAAAACGTAGCACCATTGCCTCTGGATCGCATTTTGGTTCATATCAATCATACTGTGATTCTCTCGTCGCACGGCATTCGGAAGAATGTCGATCGTGGAAGCTGTGAAAGGAATATGGGTGGATGTGTCTCAGAATATGCCCACACCTCGCTCTAAAATACAGGGGATTACGAGGTATGCAAAGATCCTTGGATCTGAAGTGGTAGGAATTGTCTCAATGGTTCCATATGCATGCTCGAGTTGGTGGCTGTATTCTCAGGGACTAGAAAAGAGGGTTCAAGTGAAAAAGGGTTGTCGATATGGTGGCAAGGAAAGGAATACGCTCGATGTTTACATGCCACCTGTGGTGCAAAACAAGAGCTCAAAGGTAATTTTGTTTGTTCATGGAGGTGTTTGGGCGACAGGGAGTGCATGGCATTATGCACCTTTTGCAACAAGGCTGGCAGAAGAAGGGATTGTGACATGTGTCATGGAATACTCTCTGTATCCTTCATGTCTCACGGATACGATGGTAGGGGAAGTGTCACAGGCATTAGATTGGGTGATGAAAGAATATGGTACGGATTCAGAGACGGATGTCTTCTTGGTGGGGCATTCTGCAGGGGCACACTTGTGTGCCATGAGTTTGCTTGAGAGATCTACAACTATGAAAGATATGCCGGATTGTTTCGTTGGAATGGCTGGTGTATATGATATCGAAGAACATTATGAGTACGAAAGGTCAAGGCAGGTGCACCACTTGAGCACCATGAAACGTGCTATAGGAGGAAAAGACAGTTTTGCTAGCAACTCTCCGACAATTGTGTTAAAAAAGAGCATGCAAGGGAGATATCGCTGTCCACGTCGTGATACGGTACTCTACGGTGAAAAGATACCTTCTCGAGTAGGTCTTCAATACAAGAATCATCCAATATCTGATGATGACGGAGCATATCAACATGTCCCAGCACTAGGCCCAGAACATCTTGCACGACTTCCAAAGACATATCTCATGGCATCGTGTGCAGATAGTACTGTTCCATGGACAGAATCATCGGAATTTCATTCTATGCTCCATGCATGTGGCGTGCAACAGTCGACCCTGTTGCTGTATCATAGAATAGGACATGGGGACTTTGTCGTAGACTGGGAACCCCGCAGGGGAGATGTAGACGAATTTACCACACAACTCCCCGAATTCGCCCAGGATTTTCTTCATATAGTAAAAAACAATTGATTATTGTTATAATGTATGTAATAAATAATGCTAATTACTCGTAAAAGCATCATATTCAGATGCATCATGTATGATATTCCTGGCACTCCCAACAAATGCAACAACAGCCAAGGCAACGCTTCCAGCAGCAATCGCAGCGTTCACCCAAAACTCTATACCTGTGGGCTTTCTAGAACTTATCCATAAGAGCGGGGGTAAGATGAATGTCACAGGCATAAGACCAATGCTTGCTATCAGACCCATGAGATCTCCAAAAAATGGCACGAGAACTGCAATAAAAGTGGTCACAAAGACAAACAGACTCCTGACAAGGAGTCTCAACACCACCGGCCTCGGCATTTTGTTCATTTTCGAACGCACATAGCCTTCAAATACATCAAACAAGGGCATTGCAAATACTTGATACCCTGCAGCAACGTGAATGACCACCATCAGATCAGCAATATCCACCAAGATTTGAGGTTTTTTTATTGACAGGAGAATGTCAGGTTCCACGTTGGACCCAAACGCTGCATACCCAGAGATTCCTACGGAATAGTAAGTAAAGAAGACGACAATATACGAGGCACCAATCGCCTTCATCATACTCAGCGGTGATCGAGGTGGGGTGGCCAAGGTTGCCTGAATCTCAGGAACCACTGCTTGCCCCCCAAATGTGAATGCAACAGACCCAAGAGCATTCATGATACCAAATACATTATCCGCCGTGCTGCTGCTGCTACCAGTGGATATATCAGTACTATTAGTACTACCATTAGCATAGTCTTCATCACCTACCGCGGCAGCAATGCTGCCACCGGCAGCAATCGTGCAGTATCCAATACTCATGGCCCCTCCCAGCAGAGACACCCACCACAGGCTATGAAAATCAGGCACCTGACTTAGGAACAGCTGCACGATACCGAACAAGATAATCCACGGCGCAATGCCATCTTGACAATCCACACCAGAACATTCAGAACTTGCGATACCCTTGAGAGATTGTCCCGCTGTCACAGCATAGGTGATGCACAGACCCGCCATGAGTGTAAACTGAACTGGCGCAACTGCCCACCATCCCTTCTTTTCACCCCACACATGCTGCCCAATCTCCCGATACGTATTCAATCGTATATTTCCATCTTCATGGAGCTCTGACAGCAAGTATGACGTATACAATGAAACACACAATAAAATAGTCAGACTTGACAACCCACCCAACCATCCAAGATAACTAAATGCATATGGCAATCCCAGCACACCAGCACCCACAACCGCACACACCGAGTGAAACGCGGCATGGTACCAATGTGCTTGAGGAGCATGTCCACCAATCAACGATGGCTGATCAATCTCAAACGAGGATGGGATACCCACGTGAATGGGCTGGAGCTCGTCCTCGAAACTCTGAGAGCTACCGTTGGCCTTTGCATACGACCCCATCTGCACACGTTGTCCTCTATTATATTCCTGGAGCGTTATGTTTTACAATAGTAGATCTTCTATCTATCCTGTGTGCGTTTTTTCTTTCTACCGTCAGACTGAATGAACCAAATGTCGTTGCTCTCGACAACTACAACCTTCTCCTCTATCTCGCCATCAATTCAATGTTTCCTATATTGAATACAACAATAGAATATATCATCATCAAGGAATGGCCCGTGTACCTCGTATGAATTCATCAGCAACTGGTACAAGTCTTTGTTTTTTTGATATGATGATCATCAACCATATATATATATAGGGTTGATACGCTATGATAGCCCACCCTTGTATGTATGTATGTATGTAGGTGTGTAGATAGGAAGTGTACACATCATCATGTATGAGTCATAGATCATCAGAGAGAATGATGCATGATTGTTGCAAGGTACCTCATTTGGGTGTGGAAGACATGTTTACATGGCGACATGGATGGATGGATACATGGAAATCTAAAAGTATACTATACTATAACAACACACTATGTACACTTCTTCTTCTTCTTGTCTCGTGATGGATTCATTATATCAAGAACTCGTATTGTAAGAATATATGGCAACAGAGGAGGTCTCAGATTCCTTCAGAATTCTTGTAGTAAACTGCAATGTCCAGACTATTGGCGGCGTTGTTCAATTGTTCAAGCTCCCGTATCTTCAGTAAACTCTTCTCAAGAGACTCTTCCAATATACGAGTATGTATTTTCAGCGCTTCAATCTCAATCTTCATCCGTTCTACCTCTTGCCTCTGCCTCTTCCTGTACCGCTTGACTGCCTGATTGTTGGAACTCCTCCTCTTTTCTATCGTCGTCGTCTGCAGCGGTATAGGATCTGACAGATCTACATCAAAGATGTTGATTCCTTCATCTGTAAAAGAATCATGTTGCATGCTCTCCTCAGGAACTTTAGGGGCAAAGTCAAGTTCGTTGATATGGAGACCATCCTCACAACAAGCACTCGTGTAGAGGAGACCAGAGGCCAAGAATCCCTCTTGGCCTCCGTCGGTACCACTTCCAGCATTTGTTGTAGTATCTATTTTAGAAGTCATTACTATGACAAAAGCAAGTACTGCTACAGTAGAATATCACACACACACAGACACACGGAGATTCTCCGCGTAGAAGTGTGTCCTTTGTATCGCTGGACACTCTATCAGTTATGTTTTAGACTAGTAGTTTAATATTATAATACTATATATGGACAGGTTTGGTAACAAAACGCATGGAAACGTGACAGGTAAGGATACCCCGTGTGAATACGTAATCCTCATGGATGAGGACGCCGATCGGCCTCGCGAGGCATGCATGCCTCCCCTTCCCATATGGCAGAATTCCATCATGATGGTATCTGGCCAGACCTGGTACCAGGTATTCCATCCTGGTGGGGCCGACACGAACCGCATCTCTTCTAGAAACATTGACATGCGTCAGAATGTGCAAACGTTCTTGTCAATCGACACAATGACTCGGTGTTGTTGAGTTACAAACCGGTCGTGCCAGCCCATCATATGAGTCCAGTGACCGGACACGACGACCCTTCCCATAACCGACTGTCACGGCCTATCGGAGGGATCACGTGACCGGCGGTCCCGCCGAGAGGCCTGCATACAACACCACGTCGACTTTCTCTATAGGGACCCAACGCAGTCCAAACCGATACCAAAAACATCTTCATTCAATACAGATACTATTATGACCGGCGAGGAGCGATATCGAAGCTCCCACGCAAAAGTGCCGTTCGACGGTCTGAATCGTATTGGTCAACAACGAACGAGCCTGGCAACGACGAGAAAGCACTGATGGGACGATGTAAGGAGATTCCAGAGTCGATTGATTGATCCACGGAGGACCAGGCACGACCCCATGATGAGCTCACCCACCTGTCCAGGCAGAGGTCCACCAGAGATCAATGCCAATTGGCTCTTGCAAGAGCACCGGTGGTATGGGGTTCACATTACTAGAGTCTATGAAGATATAATACACATTCTAGTACATCATTGATGGGATCGCGACAGCATATCTCTGTGTGCCTCACCCAGCATTCTATTCACATCAAGATACAATGTATTTCCCCAATCTTGTTCACAACCAGAATCTACGGCAGTACCTTCCTCTTGTGGTTCCATCAAATGAACTCGTTTAAATCTCCCTACGAGATGCTCATCACTATTCATGGCTCTGCCATCACCCTCTTGTGGATTTTTCCTCTTTCCTCCAACCTGCTCATCCACCTCTCCTCTCACTGTCTCATACCTAGTAGGAGGTACTCGAGGGACCTGATACTCTATACTGCTACTACCATGGGGGTTTTCTGCAGTTTTCTTCATGATCCTCCTCGTGTGATGAACAGCACAAGCATCATGGTCTAGTGACTCTCTTTTCTATTCGTTTCGTTTCCCACCAGCTCTATAGGTACGTACGTAGGCTTTCTGTGTGCTCCTGCTTCTATGTGGAATATGCTATCTCTACTATTGTATAGAAGGAAGAGAATACTTTCAGCGAGTCGCTGTCTGACATGTGGTTGTCAATTGACATGGACATTCGACAGAAAAGGTACCTATGCCCATGTAGTACTCGTGGACTCCTTGCTGGAAGAATATCTCGTATGTATTTCATTCATTATACAACATGGTATGAAATGATGAATCAGGAGTAGAAGAACTTTCGGTTGAGGTAAAATTATCAAAAAATGTTACTTTAAATACCATTTTTCCTATTCTAACTCTCTTTTTTTTCGTTCCTTCCTTCTCTGTATAGAGAGAAGATCTTCTCTTGTTGTTGTTGTGCACTACCAATCACGCCACATAAAAATTTGAAACATTGTATATATGTAAAAAGTGGATGTAGTAGAGGTAGCACGATCTGAGGACGACTCGTATCAATCTCTGGCCTTGCCATGCCTCTCTACGAACTCTTTTGCCTGTCAGCCTCACGGCTGTCGCAAACAGCACTGAAAGAGGTTATGAAAAATACTGGTAGAATAGTGCTCCAACAGAATGGTGTGATAACTGATGTCAAGTCGTTCGGAGAGAAGAAACTTGCGTATTGTATTCGACGGCCAGGGGAACGTCACTCGACGGCGTTTCTGTGGCAAATGACGTTTGCATCTGGTCCAGAGACTGTGAAAGAGATTGAACGAGGACTTGGATTAGATGAAGGTGTTGTGCGATGGACGGTGTTGAAACGGTTGCAGAAGGAACGGTTGCCGTCGTCGTATCGTGTGGCACAGCTGGCCAAGGAAAGGCTCGAGTAGATGGATAGTATGCATATGCATAGATCACGGTGAGTTGTTCTTCTGTTCCTATATTATGGATGTTTGATTGTAGTCTTCTCGTATTTTTTCTTTCTGGGTAGAAGGAAAAAATACAACAAGACAGAAAAGAGGCATGTGATGAAAGAATTTTTTCATCAGTTATCCCTGTCTGATGAATACCAAGGCCGGTATTCTTTGCTGATTCGTCATATTAGCTCTATCTGATGCCTCTTTTATACGTATGATATTCCTGGTGGTTGTGTACTGCGATGAAGATGACGCAACAAATTCAAACTCAACAGGACTGAGAAAGTCGTGCTGACAAATTTTCCCCGCTGTCCTGAGCAGTTGTATCCACCAATGCCATAGTAGTACAATACGGTGTTTGTATTTGTGGGGAGGGTTTCTCATATAACAAGGTCGAGGATCGAGATTTCCAAATAAGGGCGTTTCTCAAAACATTCGCAGTGCCCGATCTAGAGCTTTCGCCTGCGCAGGCTTGAGAGCTGATGCGGCAGATGCTTCCTTGGATGTCTGAGACTTTGTTGGAGCACCGGTTGTATGTATACATATACATATATATATATGTGTGTGTGGATGACGATCTGAAGAGTACAAGTCGGATTCCCACTGATGTTGCATACAGCGACATTGATGTGAATACTCTTGTTGTCTGACACACGTGGTGCAAGCGGAGGGTGTGCCAACATACATGATCTGTTCTCATACCCTTGTATTTTTTCAATGCAGGAACGAATCTAACTGACTTACAACTTCTATGAACGTATGAATCTTATACTATAGTAATAATAATATATGACAAAGACACTCTACTCAATTACACAACTACCATTTTGAATCCTGCTACAAAGCATCCAATGATCAATGCAAGATAGACGATTCCAGAAATGGCAGCTCCTGGCATTCTTTTTGCAGGATCACCACTACTGTATCCATTGGCATATATTATTCTTCCAATGGCCCAGACAAAACCCATGACTGCAGCAACAATGGGAAATTTGAGCCCCATGAGTGCCTGGCACATGATGGCAAGTGGGACGGTTTCCAACGTATTTTGATGGGATCTCTGAGTACAATTGAATACCATAGATCTCTCATCATCTCCATCAGCCATCATCTTGGGGTATTTGACGCCACACTCTCGTCGAGCCAAAGCAACCTTGATTGACATCCACTGAACAACAAGAGCGGTCGTTGAAATGGAGCCAAGTACGTATCCATATGCATCAGGAATAACTAATGCATTTGTAGTAACCATAGCACGACGAGGGTTTGTATTGGCACGAGATGTGTGCGGCATATCACGACAACCTTGGCCAAGTGATCTGGAGCGAATTATGGGTGCCTTGATCATCATCTTTTTATCCTAACGATTGATGAATATGTATATCTTTTAATTAATGATAGAGTATGTATTTACATAGTCGTACCCCAACTTTGTATGTATGTCTATGTCAGATGTTCGCATCTTTGGTTCCCTGAGATGCCTCTGGGAGATGAGAGACCTCTCAAACCCTGTGCTATATGCTGTAATTTGGATACAATGTTCCCATGATCACTTGATGGAGAATGATTATTGATAGGTGGCATTTCTTCTTGAGGTGTATTGCATGGGGATGATGGCATCTGGCCAGAATCTTTTGCGTTGGAAGATCCAACTCTTGGGATATCGTGCTCCTTGGGTTGTTCAAGACTATGCACTCGGCGCATGAGTTGCCTGCATATGGCCCTAGACTTGTCAAGATCAATCTCAACTGCATGGAGTTTGAGAAGTAAGCGGGCTTGCTCCTGAGACATGTGCTGAAGCTCTGATGTCAGGGCATGTGACTCCTCTGCGGCAGATTGCCGTTGCTGTTCTAATAAACGCTCCATTTGAGACTCGTATTCGGTGGAAGATTGTTGTAATCTAGATACATGATTCTCTAACTGCTTCACTTTTCCCTTTAGAGTGAGGCAGGTATTTTTGTAGCGGAAAATCTGATCATACTGTTCTGCACATGTTGCTTTGAGGTTATTCAATTCGTGTTCTGAGGATTCGAGCATTTTTGACAGGGTTTTCATTTTTGATACAGACTGGGTAATGCTTTTGTCTGCTATGCATATCACATGCTCTATATGGACAAGCTCCATGCTGCCAAAGATCCTTTCATAGTGATAGTCCCTTGCACTCATCTCACTCTCTTGTGGTGCCTCAACCACTATATCATCCACCTGTTCATCTTGTGAACATACCTCTTGTTTTTCCCTATGTTTCTGTTCATCTTCTTCTTGTTCTGAAGGAGACACGGGCAATGTCTCGTGCGCAGGCGACTCTTGTGGTTGATCTGTCACCTCTTCATCATCCTTACCAAGACTAGTAACCTCTTCGGCTTGCTGTTCATTGCCATGCTTCATATGTTCCTGAGTACTCAGCGATGATGTAGCTGGTGTCACGACTGCCGAGTCCATTCCGTGAATGCCCCGGTGTGTATCCTTACATTCTGTTGTTTGCATCACTGCTTCATCTCCTTTCCCTTGTTGCTCCTTGAGTATTTGTGCGTACGAATCTAGCTTTCGACATCGTTTTTGGGCTCGATCAAGTGCTATTTCACGTCTTTTATATCTATCCTGAAGGTCATCCAGCTTTCCTTGAATAATGCTTCTTTCAGCACGTTCTTGGTCCATTTGACTTTTATATCCCTCTATTTGTAGCCTCATGGTGGTTACTTTGTTTTGCAAGGCTGCCATCTCTGTCTGTATATTTTTATCCGTCAAGTCATGTGTTGATCCTGGATATCTAGCTTCGTCGAGCAATGCATTCAGATCCTTGACTTGCTTTTTATAGCTGTTTTTTACTCTCTCAGTCTTCTTGAGCTCTTCCTGCAACTCGAGAGATTTTTTCTGCTCTTTCATTTGATTATCTTTCAGCTGTTTGATTTTATCAACGAGTTCTTGTATCTGTTCGTTCATATCCTCAAACTGTTTTTGATAGATGTATTTCAGAGAATCTTGCTTCACTCCACAGCTGGGGGAATCTTGAGCCTTTTTCCTATGCAGACTCAGAATTTCCTTCGCATATGCCTCCCAGAACTCTGCTCTACAATTTGTTATATCTACATGCTGTTTCAGAATGCCACAGGACCCATGACAATACGTCTCACCGTGAATAACACGAAGAGGTACATCGACACTATCTTCATCCATCAATGAGGGGCTACTAGAGGACAACAAGGTGCTACTTGGCGACTCTATCCCATCTACATCGCCACTCACAGTAGATGTAACATATATATCTGTCATTTCAAGTGGAGACGTTGACGTGATGTCTCAAGCAGCCTGGCATACCCACTATGAACTTGTTCTTGTTGGTCTACTTTCTAGTAGTATGTAAAGTGAGAAATATTTTCAACAGTCACTTGAGACTATTTGGGGAAGTTTTAAATCTTTTCTGTGCTGTCGATATGACTGAAGCGTCAATGATGTTCAAGTTGGTCAATACAGTATGACATGATGCGACACCCATTCATATCTCTGGGTTGATGATCTTCCCATCGGGACCATCGTTCGATCATGATCAGGCGAAGGGCGTTCAGCGGGTCACCAGCACCTGCTGCGCCTAGCCAATAAATTCAGATACGAGTGCAATTTATACTTAGAAATATCATTTATATACATGGAAGAACATAATGATAACCAAAATACCCAATGCATGACGGCATGTATGAAAGACGTGTTTCCGTTGCGTTCAGATCTCCAGTGCGGGGCCACTAACGCCCTTCGTGATTTGCATTATTTTCATCATTTCAACACGTGAAAAGTATCAAAAAAGTATAAATACATCATCTTTATCACTGGAGTGTGAAAAATCAGCATCACAGGATTGTTTCTGGGGAAACTGTGCTCGCTAGAAACCACCACTAGAGTCTGAGGTGAAACGGGGCCGATACGCCTCAACGGGCTGCAATTCAATGCTAGATTTAGTACGAATTGCAACAATGGCAAAAAAGCCTAAACATTTCGCGCTGAATGTACGAGGCAGCAGGTATGTTGAGCTCTATTGGGTTTCTCCCGAGTGTGTTAGTTGCATGATTGCCTATGACGCTTCTTTGCAGGAATATTGAAAGTGGTCTCTATGAAGATCAGCCAAATACACCTAGTAAGAGTAAAATTGTACCTCGGAGGCCTCTGGTGGTATACATAGGAATGTTGGGAATCCTCTTCCTGATAGGAATTCTGCTTGTTCGCCCAGATGTTGTCAACAGTGGCGACCAGCTCATGGCACATAAAACCAGTCCGCATAAACCACGAAGTACTAAAAATAGTGAAGCTAGACAGAGAGAAGCATTAGAAATCGCAGACACCCTTCATGGCCAAGCCCCGATTGACTCTCTAGGTCAGTTGAGTGGAGGTGGAGGTACCTTTCCTAGCAGTAACATTGATACAGCTCCTGGCTTCCAGAATGACATTGTAAGCAGCGAGCCATTGCAAACACCTGATGAAATTGAAAAAAATACTGGCCTTGATGATGAAGCTCATGCTATGGTGAAGGAAGATCCGTCTGCAAAGCAAGCTGCGATTGCTGCTGCTGTAGAAAGACCTGAAGTTGTGATTGTGTCACAGCCCCTGGTCAATGGAGGATCGAGAGATATTAAAGTTGACAAAACTAAATGGACATTTCTGGAATCATTAAGTAAAGGGTTGGAAAGTGAAGATTTAGAAGGTTTAGAACGGTTATCAGAGAAAGAATCCTGGTGGCTGTCTGATCATGGGACAGGGCGGCTCTCTTGGAAAGTCAGAAAAGCAATCACAAGAGGCTCTGCCCCCAAGCCAGTCATAACGAATGAAGATAGTTCTTGTAGAATTCACGTATTAGATGTGAACACTGATGTTGGACCATCGGTTGGCGCTCGTAAATGCAATTTAGGATTTAAACGAGTATGGCCATTCGCCAGAAATAATTGGGGCATTGATGGTGTTGGAACATTGGCGCCAGAAAACTATCAATACGCGTCGGAATATTGGCTATCCCAGGCAATCAGAAATAGTTCTATGTATGAGGAAGATCCAAGTAAAGCTGACTTGATATTTGTCGACATGTACTGCTATCACTTGGCCTGGTTGGCATATGTACATCCCCTTGGGAATAGAAATACGACAGATCCAGAGCCATATATGAGGAAAACTTTGGACAAGATTGTGAAATCTGAGCGTTTTACAAATTCAAAAGGAGGAGATTTTGTTTTTGTTCATCCAAGCCCAATAATGAAGGGTTTGTATAAAGAAGAAGCAATGTGTGAGGATTTGGCATCAGCATTCCATCTTGTTCCAGAAAGGTCATCCCTATGCGTGTGGACGCCAGATGCAGCATCTACAGGTTCTTCTCTTATCATGCCATATGTATCTACCCTTGATATAGACTTTGATACTGATTTGGAATCAGCAGAACGTGACTTATTGTTGTATTTCAGAGGAGGTTGTGGTCATCCTCACCCATCAGTGAGGGGCCTTTTTGCAGCAGGCAAGATGCTACGATATGAATTTGTTCACTCAATCAAAGAAGAGAGAGTTGCAGATGATATCGATATTAGTTGTTCGTGTGATATTTGTGACAATCACACTCCCCATTCTGAGGTGATGCAGGGATACAGGCGATCTCGCTTCTGCCCTATAGTATCATCAAATGTCCAGTCTAGCAGGAGATTGGGCGAGGTTGTTTTATCCGGCTGTATTCCGGTATTCATTGGACCCCCATTCCACTCGTTACCGTTACAGTTGGATGTAGATTATAAAGCAATGGGCATATTTATTAACATTACCAATTCAAGCTGGATTGATCAAGATTCTCCCCATCATTTGCAGAACAAGTTGATATCCCATCTTTGGCCTTTGGATGATTATTCCCTGGAAGAATCACTCATTGGGATGGAGAATTTGTATGAAGTCATTGATTACCTTAGAACGATTCCTCCTGAAGAAGAAGCAAAGAAGAGGAGATCTGTTTTGCAGCAGAGATTTAAGTTTTACTATGGTCCAATTCCTCGATCGGCAGGTGGGGATGGTAAAACTTCAGAGCTTGGACAAATAGCAATGAAACATATGTGTAGACATGCCTCTGAAGAAAAAAGGAAGATGCAACTGTCTAGGAGCCAGGGAATATCAACGAAAAGTCAGGTATTCAAATCAAAGAGAAACTCTTTGATGAAAGATAAGGGCTCCCTGACAAATGACATTTGGTCATTCATTAAGACCACAGTGCATTGATTGACCCATATAGCGACGTATGTAACCATTGAGACACATGATGATACCATCTTGTTTGTCGACATTCATGTTTGTTTGCTTTGTGCCAATATTGGCTGAAACCTATTCCAACCTTGCGGGAAGATCGAGACGCCTGCCGGCCTGTTACGATCTTTCAGGATATGTCCATATTCATTCCGAATAATCAATATTATTATTTAGTAGGATCATAAAAATGATTGCTCAAAGTTCCAGCATGAGTTGCAATGTAGGGGCGGGTCGTACCCTCTTGCTGTCGAGGCCATCGAAGATGGCCAACAGGAGACCAGTAGCCCCAATGAACGCTGTTAAGGAAGTTTTCATGCCCGCATTGTCATCCACAATGACGGAAGGTAAAATTGTAAGCTGGCTGAAGTCCCCAGGAGACAAAGTTTCTCGTGGAGAGGCTTTGGTCGTCGTCGAGTCAGGTGCGCATCAACTCCCGATCAATGTTTCCACTTTTTTTTGTAAATGTGCCGTCGAGAGTAACGGTGATGAATAGATATTAGGTTTTTAAGGGATTTATAACGACCGATTAGGCAGATTATCGATATTAACGAATGTCGTGTTGTGCGCAGATAAGGCTGATATGGACGTTGAGTCTTTCAGTGACGGAATCCTTGGCTCTATTGTCATTCAGGAAGGTGATATGGCCAATGTTGGATCTCCAATTGCTTTTATTGCCGAGACTGAGGCAGATTTGGCCGAGGCCAAGTCCAAGGGAAGTGGAGGTATGTGGCACTATGCATGTTGACCATGCTTTTCTTCATTTTCAATGAAGATGTGATGGCTCAATCGTATCTGATCCTTTTTATTCATTATTATTCAGGTGCTGCCGCTGCTCCAGCTCCAGCTGCTGCTGCTGAAGAACCAGCTGCTCCTCCTGCTGCAGAGGCCCCAGCTGCTCCTGCCCCAGCGGCCCCAGCGGCCCCTGCTCCTGCTGCTCCAGCCCCTGCTGCACCAGTGCCACAGAAAAGAGCTGATGGAAGAGTTATCGTCACACCATATGCCAAGAAGCTTGCCCAGAAGCTTGGTGTTAACCTTGACAGCGTTGCTGGAAGTGGACCAGCTGGAAGAATCACTGCGTCTGATGTTGAGAATGCTGCAAAGGGTGGAGCCCCAGCTGCCCCAGCTCCCTCTGCTGCCCCAGCCCCAGCTGCTGCTCCAGCCGCTGCTCCAGCTCCAGCAGCTGCTCCAGTCTCTACAAGTGTTTCTGACCTCAGTGGAACCACTGTGCCACTCACATCTCTCCAGCAAGCAGTTAGCCGCAATATGATTGATTCTCTTGCTGTTCCAGAATTTCGAGTTTCCATGACTATTTCTACAGATAAATTGGACTCTCTCTACCGCAAATTGAAGCCAAAGGGCGTGACAATGACTGCCCTCCTTGCCAAGGCTTGTGGAAACGCTCTTGAGTCTCATCCACTCTTGTACGCTTCTTGCACTCCAGACGGATCTGGTATCACTTACAACGAAAATATTAACATTGCTATGGCTGTCGCCATGCCAGATGGAGGACTTATCACTCCAGTATTGAAGAATGCTAATGCCACTGATATTTACAGCATGAGCAAGGACTGGGCTGATCTTGTCAAGCGTGCCCGCGCTAAGCAGCTTGCACCAGCCGAATTCACCACCGGTACTTTCACCATCTCTAATTTGGGAATGTTTGGTGTGAATAGCTTTGATGCCATCCTTCCACCAGGAACTGCTGCAATCCTTGCTGTTGGAGGATCCAAGCCAGTTGTGACTGTTGACGAGAATGGAAGAATGGGAGTCGAGAAACAAATGGTTGTCAACCTGACTGCTGATCACAGAATCGTATACGGAGCACACGCAGCAGAATTCTTGCAGACCTTGAAGCAAACCATCGAGAATCCAGATCAGCTTGTATTCTAAAGGTACCCAGATATTGGGAATCTTGTACTTGCTTTCTTTCCAATAAAAAGAAGGAAACAGCTGACACGGTTCGACATCATTTTGTGTTATTTTATCTATCCTAATGTAATTCAATCTAATGGACCCCGTTAAGGTTTCTCGTAAGACGGTATTCGAGTCTACGACTTGCGGACTGCTGTCTCACCCATTGCCTGACCTCCTCATCCCAGATGATGCTAGCTGTAGAATATGCTGGGGATCTTCATATGATGACACAGGTGTGTTGGTTTATACATACTAGGTCGACTATAGTTGTCTCACGATGAATATCGTGGAATTGCAGTGGATCCCTTACTTTCGCCTTGTCTGTGCTCTGGGACACAGAAATACGTGCATAGGAAATGTTTAGATAGCTGGATGAAAGTAAAACTGGAACGTGGCGGTGAGAATGTGCATAGGTTTGCCACGTGTGAGCTCTGTAACGCTGCCTTCTCTGTTGGTAGTCTGGATATTCGACAGGAGATGGGTTTAGGAGCTTGGTTGCGGTATAGTATGCTCACGCTGCGTAATAAGATAGTTCACAGTCCAATATTTTCTGGTCTGAGATGGTTTGATAAGGCTTCGTCCCTGTACTCTACCGCATTTGCCTGTATTCGGTTAATGTCAAGTCTGCCGTCTTTTCCAAGGTTAGTCATCGCGAGTAGGATAAACCCAAGGGCGCTGAAGCCTATGGCGACAAATGTGATTTCATCACTGCTGATGGAATTGACACTTTCAACGAATGATTTTAGATTTCATATAGATACTGTGGCCTTTTACTTTCTTGGTTGGATTATGGATGCAAGTGCCCGTGGTGTAGATCGTGAGCTGGTTCCTTTTCTTCCTCCCTCATTGCAGCCTTTGACACATCTTTTGCTTTTGATTCCACAAGGAGCTGGATTGACTCTCCAGATATTGGATCTCTCCTTCGTTTTCATACTCGGCGGTATATCCTCTGCATATTTGGATGGTATGGTACAGGCCATTTGTATCCCCATGTCAATATGCAGTGATCTGACAAGGTTTGCCACTCAAAAGCTTCGAATGATATCCAAATTGCTCAGGAAAAGCATTCATGGTGCAGCATCAGCTGTTTTCTTGAAAACATAAGTACATGTATTACATATGTAATGCGCATTACAAAAAAGAAATTAAAAAAGATTATTACGGCATGACTGATACATTGTTCTCCCAATTGTGGCTTCTTTGATCATGATTGCGCATTCTTCTTCTATCTGATCCAAAGACATGAGAGCCATGATAGACATGTTCTTATCTTTACCAAAAATTTGCCCGATGCCCTTTCGAGATAAAGCAAAGATGTATGGAACTCCTGCACAGGCTGCATCCTCAATCACAGATAACAACATGCGCACCGGTTTGATATGTGCTGTCGGCGATGGCTTCACATCTGGAGCTATAACCAAAAGTTTACACGTCTTTGCGACTTTTGAAACTTCCTTCAAAGAGCAATAGTACTTTTTTACAAGGGAGCCTTTGCCTTGCCCTGGGGTTGCATCCATGGCAATCTGCATGTTCTTGAGTCTCGTCAACGCTACAGTTGCAGCCTCGTTGAGTCTAGGTGTTATAACTTGGTTGCAATATGGCTGATATTGACCCTCAAGACCTATCAAACATTCTTCCTCTATTGCTTCAACAGTGCCTTCGGTGATGTGGCCCAGGATACGAGGTCCCACCAACGGGGTGAGAGATGGCCAATCGTCTTGCGCAAGTGCCCAACTTTTCTCCTGAGTAGGCCAAGAGTTATATTGGACAGATTTTGATCTCATATGTGTATGCTGTTGCGTAAACCCTTGATTATTTACTGCTTCTGTGCGCCCTTGCACATGCTGTGGTTGGTGATTTGCATGAGACATGTGTCCGTGAAGGGACATCTCTTGTTCACTCAATGCCCGTTCTACATCACAATCTACAAATCCGAGCGAGTCTAAAACCTTCTTTTGAAGCTTCAAGGCGTCGAATTCCAAAGATACGTTGTGATCTCCTATAAGGCCATGCCCCTGAGGAGCATCCCACAGCATCCCTCTCCCTGATGCATCCGCATTCAGATGGATCACACCTTTAGAAATATCATTCTTTAGATCCTTCGTTACTCCCTGATGGGGTCCATGACACTGGTCTTCCTGCACCATACTACTGAGGTTACCTTTTGCTTTGATCCATATGGTATTAGCATAGAACCTACCTTACTCTCAGTATAAGGACCCAATTCAATCTTTGAAATGTGATTCATAGTGTACAAAACGCGTGCTATACTCGAAAAGACCCCGTCTACTCAAGAGAAAAGTGTATAGGCCGGTGACTAGCACCTCGGCATTATTTCAGAATGTACTAGCATGCGTTACGTTCTTTTGTGGTAATGATACATCTATAATATATATTAAAAGATCTATTTACATGTATTTCGGGGGTATGAGAACCATAGAAAATGGGTACGTTGCCTCGAAAATGGCATCTCGGGCGGATCGACCGACTCGAGGCATGTGGCAGTTGGTGGGCACGACGCACCGGAGGTGCATGTTTTCCCTCCTCACGAAGTAAAGTTTGGTTTGTGTTCATGCCGATCTCGGGAACATAAGGAAATGGTGGACACATGGGTGTACTTGGGCTGCCAAGCCTCTGCATGGGTCCATGCAAAAAGTAAACAGAAGAAGAGGGACATATGGTTACTGGTAAAATTCAAAGGCATCAGATGCTTTCCTCACGACATTTTTATATGCATCTTCAAAGTCTTTCGGAAGAATCACGTAGCGATTCTTTCTGACTGCAAGCATACCTGCTTCTTGACAGATGGAAGCAATTTCTGCATTGTTGATTTTATCCGGTCGTGCGACATAATCTTCTAAATCGACCTCGTCTGAAAGATTCATCTTTGAGGTACAAGCCTGGAATACAAGACGTTTTTGTCTTCTATCTGGTAGCGGAAACTCAATTTTCCTATCCAATCTTCCAGGACGGAGCAAGGCTGGATCCAGTGTATCAGCTCTATTCGTTGCCATGATCACTTTCACGTTTGTATTCTGTTCAAAGCCATCCATTTGAGTTAGTAATTCCATTAAAATACGTTGTACTTCCCTGTCTGCTCCAGTCTGGGCGTCAAAACGAGCTGTGGCAATAGCATCAACTTCATCCACAAAAATAATAGATGGAGCATTCTCCTTTGCTAGACGAAACACATCTCTCACCATACGTGGCCCCTCTCCCAGATACTTTTGCACAAACTCAGAGCCTACAACTCTAATAAACGATGCGGTCGTGTGATGAGCCACTGCCTTGGCCAACATGGTTTTCCCTGTACCGGGAGGGCCATACAGTAACACTCCACGAGGAGGATCGATACCAATTTGCTCATACAAGTCACCCTGAACCAAAGGAAGTTCTACAGCTTCACGAATCTCCTGCTTCTGCATATCCATACCTCCAATATCTTGGTATGTAACATCCGGCCTTTCAGAGTCTGCCAAGACAGAAATTGTAGAATCTGCCTCTGGAGGAAGAACATCAACCAAAGCATTCGAGTGTCTATGAAGTGCTACAGAAGCAGATGGCTTCAACAGTTCTCTATTCAGGGTACTCAGAATTCGAACATAGTAATTGGATCCCGTCGTGCTGCTGACAATACCGTGGTGCTCATCTACCATTTCTAAAAATTGACCAATGACAATTGGCACCGCCTGAATCCTCTTCACCTCATCTTGAGCACGTAAGAGTTCATTTTTAAGATTCTTTTGCTCTTCTTTCACATACTCCTCCTACACGGTCATGAATACGTCGATGATGACCTCGACCTGATGATCACTCCACGAAAGTTGGTTATTGGTCACACAAACATACCTGAATCTCCAAAAACTCAAGTTGTCTCTCGAGACTCTTAAGTTTAGAGTATAAATCTATGTCTTTCCCGTCCGTATGGCCTTGCACTCCACCAGACATAGGAGTCTGTTCATGGGAGAGTGGAAAACTGAAGACCTCTGGCTTCTGCGTCTCCACAGCAACGTTACCAGACATTGTGTATTTATGCAGATAATGACAATGAATTATTTTTATTGTTGTTTGCTAGTGAAAAGTATCCAACGAGGGAACGGTATCACAATGAGGACAGCCATGTCCTTCCAGCTATCTGGGTTATTATGGTTTCCGCTAGAAATGAAGAGAAAAAAAGTACAAACGTGTCAGCATGAAATTGTTAGAGAGGTACTCGTATCCATTCGTCGCATACAATGCGGCAGATCTCTAGGGCAATGTGC